>JGI24023J19991_10003458_pt1 | contig 11110 bp, 9 predicted proteins | sample Cruoilmetagenom1_FD_19991 | JGI IMG/M metagenome (IMG submission 19991)
CCAAATTTCGGTTATGGGTGCGGAACAGGCAGTAAAGACGCTGACGCATATTCGTTTGAATGCCCTGAAACGAAAGGGTTCCAGCATATCGGAAGTAGAAGAGAAGCGAATAAATGATGACATAGCCAAAGATTATATGGAAAAAGCCGGTGCTTATTACTCCACATCACAAATGTGGGATGATGGTATCATTGACCCGGCTGATACCCGCAAAGTTTTGGGAATCGCACTTTCGACAGCTTTAAACAAGGAATTTAAAGAAACCGCCAACGGAATACTTAGAATGTAATTTTAAGAGAGGATTTTTGACGATGGATTTTGAATTAACTCGTGAACAAATAATGATCAAAAAGAGCGTAAAGGAATTTATTAGCAAAGAAATAGCACCTGTAGCCGAAGAGATTGATAAAAACGACAAATTTCCTTCTGGGATTTGGCGTAAGATGGGGGACATGGATCTTTTGGGTTTAAATACAGCAGTAGAATATGGTGGCTCCGGTTACGATATTTTGACGCACACTCTTGCAGCAGAGGAGATGGCGTTTGTATGTCCCGGATTGGCGCTTTCTTACCTGGCTCATTCTAATTTATGTATGCATAATCTGGAACGAAACGCTAATGAAGCTCAGAAAAAAAAATATCTTCCCGGATTATGCTCTGGTGAATTAATAGGATGCCTGGGGCTTACAGAACCGGATGCCGGCTCTGATGCAGTTGGAATTACTACCTCGGCTGTAAGGGATGGAGACAGCTTTTTGCTGAATGGTTCAAAAATGTTTATCACCAATGGCCCTGAAGCAGATGTTGCCATTGTCTATACCAAAACAGATATGGAAAAAGGCTCACACGGAATCACAGCTTTTATTGTGGAAAAAGATTTTCCCGGATATTCAGTTTCCAGAAAACTTGACAAGATGGGAAATCGGGGGTCCACTACTGGAGAGCTTGTTTTTATGGATTGTCGGGTTCCCGAGGCAAATATTCTTGGAAAATTAGACAATGGTGTCAAAGTTATCATGAATGGTCTGGATGTAGAACGAGTAGTCTTGTCAGGCATCAGCCTGGGAATGGGAGGAGCGGCGCTGGAACTGGCTCTGGATTATGCAAGAAACAGGAAGCAATTCGGTCAGAGCATATCTAATTTTCAATTGATAAAAGCCAAATTAGCGGATATGTATACAGAATTGGAGGCAGCCAGAGGATTAGTTTATCGTGCGGCAATTTTAATCCAAAAAAAAGGAAAAGGCGGTAAAGGAACCGAAGTACACAAGATGGCGGCAGCGGCAATATTATTTGCCGCTGAAGCTGCTTCCCGGGCAGTTGCCGAATCGCTGCAAATTCACGGAGGGTACGGGTACATGAATGAATTCCCCATCAACCGCCTGTATCGGGACGCAAAGCTATATGAAATCGGAGGCGGAACATCGGAGGTTCGTCGCTTGCTTATTGCCGATGAATTAATTTAGTCCACATTCACGTTCCTAAAATATTTTGCTTTAATTTTTTGTTAAATTTTTATCGTACAAAGGAGCAAATAAAAACATGGCACAGCAAATTATAGATCCAAGAGATGTTCGTTTTACACTTTATGAGCAATTAGATATTGAAAAATTAACCAAAAGTAAACTATACGGTGATCTTAATCGTAAAGTTTTTGACATGGTTATGTCTGAAGCCAGAACCCTTGCGATTAAAGAACTTTTACCGATTTCAATAGATGGCGATAGAGAAGGGTGTATTTTTGACAACGGTAAGGTTCTTGTCCCTGCTTCGTTTCACAAAGCTTACCAATTATTAAGGGATGGGGAATGGTTCGCTCTTTCAGATGATACTGATGTCGGTGGCCAGGGTATGCCATTAATAATGCTTACAGTCGTGATGGAGATGTTTCACGGAGCAAATACAGCGATGGCCGCTTTCCCCATGCTTGGCCATGGAGCCGGCAAACTGATTGAAGTTTTTGGTACGCCTAAGCAAAAAGAGCTCTTTCTTGACAAAATGTATTCTGGAGAGTGGGGCGGCACCATGGTACTCACCGAACCGGATGCAGGCTCGGATGTGGGCAATCTGACCACTGCTGCTGTTAAAAATGACGATGGTACCTATTCTTTGACTGGTAATAAAATTTTTATCAGCGCTGCTGAACATGACCTTACGGAAAACATCATTCATCCTGTACTGGCCAGAATCGAGGGTGCTCCTAAAGGTAGTGGAGGTATCTCCTTGTTTCTTGTTCCCAAAATCTGGGTCAATGACGATGGCAGCCTTGGAGAACCTAATGATATTGTTTGTACTGGAATTGAGGAAAAAATTGGCTTGCACGGTGGTCCGACCTGCAGTTTGGCAATAGGCGGTAAAGGGAATTGCAGGGGTTTTTTGCTGGGCAAGGAAAATAAAGGGTTGGCTGCAATGTTTCACATGATGAATGAAGAACGCTTAAGCGTTGCAATTCAAGCCCTTGGTATTGCCAGTACCGCCTATCTTTATGCTGTTAACTATGCTAAAGAACGGAAACAGGGTCGCCATTTGACCCAAATGATGAATCCGGATGCTCCTCAGGTCTCTATTATTGAGCATCCTGATGTTCGCCGCATGTTGCTTTGGATGAAAGCTCAGGTGGAAGGCAATCGAAGCTTTAATTATTATGTAGCAAATTTGATAGATTCTGCTGCAATAACTGAAGATATCGAAGAAAAGAAACGCCTTGAAAATCTGATGGCTTTATTGACACCTATTTGCAAAGGATACACCAGCGAAAAAGCCAATGAAGTTTGTTTGATGGCGATTCAGGTTTATGGCGGCTATGGAGCATGTAAGGATTTTCCGGTTGAACAGCTTTTCCGGGATGTAAAAATAACAACTATTTATGAAGGGACCACCGGCATCCAGGCTATGGATTTTCTTGGCAGAAAAATCGGTATGAAAAAAGGCCAGGTATTTAAAGACCTGCTGCTTGAAATAGGAAAAACTATTGCTAAGGCCAAAAAAATTCCTGAGCTGGAAGAGATTGCGGGACATCTGGAAAAGGCGGTTAATAAATTTGGACAGACTGCTCTTACTCTTGGACAAGCTGCTGCTTCTGCTAAAGTACTTGCTGCCTTTGCCACAGCCAACCAGTTCCTTGATCTGGCCGGAGATGTCATGATGGCATGGATGCTTTTATGGCGTGCGGTTGTATCTTCACCTGCTTTGAAAAAAATATTGGGTGACAGCGATCAGGAACAGATTCAAAAAAAGCTTGCCAAAAATAAGGATGCAGCTTTTTATGATGGTAAAATTCAAACAGCCCGCTATTTTATCTGTTCACAGCTTCCCGTGGCCTGCGGAAAAATGGATGCGGTAATGAATATAGATGCAGCTCCGGTAGATATAACCGATGCAGGCTTTGGAGGATGATGAACTGAACGAAAACTGTTAATTTTGATGGCGTCGTAAAAAGTCTCCAGATACTGAGTTATAGCGTTTGGTCATACGCTTGACATACTACATGTATGCCTTCACGCATGGCCAAAGGCTATGCCTTGTATATGAAGATTTTTATTTAGTCATCGGTTTTACTTTTTACGAGTTTATCAATTTTAGAAACGAGAACAAAATATAGATTTTCAAATAATTACCAGATTTTAATAGCACACGGCCAGGTAGAGACGGGTTTCAAACCCGTCTCTACGAAACCGTGGAAATCTATAACAAAGGAGATTCAAAATGGATATTAAAGGTAGTGTTGCAGTTATTACCGGAGGAGCTTCAGGTTTGGGTGAGGCCACTCTCCGGTCATTTGTTAATGATGGAGCTAAAGTCGCAATTTTTGATTTTGATGATAAAAGAGGCTCTCAAATAGCAGATGAACTTGGAGATGCAGTTATTTTTTGTAAAACTGATGTCTCTGATGAAAAATCGGTTCAAAATGCAATCAATAAAACTGTAGAAACTTTTGGTGGAATTCAAATAGCTGTTAATTGTGCTGGAGTGGGTCCCGCAGCTAAAGTTTTAAGCAAAAACGGTCCTCTGTCAATTTCTGATTTTAATAGAACAATACAGATTAATCTGATTGGCACCATGAATGTTATACGTCTGGCTGCCGAACAGATGATGAAGACCACACCCAATGCAGATGGTGAAAAAGGCGTAGTGATCAATACCGCCTCAGTGGCTGCATTTGAAGGTCAGATCGGTCAAGCTGCCTACACTGCTTCCAAAGCTGGCGTAGTTGGAATGACCTTGCCTATTGCCCGTGAATTTGCTGATTACGGTATCCGGGTTCTGACCATTGCCCCTGGGCTGTTTGAAACTCCGATGCTTGCCGGCCTGCCGGAAAAAGCTCAGAAGGCTCTTGCAAATATGGTTCCTTTTCCGAAACGACTTGGTAAACCTTCTGAATATGCTATGCTTGCTAAACATATCGTTGAAAATCCAGTTTTGAATGGTGAAACCATCAGGCTGGATTCTGCCATTCGGATGGCGGGAAAATAGTACTTGAACGAAAAGACTATTAAGGAACGAGAACGAAATAATTATTAAAAGGAGAATCAAATGAGGGAAGTGGCAATTTTAGGTGTAGCCATGACCAAATTCGGAAATTCTGAAAAGACAAATATTGAAATGTTTGCCGAAGCAGGTCTGGGAGCTATTAAAAATTCTAACATTGAGGCCAAGGATCTTGAAGCCTTATTTTTCGGGAACTGTTTGGGAACATTTGAAGAGGGACAGATGCATATGGCCCCTTTTGCGCATTCTGTTTTAGGAATGCCAATCTCCTCCCCAGCCACCAGATTTGAAGGAGCTTGCGCCACTGCTACAGTAGCTATTCGCCATGCATCCTTGCTGGTAGGTGCAGGAGTATATGACATGGTAATTGCAGGAGGTGCTGAAAGAACTACAGCCATGGGAACTCCTCTGGCAACCCGAACATTTGCCATGGGATGCCATGCTCAATATGAAAGTCCCCTTGGGATTACATTCCCTGGAGTTTTTGGAATGGCAGCGCATATGTATGCTAAAAAATATAATATTCCACTAAAAGAGTTAAAAAGAAATATGGCTGAAGTAGCTGTTAAAAATCATTTTCACGGGGCACAGAATCCAAAAGCTCATTTCAAAAAGGAAATTACTGTAGAAAAAGTTCTTTCAGGTGCAATGATTGCGGATCCATTGCAACTGCTTGATTGCTGTCCTTTTTCAGATGGAAGTGCAGCGGTAATTATTGCTTCGGCAGATAAAGCTAAACAACTGGTGGATAAACCCATTTATATTGCTGGAACAGGGCAGGCCTCAGCCGGTCCTTTATACTTGCAGGAGGATTTAACCCGGGTTAAAGCAAGAGAAGTATCAATAAAAAAAGCTTATAAAGAGGCTGGGATTGGTCCCAAGGATGTTGATTTGTGCGAATTGCACGACTGTTTTACTATCGCTGAAATTATGGCTCTTGAAAGTATGGGCTTTTATGAATTTGGCAAGGGATATGACGCGGCAGCCAAGGGAGAAACCAGGCTTGGCGGAAAAATGGTAGTCAATCCTTCTGGTGGTTTAAAATCCAAAGGTCATCCTATCGGGGCCACTGGTGCGGCTCAGGTTACAGAAATAGTGGAACAATTAAGGGGAGAATCAGGCTCAAGGCAGGTGGAAGGTGCGAAAATCGGGCTGGTTGATACTCTGGGCGGCGATTTTGGAACAGTTTGTAATATTATTTTAAGGAGCTAAACCATGAACGAAGAATGTACTTTTGAAGATTACCAGAAAAGTATGGCAGAAAATAAAATTTTAGGGGTTTTATGTGCTGACTGTAATGCTATTACGGCACCCCCGCAAGCTGTATGCCGGAAATGCAGCAGTCCAAACCTTTCGCCTAAAGAGATTGGCAAAAACGCAACCCTGAAAACTTTTACTGTAATTAGAGTCGCCCCGGACGGAATGAATCCGCCTTATATTGTAGCTCTTGCAGAAACAGATGATGGCCCCTGGGTGATGGGGAATCTGATTGGGGTTGATCCGGACAAAACTGATGTGGAACTTATTGGAAAAAAAGTCAGCATGTCCAGCGCGCAGGGCAAAGGAGATCTTTATTCTCTTGGTGATATTTATTCTCTGACCTTTAGTTTACAATAGCCATTGTTTTCTTGCTCGTTTCCACGCGTTTGCCTGGTAACGAGCAAACAAACAGCACTATGGAACGAGGACAAAATAACTTCCCTAAATCTGTGTACCTGCTTGGGGAAGTTATTTCGTCCTCGTTTCTATGAACTGATTTTGTATTTTTTTAAAAGATCATGCAAGGTAGGACGGCTGGTCTTGAGGAGTTTAGCTGCCTGGCTGATGTTATTGCCTGTCAGCGCCATGGCCTGGCGGATGGTCTTTATTTCGGCTGTTTTTCTGGCCTGTTTTAAGGTAGGAAGCTTTTCTTCCTTCGGTTCCTTTTCTGCTTTTTTTAAATCCAGATCAACAGGGTCGATGATTCGGCCTGGATTAGTGGCCAAAGCTCTGCGAATCAGGTTATGGAGCTGCCTGACATTGCCAGGCCAATTATACGCCACCAGGGCTGAGATAGCAGCCGGCGAAAAAGATGTTTGTCCTCGCCCAAGTGCCTGGCTCTCCTCACGGAGAAAATGCTGGGCGAGAAGCAGGATATCTTCATTCCGTTCCTTCAGGTCCGGAATCCTTAACGGGATAACGTTGATCCGGTAAAAAAGGTCCTCTCGAAAAGCTCCTTTTTCAACGGCTTTCTCCAGATTGATGTTGGTTGCGGCAATGATGCGGACATCCAAAGTGATTGTTTTTGTTCCCCCAATTCGTTCGATAGTCCCCTCCTGAAGAAACCGCAGAATTTTTACTTGCAGAGTTAATGGCAGCTCTCCAATTTCATCCAGAAATACAGTCCCATTGTCAGCCTGTTCAAGTCTCCCGGTTTTACGGCCAACTGCACCGGTAAAGGCTCCTTTTTCATGTCCGAAAAGCTCGCTTTCAAGCAGATTGTCCGGAATCGCTCCGCAATTGATGATCACCATGGGATTTAGAGATCTGCTGCTAAGTTTATGGATTGCATTCGCAGCCATTTCCTTCCCTGTTCCGCTCGCGCCTGTGATAAGCACTGGATAATCCGTATCGCTCACTTGTTTGATACGCTTAAATAATTGATCCATATTCGGTGAAATCCCCAGCATACCGCAAAAGGAACTATCCTGAACAATTTCATTTTGTAGACGTTGGTTAGCTTCTTCAAGCCCATGGATTTTGAATGTCCGTGAAAGAATAATATCCAACAGTTTCAAATCAATTGGCTTGGAGCAGAAATCGGCTGCGCCCAAAGCAATGGCCTGGATTGCATTTTCCTCTTCGGCGTTGCCGGTGATAACAATCACTTTGGTCTGCGGAGAGACTGAGGCTATTTCTGCCAGAAGCCTGAAGCCTTCCTGCGTGGTATCCGGATAGGGCGGCAGACCAAGATCCAGTGTGGCTACAGGAAAATTGCCGGATACCAGCAACAGTTTTGCCTCATCAGCTTCAGAAGTAATAGTTATATCATATTTTTTGTCAAGACCCCACTTGAGCTGTTTGGCGACCGAAATTTCGTCTTCTATAATTAAAAGCCGTAATTTTTTCATTCTTCAACCTTCCAGTTTATCCAGCATGGATCATTTTCTTTATTGAAATTATGTGTGCTAATTATAAAAAGGATAATCCCTGCCAGCATAACAACGGCACCCAAAGTGAAAGCCTGGCTTAACTGAAAATATTCCATCATCAAACCTGCCAAAAATGCTCCAATCAGCATCCCAAAACTATGCGCCATCGTTACCAGACCCATAACCGAACCCATTGAACGAAGCCTTCCTCCTTTGATTACTATCATTGCCATCAATGCCGGCATGGAGATTCCCCCGCCAAGCCCAAAAAGTACGTTAGCAATAAAAAGACCGCTAAATCCACTTGCCGAGGTAAAGGAGAAGAGGCCATAAATGCTGATACTTCCTCCGATAACAACCATAACTTTTTTGTTTATTCTGTCTGCAAGATAGCCCATGGGAATATGCATCACTCCGCTGGTCATTACTCCTATCATTACCAGAATTCCAATTAGTGAGGTAGAGAGCGAAAATTTAAAATCTGCAAAAATCGGAAGAAATCCCCAGATAATGCCAATACAGGTTGTATAGCAAAATCTAAAAGCAGAGAGTCCGATAATATCCTGGTCCTTAAAAAGAAGCTTCCATTCTATCGGTTTTTTTACATGGCAGATGATTTTTTCTGATTTTACAGGCGGAAGCAGAAAAAGACTTGCAAAAAATCCTGTAAGGGCAAGAAAACCCATGCAGATAAAAGCGCCATTAATAGTAAAAGCGTCATTAACTGTGCCTCCTATTAAAGGTCCAATACCAAGACCGATAAATACCGACATGTTAAACAATCCCATGACCCAGCCTTCTTTGCCTTCAGGCGTTATCTCGCCAATATACGCCTGGGTTACAGGCATTATCATGGCTGACCCTATACCTTGTAAAATGCGTACAAAAATAAGTGCATTTATGCTGTTTGCAAACAAGAATGCTACGGAGACCAGAGCATAGGCTAAAAGACCGAATACAATAATATTTTTGCGCCCTTTTCTGTCGGATAATCTGCCAAAAAATGGGAGCAGAAGTGTTCTTGAAAATGAGAATGCGCCGAATATTGCTGCTATGTAAAAACCTCCCGCGCCATGATTATGGGCATAGATAGGCAGCAACGGTACAACAATTCCCACTCCTGTTACCGCCGCAAGGATTGAAAAAAAGAGAGTACAAAAAATTTTTTTATCAAGATTAATCATTTGAAATGTTCTTTGGGAGGATTAAAATAACCATATCTTAAATTGGGGAACCTTTGTTTAATTTCCCATAGCAAGGTTTCAACACCGGCCGGTATGCTCTGTTTTGAAGCGGCGGCCATCCTTTTCACGTATATAAGCGGATCAAAGTTAAGGTTTCGCCATTGTATCATATTAATCGGATGTTCTTCCATAAAGCTGGTCAGGGCTTTTAGTTCTTCCGGTGTATCTGTAAAGCCAGGGCAGTTTAAATAGTTAAGAGATATAAATTTTCCTTTTTTCAGAGCTATATCCATACTTTTTTTTATATCTGAAAAAGAATAATCAACAGGCCTGAAATAAGCTGTATAACATTTTGGTTGAAAACTGTTAATACTGATACGAATACTGTCAAGACCTGCGTTTATGAGCCGCTTAACAGCATCCGGTTTGCTTCCGTTTGTATTTACGTTGATTGTGCCTTTTGCGGTAGTTGAACGGATTATTTTTATTGCCTCTTCGATTACATCGGCAGCCATCAATGGATCACCTTCACATCCTTGACCAAAACTAACAATACTATTTTTGACACGATTAATATGTGTAATGGCTATTTCCGCTATTTCTTCGGGTGAAGGGGTGAATGCTATTCTGTCCTGGCTGCATGGAATGCGGCTATTTTTTTGTAAGGAAAGGCATCCCAAACACCTGGCATTGCAATATTGAGAAGAAGGCAGGGGCGCTTCAAATCGGCTTAAAAAAAAATTTTTCCCGGCCGGACATCCATACTCCAGGGCGCATTTTTCAAGATGCTTGCGTAATCTGTTGGCAGGCATCTTTTTTCTCATTTTTTTGACTCCACTGACCACATCCTCATGTTTCATCAACCTGAGGTCCTGACGTTTTTCGCTCTCTACAAGAATAGCCGCTGACCTGAAAATGCCTTTGCTCCAGCCAACCGCTCCGTATGAAAAAAGAGGCAGATAGTCTGCGGATTTATTCTCCTGATAAGCGCTTACATAGGATATTACATATCCGGGTGAGTTAAATGCTGCCACAGGAAATAGCGGTTTGCCTGGTTCAAAGGGGTTTTCGTGCAGCGTTTCAAGCCTTTTTTTACTAATATTATACAAAATAGGCTTTCTATCGGGAAGCAGCATAAGTTCGCTGCCATAAGGCATTTCAATGGTATTATTTATATCCAGCGGAACAAATGATGAACCTGCCATTCCGACTGCTGCATAACCTTCAAGATCGAAAATTTCACCATTTTGATTAGCTGCAATGGCAGTTATTAGTCTGCTTTCTTTATTTTTTGTTTTTATAATACTTTTCGTCCCCGTTCCTAAGGTATAATTTTAAATATAATATCATCTTTGCCAATCATGCCTAATTCATGCCTGGCCACAGCCTCAATGTAATCATGATCATGCTTTAAGCGTTCAATTTCGCTGTACAAGGCCAGATTATGACTTTGAATTATATTATTTTTTTTTATAATCATGTCCCGTTTTTTTTTGGCCAGGTTTAATTCAAGGAGGCCGTTACTTCCAAATATGGCGGCCAGTATCAATGCAAAAAGAAGGCATATTATTACAGGCACAACAATTTTTTGTACTCCATTCAATTTTTCCATGTTTTAAACAATTCAGGAACGGGGACAAAAAGGGCGTTTAAAAACTGGCTCTCTGTTTTATCCATTTTTATTAGCATGAGTAATCAGCGGTTTATGACCCTTTTCTTTAAAGCTGCCAATAATTTTTTCTGCTTTATCAAAAGGGACAGTTATAAAAGAGAATTTATCCATGACCTGTATATCACTGATCTGTTTTGACCTAACTGAGACTTTACTCATAATAAGTTCAACAAGTTTTTTGGAATTAATCTTGTCTTTCTTGCCAATTGCGGCAAAAAGTCTTGTTTTACCATGTTTATCAAGTCTCTTTTCTTTTGTACCGCCAGTCTCTTTTATTTTACCATAAACATCAGGATTGAGTTCTTCTTCAAAACAATAGTTAAGTATGGCAGCCAATATTTCTGTTGGATTATTATCTCCAAGCAATTTTTTAGCCCAGTTATAATATTTAGTATCAACCTTATCTTCAAGAATAGTAGTCAAATCATCGTATATCTTTTTCTTTTTGGCTTTGATAATATCTTCTACCTTTGGTAGTTTTGATCTTTTAATATTAGTCTTGGCTATCCGCTGTATGAACATCAGGCGCTTATACTCACTATGAGTAATAAACGTAATAGCGGTGCCCTCATTCCCTGCCCTGCCTGTACGACCTATTCTATGAACATACGACTCCGGTTCCTGGGGCAGTGAAT
>JGI24023J19991_10003461_pt1 | contig 11099 bp, 11 predicted proteins | sample Cruoilmetagenom1_FD_19991 | JGI IMG/M metagenome (IMG submission 19991)
CGGGATATTGTTCTTGCTATCTGAGCGACTTCGATCACGTGCGTAAGTCTCGTTCTATAGTGGTCGTCCGTGGGAGAGAGGAACACCTGAGTCTTGTGTTTCATTCTCCTGAAGGATTTTGAGTGGATAATCCTGTCTCTGTCTCTTTGGAAGTCTGTTCGTATGGAGCACTGCTCTTCAGGGATTGCCCTTCCTTTGGTGTCGGCGCTAAGACACGCCCCCTGGGAGAGTGTCTTTCTTTCGATCTCTTCAGTCTGCTCTCTAATGCTCATTCACAAGTCCCGTTAGATCCTTACGGAGATTCCCCTCTCCCTCATGTGCTCCTTCGCTTCACTTATCGTATGCTCGCCGTAGTGAAAGATCGACGCCACTAATACTGCATCCGCTTCCCCGTCTTTCACTCCGTCTGCCAGGTGCTCCAGGTTGCCTGCGCCCCCCGAGGCTATAATCGGGATACTGAGGCTCCTTGATATAATCCTTGTAAGCTCAAGGTCATAACCAGACTTAGTACCGTCTTTGTCCATGCTCGTGAGTAGTATTTCGCCTGCCCCGTTTGCTTCCATTTTCTTGGCCCACTCCACAGCGTCAATCCCCGTCGGGTTTCTACCCCCGTGGGTATAAACTTCCCACTTGCCTTCTCCCACATTCCTTGCGTCAATTGCGACCACGATGCACTGGCTTCCGAACTTTTCCGCAGCCTCGGTAACGAATTCGGGGTTGTTAACTGCAGCCGTGTTTATAGACACCTTGTCGGCTCCGGCTAAAAGTAAAGCCCTTACGTCTTCGAGAGTCCTTACTCCTCCCCCAACTGTAAGTGGCACGAACACCTGCCCCGCTGTACGCTCCACGACGTCGATCATGGTGTTCCTTTCTTCGTTTGATGCCGTGATGTCCAGGAAGCACACCTCGTCCGCCCCTTCGTCACTGTACTTCTTAGCTATCTCTACCGGGTCCCCAGCGTCCCTCAGGTTGACGAAGTTCACTCCCTTCACCACTCTACCGTCCTTTACGTCCAGGCATGGAATTATTCTCTTTGAAAGCATTATGAGTACCTCTCTATAGCCTCTTTAAGGTCTATAGTCCCTGTATATAAAGACTTACCAAGTATAGCGCCCGTAATCCCGAGCTCCTCGATCGTAGCAAGCTTGTCCAGGTCATCGGTCGAGGCTATGCCGCCGGAAGCTATCACAGGAATAGGGGAGGCAGTAATAAACTCCCTTACCTGATCGAGATTTATACCTTCCATCGTGCCGTCTCTGTCTATATTGGTATTTAATATTGCGCTTACTCCGATTTCATGAAACTCCTTAAGCACGGCAGTGCTGTCCGCGTCTATCACTTCTGTCCAGCCTTTCACGGCGATTTTCCCGTCTTTCGTGTCTACCCCGACTGCGATACTTCCCGGGAACTCCGTACAGGCCTCTCTCAGGAACCCGTTGTCACTAAAAGCCGCAGTACCAATAATGATTCTTTTTATACCCATATCAATATATTTTCTAACAGTCTCTATATTTCTTATACCGCCCCCCAGCTGCACAGGGCATGAGACCGAGCGCAAAATATCCTCAATGGCCGGTAGGTTCACAGGCTCTCCCGAGAAAGCTCCGTCAAGGTCAACCACATGTATCATGCTCGCTCCGGCGTCTTCCCATTTCTTTGCTACGTCTCCGGGCTTCTCCGAAAATACGGTTACATTACTTTCTTCTCCTTTGTACAGCCTCACGCACTTTCCGTCTTTAAGGTCGATTGCAGGTATTATTTGCACTCATTTCTCCAGTAGGTAATTGTTTACTCTCATTGCAGCGGTCCTCGCCCCTTCCTTAGCAAGCTCATCTACCGTAATCCACTTGGCTCCCCGCTTAAAGAATTTCTTTATCTCGAACACATTATCGGTAAGCGCTCTCTGGGTTTCAGAAAAATAGCTCTCCCAGAGGAGTTTCGAGTCCTCAGTGCTGTAAAGCTGTACACTGAAGGCAACAGAAGCAGGGGCATAGGCTCCGTAGTCCCCGCCGTCTCGCTCACGGTATTCGGATATTACCCCCACGAGCACTGCGTCCGCCCCAAGGGATTTACCCACTTCAATCGCAGTATTTCTGTAGTAAGATCCCGGTTTCTCAGTCTTTATTTCCACGAATTCGTTATCCGAGGCCCTTATTGGGAGTATTTTTACGGTTGTTACTTCTGTAATGAGCGCCTCGTACAGTGCTAAAGTAAGAAACCTTTCATTCGGTGTGACTATAGCTACGGGATCATATATGGAAAGACCGGGTTTCGTGCTAAACGGTATTACCGCAATGCTCTTAAGTTCCTTACCGGAATCATCCGCCCCTTCGAGTATGCCGATATTCTTTTTGGTGTCATCCTCTTCTGCTAAGCCCGAAAACGGGCAAATTAACGCGATCAATACTGCTAATACCATAAGTCCCGGACGTTTTAATATTTCCATAACGATATAAATATACAGTAATATACGGTTAGCGAAAGAAATAACATCTCAGCATTGATAGAGTCCGTATTTGTATTAATTTTAGATTCCTACATAATAAAAGTATGAAATATTGGCTAGTAAAATCAGAGCCCGGCACATACTCATGGGATGACCTGGTAAAAGACGGCTGGACGTACTGGGACGGGGTCAGGAACTACCAGGCTAGAAACAACCTTAAAGAGATGAAAAAGGGCGACCAGGTTCTTTATTATCACAGCAATATAGGTCTTCACGTTGTCGGAGTTGCAAGGGTAACTAAAGAGCATTACCAGGACCCCACGACCTCAGACGACAGATGGGTTGTAGTTGATATAGAGCCCGTTAAGCCCCTCAGTACCCCCGTAACATTATCCCAAATAAAATCCGCCGCGGGTCTAAAAAACATGCCTCTCATAAAACATAGCAGACTGTCCGTAATGCCTGTTACCAAAAAAGAATTTGATCTGATATTGAAAATGGGCAAGTGAAGTGTTTTGACAATCAGCGGCCTCCTAATTATCGTATTTCCCTATGTCGATTACTAAAGACGAGATCAAGCTTGTTGAGCAGATGCAAAAGGGCGACCGGGTGGCTCTGGGCAGGCTTATGACTCTGGCCGAGAGCCGCAGCGCTTCTCTCCCGGGCATCCTCGGGCTCATCAATTCAAGTGCTTACGACTCCTACATAATCGGCATCACGGGCCCGCCCGGGGCCGGTAAAAGCACCATCACCGACAAGCTTATCACTCAATACCGGGAACAGGGTAAAAGAGTCGGCGTCATAGCTGTTGATCCTTCAAGCCCCTTTTCGGGCGGCTCCATACTTGGGGACAGGGTACGCATGCACGAGCACGCAATGGACGACGGCGTATTCATCAGGAGCCTCAGCAGCCGTGGTCTCAGCGGCGGTCTTGCGCGCTCGGTCAGCGAGATGATAAAGCTCTACGGTGCGTTCGGGATGGACTACGTAATCGTTGAAACTGTAGGGGTAGGGCAGACCGAGCTTGATATTATGGACATTGCGGACACTGTGGTCGTTGTGCTGGTTCCCGAGGCCGGAGACGCGGTTCAAACCATGAAAGCCGGGCTAATGGAGATAGCGGATATATTCGTTGTAAACAAGGCGGACAGGGACGGGGCAAAAATCCTGGCTTCTGAAATAAAAAGCATAATCTCGATTAAATCCTACAAAGATTCGTGGGAGCCTCCCGTACTCCTCACCTCGGCACATGCGAATGAGGGAATAGAGAATTTAAAGAATGACATTGAAAAGCATAAAGATTATCTCCACAGCACAAAGCGGTTTCAGAAGATCAGAGAAAAGCGCAAAGTGGATGAGTTCTCTTTGATTATTAAGGAAAATTTAGAGCGCGAGTTCGGTAAAAAGCTTGAAAGCAAAGAAGTTAAAAAGATTTACGAGCTCGTAAAATCAGGCGAGATCGACCCCTATGAAGGCGCAAAGCGGGTAATGTCAATAATCTTATGACTCCCACTTAAGTCCGATGGTTTCTGTCTTTAGCTGAATAAGAGCCGCTACTAAACCCAAGAGCTTATTAGATGATATAGCGTTAGGTGGTATTATTCTCCTATATGGAAGTATTCTCTCTATACGCCCTCACTTTTATTATTCTCCTTTCAATATACGATGAGCAAGACCCCTACGCTCAAAAGCGATTTGAAATGGTCGAAACCCAAATTATCTCAAGGGGTATTCAGAACGGAAGAGTTATTCAAGCGATGCTAAAGGTTCCAAGGCACGAGTTCGTATCCGAGAGCTTGCGAGACTCCTCCTATAACGACAGCCCTGTAGCCATAGAGAAGGGGCAGACCGTTTCACAGCCCTACATTGTTGCCCTTATGACTGAGCTTCTGGATCCGGCTCCCGGTAAAAAGATTTTAGAAGTAGGCACGGGCTCAGGTTATCAGTCAGCGGTATTGGCCGAGACCGGCTGTGATTTATATACTGTCGAGATCATCGAGTCTATTGCCGTTAAAACCCGGCAAACTTTGGACAGACTCGGATTCAAGAATATTATATTTAAAATCGGCGACGGTTACAGTGGATGGGAAGAGCATGCTCCCTTTGACGCTATTATAGTGACGGCTGCTCCTGAAAGCATTCCTCAGAAACTTATAGATCAATTAAAACCCGGTGGAAGGATGGTTATACCCGTAGGAGATATTATTCAAGAGCTCAAGCTCGTAGTGAAGACGGACAACGGGATCGATGTAAAGGATGTAACAGCGGTTCGTTTTGTTTCGATGACCGGGGAATCTTAAAAGGTTTTTAGCAATAAATAACTCGGGCGGCCAAATAAGTAATGAATTAAAAAGGAGGATATTCTACTACCTAAGCAGCCGCCGAGTTTTGTCTTATATATCCAAACTGACAATATTTCCGATTTGAATTTGTTTTGAGCTTTCCGTTATTATACCGGTTGAGTTCTCTTCATCAACATCGAGCACTACGATCTTGCCGATTAAGATGCCTGGGATAGTTACCTGTTTTCCGGCGTCCGGGTCGTATGCTTTACGAGGAAGCGTATATATAGACATTGTGTTACCGGGCACTACAGAGTGATTTTCACCTAAATCCATATATACCACATCACCCCTACCACTAAGCTGCATAGCGGTTTTCGTTTCTATAATAAACCCGTCCGCCCTCTCGACCGCTTTTTTCTCTACTACTTCCTTCACGAATGGCTCGTATCCTCTGATGCGCGCGCCCCGGGTTATTTCTCTGAACGATTCAACTATTACAGCTGTCGATTTCCTCTTGTCCAATACCTCAATTATTTCTATAACACCCTGAATTGATACTTTATATCCCACCCTGTTTCCAGTGATCGGGTGGTCTACGTGTTTTGACGTGCGGAATACGGTGAATCTTTCTCCTACTTTCACCTGTTGTTCAGAGCCTACATTCACAAATACTATATCCCCCGTTCCAAGTAGTATTTTCGAAGGCTCCGAAGTCAGTATTGTTCCCAGATGCTTCCAGCGGTGTGTGGATATGAACCCTTCCGACCCTCCGGGGGAGTAATAGTAAACGGGCGGAGGGGGTTCTATATCTTTAAATGATATTTTTTTAGATTTAGGCTCGACCTTCACTACCGGCATATCGGCCGGTGGCTGAATCTTAAGTGATAATACGTCACCCGGGTATATACGGCTCGGGTTATCGATCTGCTGGTTCAGGTCCCAGAGGCGCGGCCAAAAGAGCGGATTATCGAAGAACCTTCCTGAAACATTCCATAGGGTGTCTCCGGGACGGACAACATAAATAGTCGTACCGTCTTTCGGATAGGGGAGGCTACCCTCCGCCAGGGCCATTGTGGACAATAAGAAAATTGCGAGTACAACTCTCAAGTACATTCCACCATACCTCCTTCTTATTTCAAAACAGCTACATTACTACACAAACTTGGGCTCGCAAAATATGCCGCTAATGCAATTTTACACCTTTTAAGCTTTCATGTAAACAACTTATGGACTATACTTAATAACCGTTATAAAGTTTAGTGTAATATATACCTCACATCTTCTATGGATAACCAAATTTTAATAAACGTGACGTTCAACGAAACCAGGGTAGCTAAGATGGAAAACGGCTCGGTTGCGGAGCTCTATATAGAGCGTGAATCCGTACCCCGAGTTGTCGGAAACATATATAAGGGCAAGGTAGGGAAAGTCGTACCCGGAATGCAAGCCGCCTTCATCGATATAGGTCTAGAGAAGTCCGGTTTTATCTCGGTAGAGGATGTGAATGAAGAGTCTCTTTATGATTTATCTTTCCAAAGCGGCGCAGATGAAGTGGATACTAAAAAGGAAGTTAAAAGCTTAATACAGGATATTCTAAGAGAAGGCCTGCAAGTGTTGGTACAGGTACTAAAAGAATCTGTCGGCGGGAAAGGAGCAAAACTCTCATCCTACATTGCCATACCGGGTAAATATTTGGTGCTGCTCGGAACGGTCGATATCGTGGGTGTATCGAGAAAGATCGAAGAGCAGGAAGAAAGAGACAGGTTGAGTAAAGCTGTCAGAGGTATGAAGCCCGATGGCCTGGGACTAATAGCGCGTACATCGAGCATAGGGGCTTCAACCGAAGAGCTAGAAAAGGATATGAATGATTTGATTGTTGAATGGGAAAATGTAAAGAAAAAGAGCGAATCGGCAAAACGACCCACCTTACTCTACGGCGAGCCGAAGCTTTACATTAAAACCGTAAGAGATTTTATCTCAGCCGATATTAACAAAATACTGATTGATTCAGAGCCCGTGTATAGAGAGATCAAGGATTACCTGAAACGCAATTTCCCCGACTTTAAAATAAAAGTCGAATTATACAAGAAGAAAGATCCTATGTTTGAGTACTTCGGGGTAGAGAACGAGTTAAAGAATATATACAAGAGACAAGTGTGGCTTAAATCGGGCGGGCATATAATAATAGACGAGGCCGAAGGGCTTACAGTGGTCGATGTAAACACCGGCAGATATCAGAGCGGCAAGAACCAAGAAGAGACCATTTACAGCCTGAACCTTGAGGCAGCCACAGAAATCGTTAAGCAAATCAGACTCAGAAACCTCGTTGGCATTATCGTAATAGATTTTATTGATATAAGAAACCCGAAGCTTAGGGATCAGATATACGAGGCGTTCGTCGAGGCGCTCAAACAGGACCGATCCAGGTCAGTTGTTCTTGAAATGTCCTCTTTCGGCGTCATTCAAATGACCAGGCAGCGTCTAAGAGAGAGCATATTATCCGAGCTTGCCGAGTTTTGTCCTTATTGTGAAGGTGTAGGGCTTATTAAGTCTCACCACACAGTGTCTTATGAGATCATAAGAGAGATAAAGAAGCAGATAGATAACTCCCAAGGCAATGAAAATAAAATTATTGTCAAAGCTAACTCAAGCGTGATAAAGGCATTAAAATTATCAGAGCAAGACAACATCGATCAAATGCAGAAGCAATACGGGGTGGAAATTAACTTTAAAGGCGGAAGCGGCAGGGTCGAAAAATTCCAGGTAGAGATTGAATAACCTACTCCAACACTCTACCGCTTATAGGTATGTGGATGCTTTTCAAATGATGTCATGAAAATGGCAGGTTCAACAATATGTTTCAAAGCTTACTGAAAAGTCTCTCTTCTACATATTTCAATACTATATTGGCAGCCCTAATAATGCTAGGAGTATACGCTTGCGGCAGCGATAACCCGGTCGAGCCTGAAATAGCTCCTGATACTGCGACGGAAGAGGTGTATGAAGAATCTCAAGTAAAAGAGAATTATGAGGAATACGAGACCGACACCGCATATACACATAAAGCAAGCTCGGGTGTCAGTAGACTTCCGAGGATCACCTCAATCAGTATAGCCACAGTAAGCCCGGACATTAGGGAGGGTTTTAAGACTTTTGTGGAAACCGATAGTGAGAATAACGGTGATGTAGATTTTATATATCAGTGGAAATTAAACGGTGAGGAAATCATAGGTGGTACGGATCAGGTAATGGAGTGGCAGGACGATTTTGCTAAGGGCGATACTTTATCTGTTTCTGTAATTTCTGTAAGTGACCTCGGTCAGGGGGCTTTGCAGACGGAGGGCAGCATAGTCATTCCAAACTCTCCCCCCGAGATAATCTCAGAGCCTGGCGATTTGTTTGACTCCGGAGAATTTAACTACACGGTCGAGGCTGTTGACCCTGACGGCGACAGCTTTGATTTCACCCTTAGGGGCGCTCCCAAAGGGATGGTCATCGAGCCCGCTACAGGCCTCATTACGTGGCAGTACGGCGCAGAAGACACCGGAGATTTCGAAGTCCTTATAGTTGTTGCCGATTCTGAGGGTGCAGAGTCCTCACAAACGCTCAACTTTACTATCCATGAAGAGGGTTCCCCTCTGAAGTAGTAGCCTTGAAAAAGACCGGCTGGCCATTACCCTTACTTACTTGAAGCAGTATTAATTTCTGACTGAGACGGGTCACAACTTTCATTTTATTTACTGCCTCCTGGAACCGTATGAAAAAACCGATGCTACGGCTTGATCATCTATGCAAATTCTATGAAGAAGGTGTAAACCGGGTCAATATCCTTCATGACGTAAGTGTGGAAATTACAGAGGGAGAGCTTGTCGTGCTGCTCGGCAAGAGCGGCTCGGGTAAGACTACACTGCTCAACCTGATTTCAGGCATCGATTTTCCGGACAGCGGGCGTATTGAAATTAACGGCAAAGATATTTCGGGGCTTTCTGAAAACGAGCTCACGCTTCTTAGAAGGGATCAGATAGGTTTTATCTTCCAATTTTTCAACCTTATTCCCACTCTTACTGTTATTGAAAACGTATCTCTTCCGAGTGAGCTTTCAGGTTTATCCCGAAAAGACAGCTTTGATAGTGCGCTTTACCTGCTTGAAAAAGTCGGTCTTAAAAATAGAGCCGATTCCTACACCGATGTACTCTCGGGAGGCGAGCAGCAGCGTGTCGCCATAGCCCGCGCTCTCATAAACGACCCCTCGCTAATCCTGGCCGACGAGCCAACCGGGAACCTTGACACCGGGACTTCTGAGGAGGTTCTTGAGCTTCTCCTCGGGATACAGAGAGAGTCTGGGAAAACCATGATAGTAGCAACGCACAGCAGTGAAATAGCGAGCCGCGGAGACACGGTTTACAACATCGAAAAAGGGCGGCTCGTTCAGGTGCCGAATAATTAAACACAATCATCCAATGGCCATAACCAAGATACCCACAATCGACTAATCATGAATCTTACGTTACTCGGAGTCGGATTTAGCTATATAAGAAAGCACGCGCTCCAGAGCTTTCTCCTTGTTCTCGGGATCGCTCTTGGCGTAGCGCTTGTAACGTCGGTCGATCTTGCGAATAAGAGCGCGGCGCTATCGTTTTCACTCAGCACCGAGGCATTTTCAGGAGGAGCCACACACCGTATAAGCGGGAGAAACGGCAGTGTGGATGAACGTGTATATGTTGAGTTAATAAAACGAGGAATCAATAACACCGTACCGTACATCGAAGATTACGTTAACGCCCCGGAATTAGATGGACGTACGCTCAGGCTCATCGGCATCGATCCTTTCTCAAGCTTAAATTCGAGCGAGAGTATTTTAAGTCAGGACCTCCCGCCCGAAACTTTTACCTCCTTACTGACAGAACCGGGCGCCGTCCTCGTACCCGGATCCCTGTCAGATAGTGAAGGGATAAGTAAAGGGGATGTACTTCAGATCAGCTACGGCTCCGTGATGGATAAAGTGCAAGTAATTGGCTTTATTGAGCCTGAGAGCAGCGGCAGAGCAATAGGTATTGACGGGATTATCGTCAGCGATATATCAACCGCGCAGGAGCTTTTGAATACAACTTGAATACAACGGGCCGGTTGACACACATCGATTTAGCAATAGATGATCAAACCCGTCAGGGCGTCCTAAGTCTTGACCAAATTCAAAATATACTGCCAGAAGGTGTAGACATTGACCGGATCGACCAGGTGTCTAAATCCGCCGAGAGTATGACCAGGGCATTTGAGCTGAATTTGACGACTCTGAGCTTGCTTGCCCTTTTCGTTGGTTTATTTCTTATTTACAATGCCGTCATTTTCTCTGTTCTCTCAAGACGCCACACATTCGCCGTTCTTCGCGCGCTTGGTGTCACGGGCCCTGAGATATTTAAAACAGTCCTGATCGAAACCCTAATGTTGGGTCTCATAGGAAGCCTCCTGGGTCTCTTTTTCGGTATTCTACTGGGAAAAGGCATCCTCGGGCTTGTTACAAGCACGATCAACGACCTTTACTTCACGCTCACGGTTACCGATTTCACCGTGTCTCCCTATACAATGATAAAGGGTTTACTGCTTGGGATAATGGCATCGGTTATTGCAGGCGTAGTTCCCGCCTATGAGGCTTCACGCGTTAAACCCGCGGGTGCTCTTTCCCGCTCCACATTGGAGAGCCTGGTACTTAAATCACTCAAGCCCCTAAGTTTTGCGGGGGCGGGCTTCATCACGGCCGGCTTATTACTTATCTACATTCCTTCAGATAGTCTCAGCCTTGGTCTCATTTCAGTTTTCTTTATCCTACTTGGCTCGTCTCTTCTCGTGCCGATTATTACACGAGTATTAATGAATCTTTTTTCATATCTTGGAGGGTCTATCGGAGTAATCGCTCAAATGGCACCCAGGAATGTCGTGCGCTCACTGAGCCGCACGGGTGTTGCCATTGCTTCACTCACCGTTGCCGTATCGGTGATTCTCAGCGTAGGGATTATGATCGGCAGCTTCAGAGTTACTGTCATAAGCTGGCTCGATAACACACTTAACGCCGACATCTTCATTTCCGCCTCGTCACAGAACGTAAGCAGCAATATTGGGCTTGACCCGGCTATTTATTCAGATGTCGTCCGTACTCCCGGTATAGATAAAGTTGCCACAGCCAGGAGGCTAAAGCTTACGAGCCCCGATTACGGGCCCTTCAACCTTCTTGCCGTTACAGAGGATATAGCGTCAGAAAATAAAAAATTTATATGGAGCACAGCTAGCCCGGTGGAGATTTGGGAAAGTCTCTTGAAAGATTCTGTTTTGGTCTCAGAATCGTTCGCTTATAGAAACGACATTCAGCCCGG
>JGI24023J19991_10003463_pt1 | contig 11090 bp, 8 predicted proteins | sample Cruoilmetagenom1_FD_19991 | JGI IMG/M metagenome (IMG submission 19991)
CTTGCAAAAATGTATCGAGGTACCGGTATCCAATGAATGTATCGAGACAACAATCAAGGGATTCAGTAATTAATAATTGGTTTTTAAATTTTATTGACAATACAAAAAAAAGTTGATATTTTAAAAAAAGTTACCGACTGTTCGGTAACATAATAAGGATATTATGACTAAACGGGAAGTTAAAACGCAACTAATATTAGACACAGCTTTCAAGGTCTGGGGAGAAGACTTTTTCTACAATACCTCTCTTTCCTCTTTAGCAGAATCACTGGGAATGACTAAACCTGCAATATATCGTTATTTTAAAAATAAAGGGGCTCTTCTGCAGGCCATGAAAGATGATTTTATAACTAAATATAAAACCCTTCTGGAAAAATCAAACTCCGGTGAGAATATGACCTTAGATGAACTTATAGTTGATTATACCGAAATACCCATTAGATTCTTTGCAGAAAATTATCACTACTACAGATTTTTTGTCCTGTTTCTTATTAATATGAACAAGGATGTTGAACTACTATTCAATGAAATGAAGGGAGAAAATGAAAACTTTCTAAGTACCGACCTGCTGCAAAATTTAGGATTCTCTGAAATTGAATCTCTTTCTATTTCAGGTTTTATCCTTTCTGTAGGTGGATTTCTTCTTAATCAGCACCTGTTTACCAAAAAAACTTTTACAAAAAAAGAAATTAATCAAATGGGTAAGACCATAAGATATATATCCCGTTATGGTCTTTCAGGACATAGGGAACAAACCTCTAAGATTGAATATAAAGAAGTTGAAAGAATTTCTAAAATTGATAAAAAGGATATTCTTCCTTTAAATAAAATATTTACTGCAGTTACAGAAGTTATTGCAGATAAAGGTATTTGGAATACTACTGTTGATGCCATAGCAGAACATCTGGGTATGAGTAAAAGCAGTCTTTACTTCTACTTTGATAATAAGGAACAGATGATACAGGATGTGGTTGGAAGTGAAAGGGATCGTTTAAATGAACTAATTATGGAAAGAATAGTTAAGTTTGAATCTTATGAAGAGCAGCTTTACTGTATTTTTTATGTAATGAGTTCATACTTTCTTGAGAAACCCGCTATTTTTACAATAATGAACTGGTTGCGGTATCAGTTTTTAAATAAATCTATAAAACCTGCTGATCATAAACTGGAAAAATTTTCTGAATATATAAATCTTCTAACAAATACGAGCAGTTTTAATCCCATTGGGTTTCGGTCTGAACAAATAGCAGAGGGACTTAGCTTTATTCTTATTCATGGGCTATGGGAGTGTATAGGAAAAAATAACTCCCGTGAAAATTTAAAATTCCGCATTAGAAAAATTCACGAGCTATTATTATATGGACTAAAGGGGAACTTAAAATGAAAAAAATATTATCTGTTTTGGTAATTAGTTTTGTGCTGATAACAATGATTTCTGCTGAAACAGTAGTACTGGATATTGAAAAATCTGTAGAGCTGGCTTTGGAAAATAACCTGGGTTTAAAAAGCAGCAGGATAGATGTAGGAATGAAAAAAAGAACATCCGATCTTTCCTGGAATAGTTTTATTCCTACAGTTCAGGCCAGTGGCACTTTAATGCGTTGGAATACCGAACAATTAGTAGGCTTTCCTGGCTTTGAAGTAGCTCTTGATAGATGGGGACTTTCAGCAGGGCTGGATTTATCCCTAAACCTTTCCTACGCCCTTTTCAAGGAAATGAAAGGAACAAAGCTGGATTACGAAGCTGGTTTAATAAGCTACGAAACCGCCCTTAAACAACTTGAACGTGATGTAAGGAAAAACTTCTACAACATTCTGGTATACGAAGAAAACCTATGGCTCATGGAACAAAACATAGAAGCTGCAAACAATAGATTTGAACAGGCTAAAATCAATTACAAAAACGGTCTGGTTCCAGAACTTTCTGTTCTATCAGCCCAGGTGGGATACGAAAATCTAAAACCTGCATTAACAGAGATGAAACTTGGCTACGACATAATGAAAGACGGATTTAAAATTCTTCTTGGGATAGATCTTTCGGAAGATATNAGTCTGGAGGGAGACATAATTATCAACCCAGTTTTCCTCAATACAGAACAACTAACAAATCATTTTTTAANCCGCCGACTGGATATACAATCCATGAATAAATCTNTAGAAAGTCTTGAAAACTCAAAAGCTGCTTTAAAGCTTCAGACAATGACACCAATGCTTAATCTGGGTTTAAATTTTGATCCCGCATTCCAGTCCGACCCTCTCGAAAACAACTGGTTTGATAATATTGAAGATAACTGGAGTCAGCAAAGCGGCATGTTCAGAATGACTCTGGCAATGTCACTGGACTCATTTCTCCCCTGGTCCAAAACACAGACAGGGATAAGAGATATGGAAGATGGAATCTCTCAGCTAAAATTAGGTATTGCCCAGGCAAATGCTGGAGCTGAGTTGGAAATAAAGACTATTGTAATGAAACTTAATAAATCCATGGAACAACTGGAAACTCTAATTTTGAATATCAGTCTTGCTCATGAAGCCTACAGATTATCCCAGGAGGCTTATGATGCAGGAAGCAAGGAACTTTTAGAAGTAAAAGATGCTGAAAGAGATCTGAACACAGCAAAACTGGAAGTATTAAAAGAAAAATATAACTATATAACCGGACTGCTTGATCTGGAATACGCTTTGAACGCTACTTTGGAAGAAATAAAGGAAATATCAAATGAATAAAAAAAGCTTACTCTTAGTCATAATCACTATCCTGATTTTTTGGTCAGCTTGTAAAAAACCTGATCAAAAAGATCCAAACCCTGCAGAAAATACTGATGAACAAGTTACTGTTTTTGCTGTCAGCACTACCACTGCAGTTCAGGGAGAAATAAAAGATTATCTTGAATTAAATGGTGATATCTCAGCCAGAGCAACAGTAGATACTTATGCAGATACTGCGGGGAAACTAAAGAATATCTATGTAAAAGTTGGAGATACTGTAAGAAAAGACCAGATAATTGCAGATGTAGACCCTTCAAGACCAGGAATGACTTTTGCTTCAAGCCCTGTAAAAGCTTCAATTTCAGGTACAGTTACAGAAGTACCGCTACAGATAGGAAGTGTTATTACACCAAATCTGCCAATAGCCAGAATAAGTAAGATGGATGAACTGCAGGTTGTAATTTATGTTGCTGAAAGATTCATATCCAAACTAAGCATAGGACTTCCGGCAGTAATAAAGTCTGAAGCCTTTCCAGATATTTCCTTCGAAGGTAAAATCCGTGAAATAAGCCCTGTTGTAGATAAAGTTTCAAGAACAATAGAGGTCAAACTGAGCCTGATAGATTCAACAAATAAACTAAAATCAGGTATGTTTGCTAAAGTAAAACTAATTACAGAAGAAAAAGAGGGTATTGTAAAAGTTCCTTCAGAGGTCCTTATTACGCGTTTTGGAGAAAGCTATGTATTTGTTATTAAAAATAGTCCTCTTGACTCAAAAACAGATGTAGCAGAAAAAAGGTCTGTTGTATCAGGTCTTAGAATTGATAATCAACTGGAAATTCTTAATGGCCTTGAAGAAGGTGAAGTAGTTGTTATAAGGGGACAAACCCTGCTTGAAGATGATTCACCCGTAAAAGTTGTGAGTACCGTAGCTCCACTGGAAAGCTCGGATACAGTAGAATAAAGGGGAATATTATGAGCATATCAAAGAGAGTTGTCGGAAGACCGACAACAGTTTTTATAATTTTTATTCTTCTTATAGGACTTGGCATATATGCAGCAACAGATCTGGCTATAGATCTTTATCCGGAAATAGAGCCTCCCATTCTTATTGTTATGACTACCTATGAAGGGGCCGGTCCTCAGGAAATAGAAAAAACACTTTCCAGACCCATAGAAAGTTCCCTGAGTAATATTAGCAAAGTAGATACAATTACATCAACATCATCCAAAGGGACAAGTACCATCATAGTCAGGTTTACATATGGTGCTGATATGTCAGAAGCCTCTTCAGATATCAGGGACAGCCTTGATATTTTAAAAAAATGGCTTCCGGCGGATGCCGACTCTCCAATTATTTTCAAATTTGATCCTTCCATGATACCAATTATGGGTCTTACAGTTTCCGGAAACAGAACACCTGATGAACTGCGGGAAATTGCAGAAAATATAGTTCAGCCACGAATAGAGCAGGTTGAAGGAGTTGGATTAAGCAGTGTTACAGGAGGTCAGGAAAAAGCTATCAGGGTTGAAATTCCCCAGAATAGACTTGAAGCCTATGGACTCACTCTTACACAGGTTTCCAATATGATCAGAGGACAGAATTTCCAAATTTCTGCAGGAAGCATCCTTTCTGATAATAAAAATTTACTTGTAACAACCACAGGTGAATACAAAAGCCTTGATGAAATAAAAAATACTGTAATTGCCTATAAGGGCGGTATACCGGATCCAATGGCTAAAACAACATCTGATGTAAAATCTATACGCTTAAGAGATATTGCAAATGTATATAGTGGATATAAAAGAGAAGATACCCTTGTATATATTAATGGTAACCCAGGGGTGCAGCTTATTGTACAGAAACAAAGCGGTACCAATTCTGTCCAAATAGCAGAAAATGTAAGAACTCGAATAAAGAAAATAAATAAAGAAATGCCCTCAGGGATAGAAGTCAGTGAGATTTTTAATACAACCGATATTATTCAAAATTCAATTAATCAGGTATCATCAACAGCTCTGATTGGTGCAATGCTCGCTGTAATTGTTCTATTTATTTTCCTGAGAAGTTTAAAAACAACATTTATTATTGGTCTGACCATTCCAGTGTCTCTGATAATCACCCTTATGTTTATGTATTTTGCAGGACTTACTCTTAATATCATGACCCTGGCAGGCCTGGCACTGGGTATAGGAATGCTTGTAGATAATTCAATAGTGATACTTGAAAATATCTTTAGGTACAGGGAAAAAGGAACCAAGCTAACAACCTCTGCCATCCTGGGATCCCAGGAAATGATAAATGCAATTACAAGTTCAACTTTAACAACTATTTGTGTATTTGCACCTATAATTATATTTAAAAGCCAGTTGGACATTTATGGTGAACTTTTTTCAGGACTCTCTTTTACTGTTGTAATTTCACTTACTGCTTCATTAATTGTGGCCCTAACTCTAATCCCTGTACTTGCCAGCCATTATCTGCCAATAAGCAGTAGAAGTCAGAGGCCGTTAAAGGGGATTTTAAAGTCTATAGATGATAGAATGGAATTGCTCTTTACAGGCCTTGATAATGCTTATAAAAGGGTAGTTGCAAGAGTCCTAAGGCATAAAGTAATTACAATTATCACAATCCTTATTATATTTATTGGCAGCATGGCTTTAATCCCCAGGGCAGGATTTGAGTTTATGCCTGCCCAGATGGATGATATGATACAAGTCTCTGTAGAATTACCCCAGGGAACAAAACTTTCCGAAACTGAATCTGTACTCCTTCAGCTTGAATCAATTATAAGAAAAGAGATAAATGGCTATGAAGAGATTATTATCCAGGCAGGAAGTAAGAGTTTTATGGGATTTCTTGGTGCGGCAGAGACCAATAAAGGAACTCTGATGGTTAACCTTCCAGTATTCGATAAAAGAATAGATGATTCTGACACTGTAAAAAAGAAACTGAGAAGTCATTTTAATGATTTTCCATCTGCTGTCTTTTCTTTCAGCAGCAATATGGGAGGAGGATTCTCCAGCAGTCCGGTTGATATTTTAATTAAAACGGAAGATCTGGATAAATCAAAAGAGGTTGCAGAAAAAATAAAGACACTCCTTGAAGAACGTTTTCCAGAAGTAACAGAACCAATGATCGACTTAAAAAATGGCCTCCCTCAGGTTGAAATTATGATTGACCGGGATAAATTATACTCATTCGGACTAAATATATATTCTGTTGGACAGGAAATAAAAGCAAGTATTGATGGGATAGCTGCATCGAGATACAGGGAGGGGGGATCTGAATATGATATTATAGTCATCCTTGAAGATAAAGACAGAGATGAACTTCCTGATCTGAATAAAATATTTGTTATGAATGCTGCGGGAAAAAGAATTGCTCTTGCAAACTTTGCATCCTATAAGAGAGGCATGGGGCCAGTCTCTATAATCCGGGAAAACCAGACTAGAACAGTTCATGTAACTGCAGGAACAATCCCTGGTACATCTCTGAACGATATTTCAGTCAAAATTGAGAAAATGGTTAAAGAAGAAATTCCTGCAGAAGAAGGGCTGATTATTGAGTTTTCCGGAGATTTTGCTAATCTAAAGAAATATGGAATTAAACTGATTTTAATAATATTTGTAGCAATTTTTCTGGTATTTGGTGTTATGGCAAGCCTTTTCGAATCTTTCCTGGATCCGTTTATTATATTGTTTACAATACCATTATCTTTAATAGGAGTTGTTCTTCTCTATATTGCTACCGGAGAGATGTTCAACATACTAACAGCAGTTGGTTTAATTATGCTGGCTGGAATTATTGTTAACAATGGTATTGTTCTTGTTGATTATACAAACCTTCTACGTAAAAGGGGATTATCTATTAATGATGCATGTATAGAAGCAGGAGGGAACAGGCTTAGACCGATTCTTATGACTACTCTAACTACCGTTCTCGGCCTGATACCTATGGCTTTTTTCCCAGGTGAAGCAGCAGCCCTGGTTAACCCAATTGGTAAGGCAGTAGTAGGGGGATTAACTGTCGGTGCATTGCTTACTATATTTTTGATACCCGTAATTTATGCAATTTTTAATGAATCCAGCCAAAAACAAGCTCAAAAAAAAGAGGCAAAGAAACTAAAACGCCGGGAAGAACGATTATTGTTGGAATCAAAAGGGAAAAGTAAATGAAAAGATTAGAAATTATTGCAAATAGATCCATACAGGATGATATGTTTGATGCATTTAAAAAGGCAGATATTGTAAAGCAATACACATTAAGTCCTATAGTCCTGGGGGCCGGTAATTCCGGTCCCAGAATGGGCGATCATATTTGGCCGGAGGAAAATTTCAGCCTTATTATTTATTGTGAGGAAGAGGAATCAGAAAAAATTAAACTTGTCATAAAAGACTTAAAACAGTTTTTTACAAAAGAAGGAATTAAAATTTTTGAAATGTAATGATAAAAACTATTGAGTTTTTCAAGTTTCAGCCTATAATTATAATATGGGTAAATCTAAAAATACAAATTCCGGAGCTGATGAGCTTTTAAAAACTATATTTCAATATGTGGTAAAAATATCTAATGAACGGGATGTTGATAAACTTCTGGTAAACCTTGCAGATATGGGAAGAGATTTAGTATCTGCAGACAGATGTACAGTTTGGCTCATAGATAGAAAGAATAAAATAATTTGGAGCAAAGTCGCCCATGGTATTGATAGAATTGAAATTCCAATATCCAAAGGGATTGCAGGTTATGTAGCAGAAACAGGTGAACATCTGGTAATAAATGATGCATACAACGATGATCGCTTTGATCAGCAAGTAGATATTGCAACCGGGTACCACACAAGAAACATCCTTGCACTCCCTGTACAGAACAATCAGGGTGAAACTATTGGTGTTTATCAGGCTATAAATAAGATGACAGGTAACAAAAGGTTTTCAAAAAAAGACCTCGAACACCTTCTTTTAGCAGCAAGTTATACAGGGAATCAGCTTGATGCAATAGCTTTGCAGGAAGAAATAGAATCTACTCAGCGTGAGATAATTCTTACTCTTGCAGAAACAGGAGAAATGAGATCTAAAGAAACAGGGAATCATGTAAAAAGAGTTGCGGAATATTCCGCAATACTCGGTGAAGCATATGGTCTTTGTCCTGAAGAAATCCGACTTTTAAAAGATGCATCTCCTATGCACGACATTGGGAAAATAGCAATTCCAGACTCAATTCTACTAAAACCGGGAAAACTTACAGATGAAGAAAGAACAGAAATGCAGTCTCATACAACTTTGGGATTTGAAATGCTTAAACATTCTGACAGGGAACTGTTAAAAACTGCAGCCTTAGTAGCAGTTCAGCACCATGAAAAATGGGATGGAACCGGTTATCCCAAAGGGTTAAAGGGCGAAGAAATCCATCTATATGGAAGATTACTTGCTATTGCGGATGTTTTTGATGCTCTTATCTGTAAAAGGGTTTACAAGGATCCTTGGCCTATAGAGAAAATAATAGCCATGTTTATTGAAAGTAAAGGTAAAGATTTTGATCCGGCTATTGTTGATATATTTCTTAAAGTAAAAGATGCAATGGTAGACGTCTCTATAAGACTTGATGATACAATAAGCTAAGGAGGCATAGTCGAGCAGGGAGCTTGCTTCCGACCAGACTGTCCCTACAATGTTAAATCAAAGGCAAGTTTTTTCAATAGAGTTATATTTTCTTCAATTATTTTATTTGCAGTACTTTTCAGTTTTTTCATATTATTAAAGCTAATATTATCTATTTCCATGTTATTTTTTCCTAAAACAGGGTTTATTCGATAATATTTTACTTCAGGTATGTTTTTAAACTGCATATCAACACAATCATTTTGGGCTTTAGACATTATACTGTACAAGGGAGTTCCATTTGAGGGTAATATCCACTCTACAAATCCCCAGTTTTTAATCTGCTCAAAACTGTAATGCTCAGTTGATTTACCTGTACCAAGTGAAAAAATAATAAATTTTTCAGCTTTGGGGAATAGTTTTCGGGCTTCTGAATATGCAAACATAGCAGGATTATTTGCTGCCAAAGCACCATCAACAAGGCAGTATTCACTATTAGTGGATAAGGATTTTATTAAAGCAGGCTCAAAAAAAGAGGGTGCAGCAGAAGAACCTCTGGCCGCATCCTTCATATAGAAATCATCTTTGTTAGTAATTAGAAAGGGTTTGTTGCCAAGTACATCAAAACTCACAATCAGCATATTAGTAAGGCATTCCTTCATTGTTCTCTGACCAAACAAGTCATTAAGAAGTATCTCAAAATCTGAAGAATCATATTTTTCATGAAAGGCCTGTTGAACCATACCTAATTGTTCGAAAACTCTTTCCGGGAAAATATCAGTTCGGCATGTTTCATATATGTTAACAATATCAGTTATGGAAAATCGGGGTTTATCTGTATATAAATTAGATCCTTCTTTTAATTCCGGTGAGGAAATTCCCAGAGCTGTAAGTGAACCACTTGAAGTACCGGAAATAAGATCAAAAACAGAAGCTAAATTCCCATTACCGGATTTGATATTTATAAGCTTTGATAGTTCTTCCAGAATTAATGCCGGAATATAACCTCTAATNCCCCCNCCGTCTATGGAAAGGATTTTAACAGTTTTTTTTCGAAAACAGGGAAAATTCATTAAATAATTCTCCTAACATCNATCTACTGGGCTACATCATGAATCCATTTGTCAGATCTGTATCTTAATAATCCCAGTANTGCTTTTAATACCTCTTCCATTATAATTATAAATACTACAAGATGAAGAGGAAAATTTAAAAATAGACCAAATAAAACAGCAAGAGGAACTCCCACAAACCAGGTACCAATAATATCTATTAAAAAAGAAAACCTGGTATCCCCTCCACCCCTGAAAATTCCAATTACAAAATGAAGATTAAAGGATTTAACTACTGTAAATGCAGCGAGTATATACATTATTAAAGTAGCAGATCTTCGGACATTATCTGATACATTAAACAGTAAAGGAACATATGGTGCTATTAAAGAGAGAATACCACCGCCAAAAATTCCCAGGGAAAATGCTAAAATTAGAAATCTTCGTGAATATATGTGAACTCCTTCAATATCTCTTTCACCAATCTTATTTCCTATCATAATTGCACAGGCATTGGCAGAACCAAGTAAAAAAGAAAAAATCAAGCTGTCTGTAGTTTCTGTTATTCCAATAGTAGCTATAGTATCAGTGCCCATTCGTGCATACACAACTTTATATACCAGCATTCCTGTGGCCCAGGCTAACTCATTTAAAATTACAGGAATAGTTGTTTTTAGATATTTTTTTACAAATACTAGTTTTAAATTTAGAAAATCTTTTATTCCTGCTGCCAGAACACTTTTAGATTTATAAACATAGGTAACTATAATAGACATCTCAATAAAACGTGAAACTGTGGTTGCAATGGCAGCACCCATAATTCCCATTTCCGGAACCCCCCATTTCCCAAATATAAGTATATAGTTAAGAACTGTATTTACAGTAATTGATACTATTGTGGCCTTTAAAGGAAGAGATGCCTTCCCAATAGAACGAAGGGCAAGTGAATATGCAATGGAAAGAGCAGTAAAAAGGAAACTAATTCCAGTAATTGTCAAATATTCTGATCCTGCTTCAATTACTGCAGGGTCTATCGTAAATATATTCATTATATACTCTGGAACAGTAATTGCAAAAGTTGAAAGTAGAATTGCTCCACTTTCAACTAATAGAACTACAAGGAATATAGTTTTTCTAATACTTTTAATATCCTCCCTGCCCCAAAACTGTGCAAAAAAAACTGCTCCACCACTGGAAATTCCATAAAATAGTAAGGTTGATAGAAAAAAAACCTGTCCTCCCAGGCCAACAGCCGCAATTGCAGTTTCACCCAATTGGCCTATCATCACAATATCTACAAGAGCAAGGGAGGACATTAATAGATTTTGAATTGCGATAGGACCTGCAATAAAAATAAATTTTTTATAAAACAGCTTGTCCTGAAATAATTTGATCATCTCCTGGTTTTGCCTCTATGAGGTTCATAGAATTTTATTAAACATTTCTTTCCATTTCCAATTAAATCTGACCGACCCTCTTCTAATAAAGCTTTTTTTACCATTTTATAGTTTTCAGGCCGGTTATAATGAATCAAAGCACGCTGCATGGCCTTTTCCTGAAAAGATTTAGGTACAAATATTGTTCTACCTGTAATTGGATGATATCCGGTATAAAACATAGTAGTAGAAAGGGTTCCGGGAGTTGGATAAAAATCCTGAACCTGATCGGGAATAAATCCATAGTCTCTAAGAAATTCTGCAAGCTCGATAGCATGTTTCAGCTTTGAGC
>JGI24023J19991_10003464_pt1 | contig 11087 bp, 10 predicted proteins | sample Cruoilmetagenom1_FD_19991 | JGI IMG/M metagenome (IMG submission 19991)
CTAACAAGTTTAGGGGCAGTTTTCCTCACAGTTACTTCCACCGAAAAGCAAGCATACCATCCATCCGCTTCTTTAGTGATAGTCAAGGTTTTAATTTGCCCCTTAATAGGACGATGGAGCTTAATTTTGATGTCGCCCACCTTTGACAAATAGAGCTTGCCATCTTTTGCCATGAACCCGGATTGAGGATAAACAAGGCTATGGTACCTATTTTTGCCTTTGAAACGAGGATAACCCGGCTTACCCTTCTTTACCCGTCGGAAAAAGTTTTGAAAAGCTTTGTCTAACCTTCTGAGAACATCCTGGAGTGTTTGGGAGTAAACCTCATCAAATTCGGGAAATTCTTTTTTGAGTTCAGTAAGCTCCTAGGCTTGCTGGTAATAGCCAATACTATGATGGTTCTCCCGTGCCTCTTTCCGTGCCTTCAGAGCAGCATTGTAGAGCCAGCGACACAAAGAAAGGGCATCCTCAAGTTTTGTGGCCTGCCCTCTGTTTGGGTAAAGTCTGAATTTGTAGGTCTTTTTCAAAACTTGCTTATCCATTGTTTCCATGTTGCCATATGGTTATGAAGAACTCAAGCTTTGCCGTGTACAATATCAACTACCACTTAGTTTGGTGCCCTGAGTATCGCCATGATGTTTTAGTAGGTGAGGTCAAGACTTGAACTTTGGAATGCATTCAAACTATTGTTACTGTAAAGGGATGGGAGATCCTTGAACTCAGGGTCATGCCTGATCATATCCATCTTTTTATCTCGGCATCATCTTTTGACTCTCCCACCAGCATAGTTAAAATTCTCAAGGGCACCACTGCTCTAAGGATATTCAAGCGATTTCCCGAATTGCATCGAAGGCTCAGGAAGGGAAATCTTTGGTCTTCAGGTTATTATGTGGGAACTGCTGGACATGTTTTAAGCTGAAACTATCCAACGTTATATTGAGGAGCAAGGGGGCGGTTCATCCACCGACTGAAATCGGTGGTCTTCTCGCCCTATCTCTATAAACGAGAGTGCCCCTTTTCCAGCATTCAGGGTAAGTTTCAACGATCAGCTTAAGGAGATCTTAGCTAATAGGTGCGGCCTGGAATCCTCAACCTTGAGGAGTGCCGAACATTTTTCGGGACATAGTACTTAAAGGGCAGAAATCTTTATTACAATACCTGCAACCAGTGTAAGACTTTACCGCAAAAAAGCTTACTAGCAGGATCAGGTAGAGTATGAGCAAAGGAATGCTATTTACGAGCCAGGGGATAGGATAAAATAAAACAACGAAGAAGCTGAGTATATCCACAGCACCTACAGGAATATTTATACTCTTCCCTTCCTGTTGGGGAAATATCCGAGAGGTGTATATACCTAGACCGAAGGATGGACAATGCGTGCCATAGTACTCGCATCTGGTACAAAGGTAATATCTGAACACGCTGTACAGCAGAATCAATAAAACTACATAAGGGACAATCCAAACGCCTGCTTCCACAGCCAGTATATAAATCCCCAGGATCAGTAATCCTAATTGTAATGTGGTCTGTGCCAGGGTTACACCTAAGCTGAACTTCTTCGTCATGTGCGCCATTATACCACATCAAGATCAAGAGAGCGATCAATATGGCTGGCTTAGGAGTATGATAGAGAGGGGGCTGGTTGGCATTTTGACAATGACAGGTGCACTCAGGGGTAAGCCTCTCCCGTAACCGGGTAACGCAATCGAGGCAATTTGGAAGGTTGACATATGTCTTAGTCCCTTGCTAAAATGCGTTAAAGGCTGAGAACCAGAATAGTATATCCTAAAGCGAGGCACAGAGAGTCAGGGAAGGTGAGAGCCTGGCCCGGCGCGAGGGTAGAATGGGCTGGGGAGCTGCAGGCTGAAGGATGCCCGAGGGCACTTGAGTAGGCCTTGCCGGAAGGGCTCCGTTATCATAGCTCAGGGTACGGAGGTTTTTGTACCCATAAAGTGAGCCATCGTAAGATGGCTAATGGAGGTGGCACCGCGGGAGGGTTTAACCTCCCGTCCTCAGGGGCGGGAGGTTAACTTTTTTTAGAGATGTCGTGTTCGCCCGATATAGGGACCTTTTGCCGAAGGATGGAGGCGGGGAAGCTCACCCCCATCTTTGAGGAAGCATTCTGCGATCTTGAGACTCCGGCGTCTCTTTTCCTCAAGCTCAAACCGAGTGCCCCTTCTTTCCTTCTGGAGAGTGTGGAGGGTGGTGAGCGTCTGGGGCGTTACTCCTTTATTGGGATCAACCCCTACTTGGTAGCCTACACTCGGGGAAGGGAAGGGTTTATCCTGAAGGAGGAAAAACTAAGCAGGGTGGAAGTGAGAGGGAGCGACCCTTTAAACCTGATCTCCGAAGTTTTGACCCCAAGATCGGTGGAGGCAGTTCCGGATCTGCCCCACTTCTTCGGGGGTGCAGTGGGGTATCTGTCCTATGATGTAGTTTCCTCTTTCGAGCGAATACCTCTCTTGGAGGATGATGAGCTCGGCCTTCCTGATTCCTACTTTATGTTTACCGATACAGTGATAGTGTTTGATCACGTTCAGAACCGGCTTAAGGTGGTTTTCCTGCCCCATGATTTAAGCAATATTGAGGAGACCTACCAAAAAGCACAGGAAGAAATAAGTAAGGTGTGGGATAGGATATCCTGCCCCTATTCTCCTTCCCCCGGGCCGATGTTCCAAGAGACCTTCCCCTCCACCTCCAACTTTACGGAGGAGGAGTTTTGCACCAGAGTAAAGAGGATAAAGGAGTATATCCTGGCCGGAGATACCATTCAGGTTGTCCTTTCCCAGAGGCTTAGACGAAGGACGCTGGCCTCTCCCTTTTCCATCTACCGCGCCCTACGTGTGCTAAATCCCTCTCCGTATATGTTTTACCTTAACCTGGGGGACTTTCAGCTCATTGGCTCCTCGCCGGAGATGCTGGTGAAATTGGAGAGAACACGAGCCGAGACCAGGCCCATTGCCGGGACCAGGCCCCGGGTAAAAGGGAATGATGAAGGGATGGTAGACGAACTTCTCTCCGACCCCAAGGAAAGGTCGGAGCATGTGATGCTGGTGGATCTGGGAAGAAACGACCTGGGAAAGGTGTGTCGATATGGCACGGTGAAAGTCCCTCTATTTATGGGTATTGAGAAGTACTCCCATGTGATTCACATTGTCTCTCAGGTTCGAGGAGAACTTCGGGAAGGATACAATGCCTTTGACCTTCTGCGCTCTTGCTTTCCCGCCGGCACGGTGAGTGGTGCCCCTAAGATAAGGGCCATGGAGATCATCTCTGAGCTAGAGGGGACCCGCCGTGGACCCTACGCTGGAGCAGTGGGACACTTCGGGTTTGAAGGCAACATGGACACCTGCATTGCCATCCGGACTATCGTGATGAAGGGGGATACCGCTTATCTTCAGGGGGGGGCAGGGATAGTGGCTGATTCTGACCCCCACCGGGAGTATGAGGAAAGCTTGAACAAGATTGAAGTGCTCAAGAACGCCATATCTTTGGCTGAGGGAGGAAGAGATGATAAGATGGGCTATCTCTCGCCTGGTAGATAAAAAGGACTTGAGCATGAAGGAGGCACAGGAGGTGATGGACGAAATAATGGAGGGTAGGTCCACTCCTTCTCAGATAGCGGCATTTCTGACCGCTCTTATGATGAAGGGGGAGACCGTGGAGGAGATTGCCGGCTTTGCTTCCTCTATGCGGGGTCATGCCTTGAGGGTAGAACCTCACCACCGTCCGGTCATGGATGTGGTGGGGACGGGTGGTGATGGAATAGGGACATTCAACATCTCCACCGCGGCTGCTCTGGTCATAGCCGGGTCAGGGGTAACGGTGGCAAAGCATGGAAATAGGGCTGCCTCCTCAAAGTGTGGGAGTGCTGACCTTTTAGAAGCCCTGGGGGTGAGAATTGACCTTGGCCCAAAAGAGGCAGAAAGGTGCATCGATGAGGTAGGGATAGGGTTTATGTTTGCCCCTCTCTTCCACCCGGCGATGAAACATGCTTCAGGGCCGAGGAGAGAGATAGGCATAAGGACGGCGTTTAATCTTCTGGGCCCTCTCACTAACCCTGCGGGGGCAGAGGTTTTGCTTATCGGGGTTTGCGAGCCTTCGCTCACCGAGAGGTTGGCGGAGGTACTGAAGCTATTGGGAGCTCCCAAGGCGCTTCTGGTTTTTGGTGAGGGGATGGATGAGCTCACCACCAGTGGGCTGAACAAGATAACCCGCCTTTGTGAAGGGAAGGCGGATACTTTTTGGGTTGACGCGCAGGACTTGGGTATCCCCAGGGGAGATATATCCGAGCTCAAAGGAGGGAAGGTGGAAGAAAACGTAGCCATAATGAATAGACTACTTGAGGGAGAGAGAGGAGCAATAAGGGATGTCGTCCTCCTCAACGCGGGCGCCTCTCTGTGGATCTATGGCCTGGCCGGTGACATAAAAGAGGGAATTTCCTTAGCTTCCCAATCCCTGGATAGTGGAAGGGCCAGGGAGAAGCTGGCCCACCTGGCAAGCTTGAGTTAGCTCAGGTGAGCGGCCAGGAAAGATAATTTCCTTTAACCATTGACGGGAAAGGGGAGCTTTATTTACTATAGTAGATGAAAGTAATTTTCATTTAATGCTGGGCCTTAGGACAAGAATGGATGGAAACCACATTGGAAGAAATGGTGGCGGCGCTGAAGCGGGAAGGATACAAGCTTACTCCTCAGAGGCGAGCGGTACTGAGGGTGATTGCCTTGAGCCAGAGTCATCTCACCCCGGCAATCATATACCAGAGGGCCCATCGGACACACCCCGGCATTGGGCTGGTTACCATCTACCGTACCCTGAACATGCTCCACGAACTGGGTTTTATCTGTGAGGTGTGCGGTGAGGGCCATCGCCCAAGTTATCTCTTCCGAAGAATCCCCCAGCACCACCACCACCTGGTATGCTCTGATTGCGGCACAGTGGTGAATTTTACCCATTGCAACCTCGATAGCCTGGAGCGAAGACTATCTGAGGAGACGGGATTTCTTATCCAGGAACACCTCCTGGAGTTTCATGGCCTATGCCCTAAGTGCCGTAAGCAAATGCCAGAGCAAAACTTCTTCCTGGGAGGTAAAGGATGAGAGAGCTTATAGCCATAACGGTTTATATCGCTATCGCGGTGATGTCATCTGTGGCCATTATCGCTAGCCCCACCCTGGGAGCTCAAGCCGACACCGACAAGATAGGAGTGGTGGTAAGCATACCCCCCTTAGCTCAGTTTGTGGAGAATGTAGGAGGAGAGAGGGTGAAGGTCACCGCCCTTCTACCACCAGGAAAGGAGCCCCATACCTTTTCCCTCACCCCGCGTGATCTGAAAAAGATAAATGAAGCTTTTCTGTTTGTCGTGAACGGGGCAAAGCTGGAGTTTTGGATGGATAGGGTGGCCGAGGTCAACCCTGGCATCATTGTCGTGGATACCTCGCAGGGGGTGGAGCTAATAGATGATGACCCTCATATCTGGCTATCCCCCCGGAATGCCAGGCTCCAGGTAAAAAATATACTGCAGGCTCTCATCCAGCTAGACCCGGAGTATCAAGATTACTACCAGCATAATGCCCATAGATATCTCCAAAAGCTGGATGGGTTGGACCGAAGCATTGAGATAAGTCTCCAGGGAATAAAGGTGAAGAAGTTTATTATCTTTCATCCTGCCCTCACCTACTTCGCCCGCGATTATAATCTAGAGCAGATAACTGTAGAGGTAGGAGGCAAGAGCCCTAAAGCTAAAGATATAAAGAGGGCCATAGATGAGGCCCGAAAGCATAATATAAAGGTCATCTTTGCTGAGCCTCAGTTTGATCCCCACAGCGCAGAGGTTATTGCTTCCGAGATTGGAGGCGAGGTAGTATTCATCGACCCTCTGGCCCAGAACTATCTCGAGAATATGTACACCATTTTGGGCATACTGGTAGATACCATGGACTAATATGTTAAAAGAAATAGTAAGGCTGGAAGATGTTAGCGTGCGCTATGATGGCATAGTGGTGTTAGAGGATATAAACCTATCTGTATACGAGGATGATTTTCTGGGCATAATAGGCCCCAATGGGGGAGGAAAGACTACCCTGCTCAAGACCATATTGGGATTGGTGAAGCCCAGCCAGGGCAGGGTCAGCGTTTTGGGCAACCCACCTAATAAGGCAAGAAGGCTGATGGGCTATGTTCCTCAATACAATCTCTTTGACCGTGACTTTCCCCTGAGCGCTCTGGAAGTGGTCTTGATGGGGCGCTATGGTCAGGTAGGACTGTTCAAAAGGTATAGCAGAGAGGATAAGAAATTAGCTCTAAATGCTCTGGCTGAGGTAGGGATGCTCGAGCTTAAACACAGGCAGATAGGAAGTCTATCCGGTGGTGAGCAACAAAGAATATTCATCGCCCGGGCTCTGGTGGCCCATCCCCAGATTTTGCTTCTGGATGAGCCTACTGCCAGCATTGATACGCCTATGCAGGCAGGGCTTTACGAGCTTTTAAGTGAGCTTAAGCGCCGAATGGCCATAGTCCTGGTATCCCACGATATAAGTGCAGTTTCCATCTATGTAGATAAGATCGCTTGCCTCAACCGCCGCCTTTTCTACCATGGTGACAAAGAGCTGGAAGCTCGAGAACTCGAGGAAGCATACCAGTGTCCGGTAGACATGATAGCCCACGGCGTTCCTCACCGGGTGCTTAGAGAACATCGATGATAGAAGCCCTCCAGTATGATTTTGTGAGAAATGCCCTCCTGGCAGGGCTCCTGGCCAGCGTTGCCTGCGGGGTGATAGGGACTTACGTGGTGGTGAAGAAAATTGTGTTTATGAGCGGAGGAATCTCCCATGCCTCACTGGGGGGAATCGGAATAGGACAATTCCTGGGGATAAATCCGCTTCTGGGGGCATTTTTTTATACCTTAGCCTCTGCCATAGGCATGGGAGTGGTGGTTCGGAGGACGAAGCTTCCTGAGGATGTCACTATTGGGGCGCTGTGGGTTTTGGGGATGGCCTTAGGGGTCATCTTTCATGATTTGGCCCCTGGCACTGTTCCTGGACTCCCCAGCTACCTTTTTGGGGATCTTAGTCTTACCTCTTCATCCGATCTTATACTGATGGCAGCTTTAGATGCGGTGATAATCCTCACCGTATCTCTTTTATACAAGGAGTTTTTGATCCTGTCGTTTGATGAAGAGTTCGGGGAGAGTGTTGGCGCGCCCATGGAGAAATCCTACCTTGTTCTGCTTTGCCTCATCGCCTTAAGCGTAGTGGTGATGGTAAGAGTGATGGGCGTCATCCTGGTTATCGCTCTGCTTGCCCTTCCCGTGGCGACCGGCTGGCAATTCACCCATAGCCTGAAGAAACTCATGCTATTCTCCATCCTCCTGGGGCTTATCTCCACCACTTTGGGAATAGGACTGTGGTACGAGTTCAACTTAGCATCAGGACCAGCCATTGTTCTGGTGAGCATTCCCCTATTTGCTCTATCCTTTCTGTTTGCCCGACTGCGCCGTAGGAGGGTGGAGTGAACTTAGAAGTAGAAATCGCGGAGCTTAAGCTCCAAAACCCGGTGATGGCTGCTTCAGGGACCTTCGGATATGGGGCAGAGTATGAGCCCATAGTTGACATCCAAAAACTGGGGGCCATTGTGTGTAAAGGGACTACCTTAGAGGAAAGGGAGGGGAACCCTCAACCCCGAATATGGGAGACACCTTCAGGGATACTTAACTCCGTGGGGCTGGAGAACCCTGGAGTGGAGGAGGTCATAAAGGTCAAGGCTCCCATCTGGGAGACCTGGCAGGTTCCGGTGATAGTAAACATCGCCGGCAATGACCCTGAAGAGTATGTCCTTTTGGCATCAAAGCTGGACGGAGTGAAGGGGGTAAGTGGAATTGAGGTTAACCTGAGCTGCCCTAACGTGGAGGGGATTACCGATTCAGGGGAAAATCCTGAAGTAGCCTTTGATATAACCAGGAAGGTGAGGAAGTCTACTTCACTTCCACTTATAGTGAAGCTTAGCTATAGCTCCCATGTTAGCGAAGTGGCAAGCGCTTGTGAGGAGGCAGGAGCGGATGCTCTGACGGTTATGAACAGCATCAAAGGTATGGCCATTGATATAAAAAGGAGAAGACCGGCCCTGGGAAATATAACCGGGGGTCTATCTGGCCCCGCCATAAGGCCTATTGCCATTCATTCGGTGTATCAGGCAGCCAAAGCGGTAAGTATACCTGTAATCGGATGCGGCGGCATCTTTTCGGGTGAGGATGCCCTGGAGTTCATGTTAGCCGGAGCTACCGCCGTTCAGGTAGGTGCAGCCACCCTCTCCCACCCTCGGGCAACGGTCAACATCATCCACGAGCTGGAGGAATTCTGCCTTAAGGAGAATACCTCCTTGAAGGAAATAATTGGCCTGGCCCAGATATAGCTACTTCTTTAAATTGGCTATAAAAGGGGTAATGAGATCCAGGGGAAGAGGAAAGAGGATGGTGTTGCTTCTCTCTGTAGCAATGGCGCTAACTGTCTGAAGGTAGCGCAGCTGCAATGCCTGGGGCTCAGCAGCGATGACTTTAGCTGCCTCAGCCAACTTTTGAGCTGCCTGAAATTCTCCCTCGGCATGGACAACCTTGGCTCTCCTGTCCCTTTCCGCCTCAGCCTGGGCAGCCATGGCCCGCTGCATCGATTGAGGAAGCTCTACGCTGGCTATCTCCACTGCACTCACCTTTATCCCCCAGGGATCGGTCTCCTCATCGATGGTCTTTTGCAACATGGCGTTGAGCTGGTCTCTATGCGCCAGGAGGTCGTCCAACTCTGATTGCCCCAGTATCGACCTCAGGGTAGTTTGGGAGATGAGAGAGGTGGCCCGGATATAATCTTCTACCTTCATCATGGCATCATCAGGCCGTATTACCCTGAAGTACACCACTGCATCTACGGTGGTGGTCACGTTGTCGCGGGTGATTACGTCCTGCTTTTGGACATTCATCGTCACCACCCGGAGGTCCATCTTTGTCAGCTTATCGATGTAGGGAAGGATGAACCGAATACCCGGCCCCTTTAGCCCGATGAACTTCCCCAAGCGTAAGACTACCCCTCTTTCCCATTCATTAACTATCTTTATGGATACAGGCAAAGTTATGAGCAGCAAAAAAGCAATAATACCAATAATCCATCCGATCATTTCTCCTCCTTTTTCTTTACCGTTAATTTTAATCCTGAAATCCTGGTTATTACAACCTCCTCTCCTTTCTCTATCCTCCCTTCTTCGGAGGTAGCCTCCCACCTCTCACCCTCAAACAAGCACATTCCTTTGGGGTTGAGGACCGTCTTAACCTCAGCTATCTTTCCTACTATCGACTCCTCACCGTACATGGCTTTTCTTCCTATCTGCGCCCGGAGCACCATCCCCATGAGGAAGAAGAAAAATAGGCCACAGATGATGGCCAGCCCGATAATGGGCCCTAAGCTCACCTCAAACACCCTCCCGCTAAACAATATCATGGAACCGAATATAAGAGAAGCTACTCCCCCCGCCGTCAACACCCCGAAGGTGGGAGTGAATATCTCGGCGACGAACAAACCTATGGCTAAAACGATGAGGAGGATACCGGCGATGTTCACCGGAAGGACGGTGAGCCCATACAGCGAGAGAAGAAGACAAACCCCCCCCAGAATGCCCGGGATCATCATGCCGGGGTGGAATATCTCCGCGGCTATCCCTATGAGCCCTATAATAAATAGGATGGAGCAAACATTAGGGTCGGCCAGGGTGAGGAGAAACGTCTCTGCCCAGTTCATACGGTTGTAGTTTAATACTGCATTCTCCGTATTGAGGACTACCCTGGTGCCATCAATCAGCTTTACCTCCCGGCCTTCGATGAGGGATAAAAGCTCCTCAGTATCTGAGGCAATAAGGTCGACGATGTTGAGCTCCACGGCCTCGGTGGCGGTGGCGGAAGCACTCTCCCGGATGGCCCTTTCCGCCCACTCCACATTCCTTCCTTTACTCTGAGCAGTGCTCTTGATGTAAGCTGCGGCGTCGTTTACTATCTTCTCCTCCATGTCTTCAGGAATCTCCATCCCCCCCGCCATGACAGGATGGGCAGCACCGATGGCGGTGTTAGGAGCCATGGCGGCTATGTGGGCGGCCATGGTGATGAATGTGCCTGCCGAGGCTGCCCTGGCTCCAGCGGGGGAGACATACACGATAACCGGAATTTTGGCGTTTACGATGTGCTGTACGATATCCCTCATGGAGGTATCCACCCCTCCTGGTGTATCTAGCTCGATGATACAGGCCACGGCATTATGATCTTCAGCGCTTTCGATTCCTCTCTCTATATATTGGGCGACCGGAGGGGAAATGGCTCCATCCACCCTGAGGACATCGACCTGGGGGGATTGAGCTTCTGCCAGGACTATAAATATCAAAGGGAAGAAAAAAAAGAGGAAAAGTTTTCGCATACTTTTTGGTTATTATATCATTGTTGAGAGCCAGAACCGAGACGACGTATTGGAGTGAACCCCTAAAGCTGGACACTTTGGGTTAGACTAAACTGGTGAGGTCCAAAAATGTTAGTGAAGGAGGGTCTTACCATGAGGAAGCAAAGAACATTCACTCCGGAGTTTAAAAGACTGGAGGAAGCAATATAGCGGGGGTAGGTTCGGTAATGAACCTATTCAGGAAGTAGCCATGCAAGATAGGATTGAGAGGCTGGAGAGGATGGTAGGTAGGCTGACCCTGGAGAACGAGTTTTTAAAAAAGGCCTTGCGGAACACCTTAAAGAAGGTAGAGAGAGAAGAGAGTTTATTGCCTACCATAAGTCCCTGGTCAAGAGTACCCGAAGGGGATGCGAACTTATGAATCTACCACGGAGCAGCTTCTACTATAAGCCAGAAGAGAACCATCTGAATCAACTCAAGACAGAAATGGATCTGCAAGACCATATTGAAGCTATCTGCTTGGAATTACCTTACTATGGGTACCGAAGGGTAACTCACCAATTACACCGGGAAAGATACTAGGTCAACCACAAGGAGGTCTGCTCCCTAAACCAGGTGTGGGTGGCTGACATCACCTATATCTGTATCCTTCTTGCCTTTGTC
>JGI24023J19991_10003465_pt1 | contig 11083 bp, 6 predicted proteins | sample Cruoilmetagenom1_FD_19991 | JGI IMG/M metagenome (IMG submission 19991)
CACCTGAACGGCCTGTACTGCCCGGACGGTTGTACCCTCCGGATCTGCCGCCGGGAGCTCCGGGGCCACGGTTGTACCCTCCGGATCTTCCAGTTGTTCCAGACCGTCCGCTTTCGTAAGAACGTCCGGTTGGGCTACCACGACGTCCGCCCATATTTCCGGCACGGCCACCATCACTTCTGTTGAAACCGCCATCTACCCGACGACCGGCGACAACACCAGCTTTACCACCGGTTCGTTTGGTTTCAAGTACCTGAACACCGCCTCTCTTTGGAGGCGATGCCACTGTGTCTTTTCCGGAACTGATTTTTTCAGAAGAAGTTCGTTCAACCGGGAGTGGCTCGTCTTTTGGGGCAGGCTTTACTTCCGGTTCTGATTTAACTTCAGGCTTCTCAGTTTTTACATTTTTTTTCAAGGGTTCTTCAACCTTGGGATTTTCAGAAACTGCAGGTTTTGCCGCTTCCACTTTATCTTTAACAGCTTTCTTCTTTTCTACTGCAGCAGATTTCGTTTTTTTCTTTTCAATGGGAGCTTTATCAACTTTCGGTTCTTTTACAGGAGCAGGGTTTGAGGCTTCAACCTTTACAGGTTTTTCTTTTTCCTGAACCACCGGAACAGCTTTCGGCGTTTTTTTAACCACTACTTTTTTCTTTACAACCACAACCTTCTTTTTCTCAGGTTTGTGAGTACTTTCTGCTGCAATCGACTTGGCAACTTCCGGCTTCCGGTGTTTTATGAGTGTTGCTTTTGGTTTTTTCTTATCTGTTTCTTCAGTCATATGTACTATTCTTCCTGCTCCTCGACTTCTTCAACTTCAAAACTTAATCCCACTCCGCAATTCGGACAGACTGTCATATCTGCTGTTATTTCATGCTGACAGTCAGGGCATTCGTAAGTTTCAATTTCATCTTCGGCTCCATCGTTTGGCTCTTCAGCCTCTATCCCGTCGTCGAGAACATCCTCATCTTCTTCACTCTCTATAATTTCAACGTTATCTTCAATGATTTTCTGGATCTGTTCAACATCTGAAGGAGTTAATCCAGTAAGGCTTCGAAGTTCTTCATTTGTAAGACTTATAAGGGTTTCAATCAGTTCAATTCCATTCTCTTTGAGAAGTGACACCAGGCGTTCCGGAATATCAGGCAGTTCGCCGATTCTGGTAATTTCTTCATCATTGTCCGTAATGCCGCTAAACAGATCTGATGCAGCCCGGGAAATTTCAAGGGAAACATCCATTTCAGAGAACTGGGCTTCAGTTTTTACGTCAATGTTCCAGTCAACAAGTCTGTTGGCAAGCCTTACATTGAGACCCTGTTTCCCAATGGCAAGTGAAAGCTGTTGCTCCGGCACAATCGCCAGTGCCTGACGCTTACCACCGTCAAGAACCACAACATCCTGAACTTCTGCCGGGCTGAGAGCATTCCGAATAAAAGAGATGGTATCGTTGTCATATTTGAGAATATCTATTTTTTCACCTTCAAGCTCACGAACAATCGCCTGTATTCGTACGCCTTTGAGACCGACACATGCTCCCACAGGATCCACATCGTCCCGGGTTGAATAAACAGCTACTTTTGTTCTGTACCCCGGTTCACGGACAATCTTGAAAATTTCTACGGTACCATCATAGATTTCCGGTACTTCAAGTTCAAAAATTCTTTTTACAAACTCACCATGCGATCTGGAAAGGATAATTTCCAGACCGGTAGGAGCCTTTTTAACTTCGGCAATCATCGCTTTGATTCGGTCACCATGGTGGTATTCTTCCCTTGGGGATTGAAACCTTCGGGGAAGGATTCCCTCAGTTTTACCAAGGTCTACAAAAATGGTACCATTCTTTTCCCGTTGAAAGTACCCGATTATCATCTCTCCAACTTTATCCTTAAACTCAGAATAAAGAGTATCTTTCTGAATCTCACGAAGGTTCTGCCGTGCTTTCTGCTTTGCACTCTGAACTGCTCCACGATCAAAATCCTTTGGATCTATTTCAATGAGCAGTTCATCACCGATTTCACCTTCTTCATTTAGTTCTAGTGCTTCGGAAAGCTCAATCTCAGAAACCGGGTCGTAAAGATCATCGTCTTCAACAATTATTTTCTTTGCATATATGGCAACCGTCTCACCGGATTCAGAGAATCTGATAACGGCATTATCTGATGTACCATAGGTTTTTTTGTATGCAGCCATCAGGAATTCTTCAATCGTGGCAAGTACCAGATCTTCGGTGATACCTCTTTCAGATTGTATCAGTCTTATCGAATCAGTAAAATCTGCGTTCATTTCCCGCGGGTCTCCTTCATATTTCTAAACAAGTTTTGCCTTCCTGATATCGCGTATTGGGATTTCAGTAATTTCTTTATCAATTTCAACCTTGATGTTATCGTCACCAGCCTCTTTAAGAATACATACTACCCACTCTTCATCTAAAAGCAGGCGAAACTGCCTGCCGATAAAGATGCTGTACTCCTGTGGTGATTTAATTACCCGGGAAAGCCCAGGCGAGGAGATTTCAATGGAAAGGTTCTCACGGTCGTACTCAAGCTCCAGTCTTGGGCGCAGAACTTTTTGTGCACTGGTAAGGTGGTCCAAGCTGATTCCGCCATCTTTGTAGAGAACGAGGTTCACTTTAATATCGCCTCTCTGACTGCCGACGGAAATTTCCACAAGGGAAAATCCCATGCTATCCAGTATTGGTGAAATAATGTTCTTAATCTGTTCTTCCGTTTCCATGTTCCTCTTTATAAAAGGTCATAAAAAAAGAGACCGCAGTGCGGGCTCTCTTACCTTCTGACATAAAACTAACAACAATATGTTACTTTTATCAATCACAAGAGTCAAGTGTCAGCAGCTCACAGACTAATCTTTACAGATTACCAGTCCAAAAACCTGTTCGGCCCCGGCAGACTTAAGCAGTTTTGCACATACGTTTATTGTAGCCCCGGTGGTGCTGACATCATCCAGAAGAACGTATGAGTCTTTTTTGATATGAATATTTGTTTTAAGGCTGTATTTCAGGGTGCTGCCGTTAAGCCTTTCAATTCTTCCGAGGGCTTTCTGGGTACTGTTCCCATGTCTCCTGAGTAATCTCAATACCGGAACATTGTGTTTCTGCATACCTGATGCTAAAAGTCCTACCGGATCGATGCCGTTTTTAAATATTCTTTTGAATCTTGGCGGAACTGGGACAACAGGTAATCCTTCCCAATTCTCCTGCCATAAATTGTACAGTTTCTCTGACAGCCATTCAGCCATTCGGGCATCACCACCGTACTTAAGCTGTGAAAGCCATTCCCTTAATGGTCCATACCAGCCTCCAATGGTTTTCATCCCATCAACATCCGGCTGAGAATCACGGCATTTCAGGCAGGGGTTATCACTGCCTGCCAGATCCTGAGCACAGAAACTGCAGGTTTCAAGGCTGCTGCGAACTATCGTATTCTCGCAGGTGGAGCAGGGTCTCATAAAGCCGGAAGCCGGTTTGTGACATACAGGACAGAAGTATTCTTTTAATATCATCAATGATCTTAACGTGCTGGAAACCGCAAATACTTGAAGCTATATGGTATCTTTTAATTCTTCCTGCCAAACCGAAAGTAGTTTTAAGGCCTCCAGTGGAGTTGTGTTATTCAGATCCAGATCGGTAAGGTTATCAAGAATTAATTCTCCAGGGTTGAACAATAGCGGAGTGTAACTGTTTTTTTCGCGTTCTGCAGGAGCAGTTAGAGGAACTTTTTCTTCATCATTGTGATAAGTCAGAAGTTCTTCTGCTCTGGAAACAACAGTTTCCGGAAGACCGGCCATTGCACCGACATGAATACCATAAGAAGCTTCTGATGGGCCGTTAATGAGAAGTTTCGGGAATATAATACTATCCCCTTCCTCTTTTACTGCCATGGACATATTAACAAGCCCTGGATGTATCATTGTTGTCAGTTCACGGTAATGAGTGGCAAACAGGGTTCTGGGGCTTACTGAATTTAACAGATACTCACACACCGCTCTGGCAATGGCAAGTCCATCAGCAGTACCTGTACCCCGGCCGACTTCATCCATGATAACAAGGCTCTGGTGTGTAGCGTTTCTGAGAATATTAGCTGTTTCCATCATCTCAACCAAAAACGTGGATTCACCTCTTGCAAGATTATCGGAAGCGCCAACCCTACAGTATATTCTATCGGCAATACCGATATGTGCCGAATCTGCCGGAACAAATGAGCCGGCTTGAGCCATGAGGGTTATCAGGGCAACCTGCCTGAGAACCGTTGATTTTCCGGCCATATTCGGTCCGGTAACCAGAGCAAAGGAAATGTCATCCCCGGATAGTGTAATACTGTTGGGAACAAAAGAACCGTGGGGTAAGTGGCGTTCGACAACCGGATGCCGCCCTCCTGTAATATTGGTAACCGTATTCTCGGACATATAAGGTTTAACATATCCGTATTCTGTAGCTGCATGGGCAAAAGATTGGACAACATCAATCTCGGATATAATAGAGGCGAGTCTTAACAGCTTGGAAACATGTTTTTTAACTTCATCACGAATTCCGAGAAATATTTCTTTTTCACGATCAATAATTCTTTCTCCGACACTGGTTATTTCAGTTTCCAATTCCTCCAGCCTGTTGGTTGAAAATCTTTCCGCCTGTGTAAGTGATTGTCTTCTTCTGAACCTGTCGGGAACATTATCTGACTGGTTTTTAGTCACTTCAAGAAAGTATCCAAGGATGCGATTGTACTTCAGTTTTAAAGAATTGATACCCGTTGCTGCTTTTTCTTCAGAAACGTATTCATTCAGCAGAGATTTACCATCATCTCGAATATGCCTCATCTTGTCCAAATCTCCATCCCAGCCGGCTCTGATTAACCGCCCCTCGGTAAGCAGGATAGAGGGATCGTCCATTAACGATTCAGACAAAAAAACTCCGAGGGTTTTCATCGGAATAAAAAGTTCATCAAGATTTCCTTCAGAGTCACTAAGAACAGAATCATCAAGCAACTCCCTCACCGCTTCCGACCTCGAAAGAGAGTTTCGAATGGCCAGAAGATCTTTTGCATGGGCCCTGTCCATTGCAGCCCTGGAGGCCAGCCGCTCAAGGTCGAGAATCCCAGATAAAGTATCACGCAAGGAAGCAAGTACAAGCTGATCGTGGTAGAGTTTCTCAACTCTCTGATGATAAAAGCTGCAGCTATTCACATCGGGAAATGGTTGAAGCAATCTTTTCCTTAGTTTTCTTGCACCGGGAGCTGTTTTCGTATGATCCAGAGTGTGCAGCAAGGTAAAAGAATCACCGCCATCCTGCAGATTTCGTACGATTTCAAGATTCCTGATTGTCGACTCATCAAGACCGACAAAATCATCCTCCCCATAAATATGGATTGATTTGATATGGGGCAGAATACCTCTGTGCTTATCGTCAAGATATTCAAGAATGGCTCCGGCTACAGGAATACACGGATTATCAGCTTCCAGGCCGAATGCTTTCAAATTAACAGTTCCGAATTGTCTCTGAAGTCTCTCCCGGGATGAACTGAGTTCAAAAGTCCAATCTGGAGTTCTGTTCAGTATGATCCCAGCATCAATGAGGAAACTGTATTCATCTGATTCCAGGAGACTTTCCTGAACAATTAATTCTTTTGGATTCGTCCGGGCCAGCTCCCGTCTAAGAGATTCTCTCTCTGCAGTAAAACCAGTTACCTGGAACTCACCGGTAGAAAGATCGATAAAGGCATAGGAGAGCCTGTTTGCATCCCCTGCTACGGCCGCGAGATAATTATTTGTTCTATCATTAAGATAGGAATCATCAACAACAGTTCCTGGTGTGACAACTTCAATAACTTCTCTTTTTGCCAGCCCCTTTCCATTCAGAGGGAGTTCTATCTGCTCGCAGATGGCAATCTTCTTCCCGAGTTTCAATAAGCGGCCGATATAGTTACCGGCTGCATGATAGGGAATACCGCACATGGGAATACCCTGTCTCTGAGTTAAGGTGAGATTGAGTAAACGGCTGACTTCCACCGCATCTGTTTTGAACATCTCATAGAAATCACCCATTCGGAAAAAAAGGACAGCATCCTTATTCTTTTCCTTATGTTCCGTATACTGACGGAACATCGGAGTCATTTCTTTGACACTGGGCATGGAAGTTAGTTTGAGCTCATCAGACGCTGCAGAACCAGATCGGTAATATCAACTTCGTAACTCCACCAGAGTAAATCAGGATCGGAGCGTTTCAAAACAATGCTGAATCCATTGGACTCGGCAATATACTGAATTTCCTTGAGTATTTCCCGCGCCAGTTCGTTACTGGATCCTAGATTTGCAGCGGATTGCTGTATCTGATTGCCTCTTACCCTGACATATTCCTGATAGTACTGCTTTTTATCCTGGATTGTACTGTCAATATCCAGTGCATCCCTGGAATTGCCACGATTCTCAGCTTCCAGTTTTCTTTCTTCAAGAGTCTGAATTTCCTCCTGAAGTCTTCGGACTTCCTGTGCAAAAACTGCTTTCATCTCATCAATCCGCCGGGCTTCTGCCGAATCTGCATAAAATGCAGAGAGTATTCTTGTGTAATCAAGAACAGCAACCTTGGTTATCTGCTCGGCTGATAAGGGAAGTGTAAATATGAATAAAAAAACAAATAACAATAAGACTAAAACACGTTTCATTTCGGACTCCTAATAAATATTCATATTAAAGGCTATTACAAGATCCATGCCCCAGTTTTTGAACTCGGTAAGATCGGATTCCGGATTCCAGTTGATATTACCTTTCAGATCCCATTGAAATTTCTTAACTAGATATATCCCTATCGGGAACTGAGGGTTTGCAAAACGGAAACCGGCACCAAGACTGAAACGCCAGTCATTAATATTCATATTCAGTAATGCATTACTGCTGTCAAATTGACCCCTGGTAGCTACCCATGCTCCCACACCGTCGAGAAATATGTCAAAAGCAAGAATATTCGGCACAATCGGGAATTTGAACTGAAGGGTATTATCCCAGAGATAACGGTAACCTGAACTTGGATCCCATCCACGGCCGACAAACATACCGTCAATGTAGAAGCCATCTCTCTGACGGTCGGCGATAGTATCCGACCATGGTTTGTTAAATAGACCGGAAAATGCGGTATTAAAATACAGGGTACCCTTGAATGCACCGCCCTTATCATTTACAGGCACATTAAACATAAGTAAATTGTAGTTGTACCGGGTAATACTCTTTATGTAATCCCGCCGGGAAACCGGCAGCAATCCGGCAAATGTCAAGTTCTCACTGAGGACGAAACCTTTAGTCGGATCAAACTGTAAATCCCTTGTATCCCAGGATAAACGGAGGGAAATACTGTCATCATATTTCCACGTTTCCAGGTTCTCTCTGAGATCCTGATTATGAGGCCTGAAAACTGTTGGATCGTAATCAACATACTCCCAGGTAAAACGCAGCCCTGTGGACAGTCCCAGACGTCCAAGTCTGGTAACCCATGTGTACCCGGTATTTAAACCAGTTGAGATATAGTGGGATTTATACTCCATCTGATAGTCTTCGGGAACAATTCGGCCTGCTGCATCATACTCTTCCCAGGTGTTGTAGGGATCGGGCAGTCCGTTTCCATCCCAGTCCTGATTGATACGTCTATTAACATCATGACTCCAGCTGACATCAACACCACCAGACCAGCGTTTCCCCAGAATTCTGGGCTCTGTGAATCTGAGGGTTACCTTCTGCACATCCGGAGATACATTAATCTCAGCTCCCAGCACCTGTCCCCTGCCCAGAAAATTCCGATCGTTCCAATTCAACTGCCCTGATATCGGGAAGTCCGGTCCACCGGAGAAGGATAACCCGAAACCGATATCCGAAGTTTTCCCCTCTGAGACATCAATAATCAGGTCCATCAGACCATCACTGCTCCCGGGATAGGGCTGGGGGTCAACAACATCAAAAAACTGAAGGTTGTACAAATTCCTGGTACCTTCAATGATTTTTGCTTTACTGAAAACCTCACCTTCTTCCAGGGGAATTTCTCTACGAATGATATAACTCTTTGTTTTATCATTACCCCGGATAATTATATTTTCAATGTGAGCACGATCACGCTCGGTAATATCAACCACATAAGATACTTCACGGCGCTCTTCAACCCTTTTCTCCTCGTAGGTGAAGGTGTTAAAAATGTAGCCGTTCTCAAAATACAGATCGGACACGCGCTGATAATCAGTCTGAAATTTTGTACTGCTGAATGTTTTTCCAGGCTGCTGCAGTACAAGGGCTTCAAGCTCTTCATCCGAGTAAATCCGGTTACCGTTAAATGTCATACCGGCATAAGTCCAGGCTTTACCCTCTTCAATCACAATGGTAATTACCATCTTATTGAGATTTTCATCCTGATCGAAGATGATTTCTTTATTGACATCCAGGATTTTGGCATTGATAAAACCCTGATCGCCGTAATACCGTTCAATAGTCTTTAAATCCTCCTGCAGCATTGTCTCTACAAACAACCCCTTGCTGAAAAGAGATTGTGCCTTGGTTTTCATCAGGTTCTGCAGAGTACTATCAGAAACATGTTTATCATTACCCACAAAACGGATATCACTTATTTTGGTTTGATTTCCTTCTACAATGTTAAAAACAACTGTAGCCTGGTTTGATTTTTCATCAACGGTGTAGTCGCCAGTCGCCTGAGCTTCAATAAAACCCTTTTCAAGATAAAGATCGATTATAGCCTTTTCATCAATTCTTAAGGATCCCGGATTTAGCAGGTCGCCTGATTTAATAAGCACGGCATCTGACAGGTCGCCCCGTCTCACCTTGTTATTACCGCTGAACAAAACCTCATTAACTATAGGTTTTTCCTGTACCTGAAAAACCAGTATAAGGCTTTCAGAAGCTGAATCACCGGGAAGAATCTTAGGAATAATTATGTCAAAATAATCCAAAGCGTACAATTTACTTTGAATATCCCAGGAAAGAGTGTCGGTATACTTCTGTCCCAGATAAGGCCTGATAAGGCCCAGTAATTCATTTTTTGATACCGAGGATAAACCTTCAAACCTGATATCTGCGATAGGTTTATCCAGATACCACTGATTATCCTGCTGATTGTTCTGAGAAAAAGCGGTTAAAGGGATGAGTAATGCCAGGAGCAGAACCACTGTAATTTGCCGCATTCAGGCTCCTTTTTTCAATTTTGGTGATTTCATATATTGTGTCTCAAAAAGAAAATTGCCATTTCAGTGAAATCTCATTTTCTGCAACAAAATTCTGATTTCTTGTTGGATCTGGAGAATACGACCATGCTACATTAAAAAAAGGTGTTTCCATTTCTAGACTCACAGACGTTTCGAATTCAAGGCCGCCGAAAACAGAACGCAGACGCTGCTTTTCAAAATAATTTGCTGAAACTGTACCGGAAATAAACAATGCATCTCCGATATATTTTCCTGCATACAAGCTGGTGTTATCCAAATACCTCCCCAGACCGGTAGATCGGGTACTATCGTTTGTCGATTCCCCCCGGGCCAGACCCTCCGCCAATGTGTTCTCGATTATATCCGTCCGGATAGTTACCATGTCAAGATTAAGTCCCTCCCTGAGGACATCCTCAAAGGGCTGTACAATACCCACCTGACCGAACATACCACCAGTTGCCAATAAAACAGTACTTGCCGCACCGGAATCTTTGGATTCTGAATAGGGCGCAACAGCCTGACCGAACAAGGCCATCACTTCAAGATCTGACCGGGATGGAATAGTTTCAATTCTGGGTGTAAAATCCGATTTCACCGGGGAATTGTATACCAGGGCCACAGAAACATCATCGCCGTTATCATCCCGAACTTTTGTTTCAGCTCTAATTGAAAGCATTGGATCGAAATTTCCCAGAGACTCATTGAAGATGATTGAACCTTCGGTTATTTGAAAATCACGGTCGAAATAATAAATATCTCCGGATTTTATTGGAAGCCGCCCGGTAATCGACATTGATTTGGGCCGGTTACTGTATTGCAAATTGATAACCCGGCCGCTTTCTGCTGTCGCTTTAACAATTTTAAATTGCTCATTCGGCAGGAAAAATGTGCAATTTTTCCCCGTTATGAAGTTAAAATCAAAATCGACACTGGCAGGATAAACACCCTCTCTTGCCTGACTGACAGGGATAATTGCCGATCCAAGGGAGGCTTTGAGATAAGGAAATGTTATATTACCAGTTAAAACAAAATATTTATCCCCTCCTGTCATTCTTACTTCTCCAGTAAAAACCCCATCGAGATTAACTCCCATCATAGGGTAATACACCGGCACACCAGGTCCTCTGACTGTACCTTTTCCTCCATAGGTCATATCAAATTCAACAAGTTTTAAACGGTCCAGAATAATATGTCCCCCGGCGTATACAATGCCGTCTCCAACCGGGATTTCCAAGGTATCTACATCTACCCGATGATCCTTAAAATGGATTTTTGTACTTGCCGGTTTAATATCGGCATAGGTATAGGGGGTATCAACCTGAAGTTTATCAGCAAGAACCTCACCGTTGATAAGCGGATTGCTCGTCGGTCCGTTTATGTCCAGATTTCCGGTAAAACGACCGGATTGAAATATAACGTGGTACTGAAGAAGAATGGGATCTCTGAACATGGCATAATTTATAAAGACCGGATCCAAACTGAATTCCGGGAATGATAAATCCATCTGACCATCTTTAACCACACCACCTCCCCGGGTGACAACAGGCATAGGATCCCCGGAAAGCATATTCAATTCGCCTGAGCCGAACTGATACTCTACGTCCAATATACTTTTATCCGGTGTCTGCATCCGGAAGTAATCATCATTTTTAAAAAATTGAAAAGTGAATGCAGGTAGATGCTCTTTTGAATCCCATAGTACCGCCCTTGTCGCCAACGTCCCTTTAAAACCTGTATGAGGTATTTCAAGAAGTTCAAACAGAGAAAAACTACGGTCATAATCCATGGCGAGAGAGAATCCTGAAGATACGGGAACCTGATTATATGTGGCATTCAATTCTGCAGTGGAACGTACAGTCCCATTACTTAAGTTGGCAAGAAAC
>JGI24023J19991_10003467_pt1 | contig 11081 bp, 10 predicted proteins | sample Cruoilmetagenom1_FD_19991 | JGI IMG/M metagenome (IMG submission 19991)
TACGAATACAATTCTTCTTGGCGGGTGAGGAAATATGGGAAAAACAATAGACACCTTAACAAGAAAATTTTTGCTTATCATTCCGATAATCACACTTTGTATGATGATAATAAGCTGTGATGGAAACAATAATATGATTTCAAACCCGCAGACTAAGACTAAACCAGTTCCTACACTGCCTCCTGGTTGCTTGGACGCATCAAATAACTCGAGTATTTTACAAGAAAATATCGAATGTCCAACAGATGCGCTTGTTCAAATTTGCAACACATTTGCATGTGACTTTGAGGAATCTAATTCAACTAATCCTGAAGACTTGCATAGATCATTTCACCCGTTTACTTGCATAGCATCTAGTTGTTTTGATTTTATGTGTGATGTTAGAAATATCCCTGGTTCTTTGGAGTTTTTTGGAACTGGAGAATTTATTATAGAGACTGTAATGGGAAATCAAACAACTGGAATTTTGACCTTCACAGAAGATGGTACTCAAGAAATGACAAATTTTGATTATCGCTGTTCTCCTTTAGTACAATAATACGTAATTCCACAGTGAAGATCTACAAATAATCATAGCTTTTCAAATCAGGAAGGTTTTTGTGTTAATCGTGATTCAATTAATAATCAAATTTTATGTTTTGCCGAATTATCAGGATCAAAAGATGGCACTCAGATGAAACAATCGGTATCAACGGCGAGAAATTTACCGCCTTTGATCGGATCGGTAAGGAATAACTTCGAATTTATTTGAAACATCATTTTGTTACATAGATGTAGTATAAGGTTCGACCATCTGGTGCCTTTACCGAGTCTATGAAATTCAAGTATCTGCTTATTTTTTTATTCTCTCTCCACTGTACAACAATACTCCCGCTTTCTAAACACTTGGGGTCATCAATATCCTTTATTATCTCTAAATGAGTATTCTTTAGATAATAATCTGCAATCTGAAATTCGTTCGCATAATTGAGATTCTGCAGACATGCTCTTTGGTAATTATCTTGAATACCCTTAATTTTTGAAAAAATACCTTTATGACCATAATCCCAAAACATATATGATCTCTTTGGATATTCGAAGTAATAATTTCTCGCAAAATGTCCAAGGGACAAAAGAGATAAGACTATTGTTATTGCTGTAAAGGCATTGGAGAATATTATTTTCCTGGTTTTCAATGTTATGAATTTATAGATAAAACCGAATCCAATTCCGCTCAGTAGACATAATACTGGGGCTCCGGGAAGAGTTCTTGTCGCTTGAGGAACGCCGTCATTAGTAAGAGAACCTCCGAGAGGGAAAATTAATATCCATATAGTAATAAATATTTTGTATCGTCTAGGCATATCAGACCTTATTAATTGAATAATTCCTATCAATATGAAGGGAAGCATTACCCAGTATATATTTCCAACGCCTGCTCCATGTCTTGGAAATGGATCGCCCGAAATAAATAAGAATTTTGGATTGAAATGGCTCAGATAGTTGTGCGCAAAGATTGTTAAGGTTTCAGCATTAAAGCCGTTTTTGAAAGTACTTATATGTTTTCCTCTGGCATACATCAAATACTCATTGTCAACCGTCCATAGATATGGACTGACGAGTACCAGAGAAATAATAATGCTTACTACTAAAAGCTTTTTTTTACTCAGAAAATATTGATAGTTAATGACGACAAGCGAAAGCAGAAAGATAAAGGAATAAAGAGGAGCTGTATGGTAAGTATATATAGTTAGAGCGAACAGCCCGAAAGCCAAAGCAACTAAATATTTTTTATTCTTGTTTATTCCGTGTATCAAGAAGAATGCTGAGAACAGAAGAAAGGGAAGAAATGCGGCAGGCTCCCAGCCTACTCTCGAATAATGAATATGCCAGGGTATTATGGCCAGAAAAAAGGCCGATAACAAAGCTGACCTCTTGTCCTCAAAAAATTCAAAAGCGAGTAAGTATATAGCAATAATTGTAATAAGTCCGAAGAAAACCGCGGGTGCTCTTATTGCTATCGTGTTTTCACCTAAAATGATTGATGAAGCATAAGCAAAATAGCCGAATATAGGAGGTCTCAACTCAACAGTATCCGTAAAATAAGGTATAAGACGTCCATGTAAATCCTTTCCAGTTTCAATAATGCTTTTTGCAGATGTATAATTTATTAACTCATCAGAAAATAGTTCAGGTGGATTATTGGATAAATCATAGCCTCTAAGAAAAAGCGCCAGCAATAAGATCAGAAAAAGAAATATATACGTTCTCATATTCTTTTGTTTAACCACATAATAATGTGAGTTTAACTATTTCTTAAAACACTCAATAATATACTTAATATTATAACAAACTCTACAAGGTTTGTGTTCTTTTCTTTTATCAACATTCGCAAAACCAACCATAATTATATATATTCTATCTGTTGTTTGTATTACAAATCCTTACTAATTTGATTTATACTTCAGCATACAAATATACTAAATTAGGAATTCTGAAGAAGTGAATATTACAGACAAAATTAAAAGAGTGGAGAAACCCTGGGGGTATGAGCTGTGGTGGGCTATGACTGATAAGTACGTAGGCAAAATTCTCCATATCAACAAGGGAGAGAGCCTGAGCTACCAGTATCACGAGGTTAAGGACGAGACTATATACCTTCATAACGGTGAGATGCTATTGGAAATTGAGGAAGTTGGCGGAAATAAAGAAGAAACAGTATTTAAGGCGGGCAGCGCAATTAGAATAACTCCTCTTACAAAACACAGGATGACAGCCATTACCGATTGCGATGTGCTAGAAGCCTCTACTCCCGAAGTAGAGGATGTAATAAGATTAGAGGACAAATACGGGAGGGCTAAGTAGCGTAATGAATTTAGCCGTTGTGATTTTAGCTGCGGGAGTGGGCAAACGGATGAAGTCCGATATCCCCAAAGTGCTTCACACTGTTCTGGGTCGTCCCATGCTGAGTTATGTATTGGACGCGGTCGATAACTTATCACCCAAGCGTGTTGTAGTCGTTGTAGGTCATGGGGCAGAGGAAGTTAAAAAAGATCTCAGACCCCAAAAAAATAACGTATGTAACGCAGAGTAAGCAGTTAGGGACTGGGCACGCCGCAAACTGTGCTAATTCTGCCCTTAAAAGTTTCAAGGGCAATATTCTTATCCTAAACGGAGATTTCCCGCTTATAACATCAAGCTCTCTTAAAAAGTTTATTAGAGATCACGAGAAAAAAAATGCCGATCTCTCTATTCTCACCGCTCTTGTAGACGATGCAAACGGTTATGGACGAATAAAGAGGGATCAAAATGGCGATGTAATAGGCATTGTTGAACAAAAAGATGCAACGCGGGAACAGAGGTTCATTGACGAGATAAATTCAGGAACATACTGTGTAAAAAGCTCTTTTTTATGGAATGCGCTTGGAAAGATTAATTCTCGAAATAAGCAAAGCGAATATTACTTAACCGATATAGTAGAATTAGCTCATAAGAATTCCTTAAAAGTTAACGGTGTAGTTGTATCAGACAGCGATGAGATAGTGGGTGTAAATGATAGGGTCGAGCTTTCATATGTTGAAGACGTGCTAAAGTGGAGGGTAAATGAGAGCCTCATGCGCTCCGGTGTTACAATGATTGATCCCGAGAATACCTATATATCTCCTGAGGTTAAAATTGGACGGGATACAACTATCTATCCAGGCACTCATATTTACGGAAAAACTCAAATAGGTAGTAAATGCGTTATCGGTCCTTCTACATGGGTTGAAGATTCCAGATTTGGAAACGGAGTTACGGTTAAATCCTCTTGTTATATCACAAACGCCTCAATTAAAAATAATGTAAGTATAGGTCCCTTTGCTCATATACGTCCGGAGGCGGAGATTCTAGACGGCGCCAAGATAGGTAATTTTGTGGAAATAAAGAAATCCAAAATTGGCCGGGGATCGAAAGTCTCTCACTTGTCATACATAGGGGATACGGTAATGGGGAAAGACGTCAACATAGGGGCAGGCACAATTACATGCAACTACGACGGTATTAATAAGCACAAAACTGTAATTGAGGACAACGTTTTTATAGGGAGCGACACAATGTTGGTTGCCCCCATCAAGGTTGGTAAGGGCGCCACTACAGGGGCCGGTTCAACAATTTCAAAAGATGTCCCTCAGGGCTCGCTCGCTATTGGAAGAGCCAGACAAACCGTAATTAAGGATTGGAAGAGAAAGCCCAAGGATAACAAGGGGAAGTAAATGTGTGGAATCTTAGGATATATAGGGAATCAATCAAGAACCGTTGATGTATTGCTGCAAGGCTTGAGCAGGCTCGAGTACAGAGGATACGATTCCTCTGGTATAGCCATAATCCAGGACGGCCGTTCAAGAGTTTTCAAAAGTAAGGGGAAACTCTCCAAACTCAAAACTAAAATTAATAAACACTCGCCCAAGGGAGCGCTCGGTATAGGTCATACCAGATGGGCTACTCACGGGGACGCGTCTCAAAAAAACGCCCATCCCCATGTATCAGGCGGAACTTCAGTTGTACATAACGGTATAGTCGAAAATTATTTAGAGCTTAAAGACGAGCTTAAAAAGAAAGGCTACAAATTTTACTCAGACACTGATACAGAGGTCATAGCGCACTTGATTGAAGATCTTTCCGGCTCCGGGCTCTGTTTTGAGGATGCCGCCAGGGCGGCTTTTAAGAGAATAGAAGGATCGTATGCGATAGCGGTAATTTCTGACAGCGATCCCGATAAGGTCATTGCTACAAGAAAATTCTCTCCTTTGATTTTAGCAAAAGGCGATCACGAAAATTATCTGGCATCCGATGTTCCTGCCGTACTCCCATTTTGCAGAGATGTGATTTATTTAGAAGATGGGGATGTAGCTATTTTAAAGCAAGATGAGATTAAGATCACTGATTTAAACGGCAATAGAGTTAAAAGAAAGGTTCATTCCATAAACTGGGATCCGATCTCTATTGAGAAATGTGGATACCGCCACTTTATGATGAAAGAGATTTTCGAGCAGCCAAGAGCCATTTTAGACACGATGCGGGGCAGGTTCTCAGAGGAGACCGGGGATGTGTATTTTGAAGATTTGGACAGCTCCCTCTTTAAAAACGTTAACAGGATAGTAGCCCTTGCGTGCGGCACTTCTTATCATGCAAGCCTGATCGGCAAATATATGATCGAGAAAATCGCAAAGGTTTCAGTTGAAGTGGATATAGCTTCTGAATTCCGTTATAGGAAACCTGTAATTGATAACAAAACTCTTGCCATTGCCGTCTCACAATCCGGTGAAACGGCGGATACATCTGAAGCGCTGCTTGAGGCAAAGGGACGGGGAGCTAAAACACTAGGTATTACAAACGTAATGATGAGCAAGATTGCAAGAGATGCGGATGGCGTGATTTATACTCATGCAGGGCCTGAAATAGGGGTTGCGTCTACTAAAGCGTTTACTACCCAGCTCATTGCCTTTTATCTATTGGCTATCTATTTGGGCAGGATAAAAAAACAGATCACTAAAAAACAGTCTATAGAGATGATCAAAGAGGCTATAAGTATCCCCCAGTTAATTGAGATCACCCTTAAACTGGACGACCATATTAAAGAGCTTGCAAAAGAGTTCTTTAAGTACAGAAATTTTTTATATCTTGGAAGGGGAATCAACTATCCAATTGCTTTTGAAGGAGCTCTCAAGCTAAAGGAGATATCCTATATTCATGCCGAAGGTTACGCGGCCGGAGAGATGAAACATGGTCCTATTGCGCTAATTGATGAGGATATGCCGGTTGTCTTAATAGCCCCGGGTGAGGGAATAACATACAAAAAAATCTTAGGCAATCTTCAGGAAGTTCGTGCTCGAAGGGGAAAGGTGATTTTTTTAACCTCTGATCCTGCTGCCCAGGAGCTGCAGGGGATTGTCGATAAGGTGATAGAAGTCCCTGGTTCCCCGTATCTCCTAAGTCCTCTTATATCCATAATTCCACTACAGCTTCTCGCCTATCATATTGCAACATACAAAGGGACTGACGTAGACCAGCCGAGAAACCTTGCAAAAGTTGTTACAGTAGAATAATTCGAGTACTCTCAAGGATAGGGGTCTCTTATGTAAAACCATGTTTTTGCAGGTGTAATATTGTTTTTTTGCGCCTTTAGGATATTAATATTTAAAAAGTTCTATTATCTGGTAAATTAACTGGGCTCTGGGAATTTAATAGCTAAAAATAAGGGGATATCAATAATATGAAAGTGCTTGTAGTAGGCGGCGGTGGAAGAGAACATGCTTTGTGCTGGAAAATAGCGCAAAGCCCCCTTGTTACGGCAGTTTATTGCGCCCCGGGGAATGTAGGAATTTCAAAGCATGCTACCTGTGTAGATATAAAAGTAACGGATATAGAGTCCCTGGTTCGCTTCGCTAAAGCAGAAGAGATTGATCTTACTATTGTAGGTCCGGAAATTCCTTTGTCACTTGGGATTGTAGACCGCTTCCAAGAAGAAGATCTTAATATTTTCGGTCCCAATAAAGCTTCAGCCGAGATTGAAAGCAGTAAAGTGTATTCGAAAAATCTTATGAAAAAATATGATATACCAACAGCGTTCTTTTCAACTTTCTATGATTACGATGATGCTGTGAATTGGGTAAAAGAGGTTAAACCTCCGCTTGTAATCAAGGCAGACGGACTTGCGGCTGGAAAAGGGGTCATAATATGCCGCACAGAGGATGAGGCTATAGATGTACTTGATGATATAATGAGAAGTAAGATTTTTGGAGATTCCGGGAAGCGGGTCGTAATAGAAGAGTTTCTTCAGGGCGAGGAAGTATCCTTTATAGCTTTTACCGATGGGGAAAACCTTATACCTCTGGAATCCTCACAAGACCATAAAGCGCTTTTGGATGGAGACAAAGGTCCTAATACCGGAGGTATGGGCGCGTATTCTCCTGCTCCAATTGTCACCCCTGAGCTTCATGAAGCTATAATGGATCAAGTAATGATGCCAACAGTGAGGGCGTTAAAAGAGGAAGGCCGGGAATATAAGGGAATATTGTACGCCGGTCTTATGATCGATGGCTCTGATATTAAAGTCCTTGAATTCAACTGTAGATTCGGCGATCCTGAGGCGCAGCCGCTTTTGATGAGGATGCGCTCTGACATAGTTCCTCTTATGAGCGCTATTTCTCAGGGAGGAGTGGCACAGGGAGACATTGAATGGTATGATAAAGCCTCGGTTTGCGTTGTTATGGCTTCCAAGGGGTATCCTGGGGACTATAAGAAGGGTTTTCAGATAGATCGCATTGATGATGTTAATAAGATGGACGGGGTTTTAGTCTTTCATTCAGGCACATCTGAGGATGATGATGGGAATATAGTCGCAAATGGGGGAAGAGTGCTTGGCGTGACAGCTCTTGGTGATAACATCCCAGAGGCGATTAGCGCAGTTTATAAAGCAGTTAACCATATTGATTGTGAATCGCTTTATTTTAGAACCGATATTGGGCAAAAAGCACTTAAATATATCTAAAAAATATTTATTTAGATTACGTTTGAGGAGTTATTAAATGGCTGAAATATGGTATTTGGAAATGGGTACCAAAACTCTAGAGAATGAAGCAAAACATGACCGCCCATTTCTTGAATGTGTTGAACTTCTGGAGATTAAACCCCAAGGGTTGAGCTCTGAAATAGGGGTTATTCCTGATTTGTATACGGGGGATCCTTTCGTCGATATAGGCGGGCGTATAACTATATGTCTTAGGGTTTTTCAGGCTGAATTAGATGGGATTGATGATAATAGGTGGAAGCCTGGATGGTACAAGTCTGGGGTTACTGTTATTGGGTTAGCAAAGAAACTTAAATTAAATGCTAAATAAGCTGTATTTAATCTTGACATCCAATAATTTATCTGGATATATTACTTGGATTAACTTTTGAGGGAGAATAGTATTAGTGCCAACTATAAGCCAGCTAGTTAGAGAAGGCAGAAAGAGAGCGAAAAAGAAGAGTAAAGCTCCTGCTCTGCAGAACTGTCCACAAAAAAGAGGGGTGTGTGTCAGGGTTTATACTACTACACCTAAAAAACCTAATTCCGCACTTAGAAAAGTCGCGCGTATTAGGCTTACCAACGGTATTGAAGTGACCGGTTATATCCCGGGTGAGGGCCATACTCTTCAAGAACACTCCGTGATACTTGTAAGGGGTGGGAGAGTAAAAGACCTTCCTGGTGTTAGATACCATATTGTCAGGGGAACCTTGGATTCGACCGGGGTTGATAGTAGAAGGCAAAGCCGTTCTAAGTATGGAGCTAAAAAGCCTAAATAAGCAATTTGTTAAAGGAATATAAAAAATGCCAAGAAAAGGTTCTGTTAATAAAAGAAAAATTGCCGGAGATCCTAAGTATGGGAATCAGATAGCGGCTAAATTTATAAATTCTCTCATGCTAGACGGTAAGAAGAGTAAAGCTGAGCAAATCTTCTATGAAGCGTTTGATATAGTTTCGGAAAAAACAGGGAAGGATCCGCTTGAGGTTTTCCTGGCTGCTATGGACAACATCAAACCCGGAATAGAGGTAAGGCCCAGAAGAGTGGGCGGCGCTACTTATCAGGTGCCTATGGAAGTTAATGCTTTCCGCAAGCAGTCCCTTGCTATTAGATGGCTGCTTACAGCGGTTAGGAATAGAGAAGGCAAATCCATGAAGGAAAAGCTTTCTGCTGAGATTCTTGATGCCTCTGAGGGCAGGGGTGGTTCGATAAAAAGAAGAGAAGATACGCATAAGATGGCCGATGCGAATAGGGCATTTGCCCATTACAGGTGGTAAGCCGTTTGGTTGGGGAAAATAGTTTTGGATAAAGCAATGCTTGTAAATCTTATAAATAAAGCAAGAAATATTGGAGAGGAATAGTTTTGGATAAAGCAATACCTATAAGTAAAGTAAGAAATATTGGAATTGTAGCTCATATTGATGCTGGGAAGACCACAACAACTGAGCGCATACTCTATTATACGGGGCTAACTTATAAAATTGGGGAAGTCCATGAAGGGACTGCTACCATGGATTGGATGGAGCAGGAAAGAGAGCGCGGAATTACAATTACTTCAGCTACAACTACTTGTTTTTGGAATGATCATAGAATTAATATAATTGATACGCCGGGCCATGTTGATTTTACTATAGAAGTAGAAAGGTCCTTGAAAGTGCTAGACGGAGCGGTGGTTGTTTTTGATTCTGTAGGCGGTGTAGAGCCTCAATCTGAGACTGTTTGGAGACAGGCTGACCGCTATAGAGTTCCCAGGATGGCATTTGTTAATAAAATGGACAAAGACGGCGCTGATTTTGCGCAGGTTGTGTCTCAGATGAAAGACCGGCTTCTGGCCAATCCGGTACCTGTTCAGCTTCCATATGTCGTGGGCCATGAGTTTATTGGAATAATAGATCTAATTAAAATGAAACTTGCAATGTGGGACGATGATTCCTTGGGGTCTAAATACGAATTAGTTGATATACCTGACGAATTGAAGGCTGAAGCTGAGGCTGCGAGAGAAAACTTGTTGGAATCCATAGCGGATTTTGATGAGGAGCTAATGGAAACCTATCTCGATGGGAATCCGATATCTGAAGATAAGATAATAAGCGCCATAAGGGCTGCCACAATTGATTTGAGTATTGTTCCCGTGCTTTTGGGAACAGCGTTTAAAAATAAAGGGGTTCAGATTCTTTTGGATGCGATTGTTGACTATATGCCTTCTCCTATTGATCTGGTTGATGTTGAAGGCGTTAACCCTGATACGGAAGAGGCTGATACTAGAGGGCCTAGTGATGATGAGCCGTTTTCTGCTCTTGCTTTTAAGATTATGACCGATCCTTTTGTGGGTCAGTTGACTTATCTAAGGGTCTACTCCGGTAAGCTCAAAACAGGGAGCACTCTTTATAATTCGACAAAGAAAAAAAGGGAAAAGATCGGAAGGCTTGTCAGGATGCATTCCAATAAAAGAGAGGAGATTTCTGAGATAGGGGCAGGTGGTATTGTCGCGGCAGTGGGTCTTAAGTTGACTACAACCGGTGATACTCTATGTGATGAGAATAAGCCCATACTCCTTGAAAGTCTTTATTTTGCAGATCCGGTTATCTCAATTGCGATTGAGCCTAAAACCAAATCTGATCAAGAAAAGCTTGGTTTATCCCTAAATAAAATTTCACTGGAAGATCCAACATTTAAAGTAAGATTTGATGATGAAACAGGTCAGACGTTGATTTCCGGAATGGGTGAGCTTCACCTGGAGATTATAGTTGACCGTTTAAGACGTGAATTTAGCGTAGACGCCAACGTTGGAAAACCGCAGGTTGCCTACAGAGAAACTATTACTAAGAATTCAGATGTGGAAGCAAAGTTTATCAGACAGACCGGCGGCCGTGGTCAGTATGGTCATGTGAAAATAAAAATTGAGCCTAACGAGCAGGGTGCTGGTGTTGAATTTGTTGACGAGGTCAAGGGCGGCAATATTCCTAAAGAATTTATACCTGCTGTTGAAAAGGGAATCATGGAAGCTTCTGAAACCGGAGTGGTTGCGGGGTATCCGGTAATTGATTGGATTGTAAGGCTTTATGATGGTTCTTATCATGATGTAGATAGTTCTGAAATTGCTTTTAAGGTTGCGGGCTCTATGGCTTTTAAAGATGCAGTGCTTCGTTCTAAGCCTATTATTCTTGAGCCTATGATGAAGGTTGAAGTTGTAGTGCCGGAAGATTTTATGGGAACGGTAATGGGTAATTTGAGCTCCAGGAGAGGCCGGATTATGGGATCGGAGCTAAGGGGCGCCATGCAGGCCATAAAAGCGGAGGTTCCGCTGTCCGAAATGTTTGGCTATGCGACTGAGCTAAGGTCTATGACCGAAGGAAGAGGGACTTTTACAATGGAATTTGGCCATTATTCCGCGCTTCCGCAAATGCTAACTGAAGATCTAAAAACAAATGTACAGGCTGTGTAATGATATCCCTACTTAAGGAGGAAAGCTAAGATGTCGAAGGCGAAATTTGAGAGAGGAAAGCCGCACTTAAACATAGGGACCGTGGGTCATGTAGACCATGGTAAGACAAC
>JGI24023J19991_10003469_pt1 | contig 11072 bp, 11 predicted proteins | sample Cruoilmetagenom1_FD_19991 | JGI IMG/M metagenome (IMG submission 19991)
TCGACCCTGGTGACCTGGCGTATTCATGGTGAAATAGAGTTTCCGGTGGCAGGCGGTTACATTGCCATGGTCGTCAAGGCCTCGACCCGTGACATGTATCATAATGGCTTATTAAAACTTAAAACCGTTGTTGAAAATGACAACAGCTAAGTTACTCATGAACACTGTCCTGGGATGACGGCAGTCACTCCCGGTATTTGCCGGGATAGTTCAGATTTTTGTTTTTCTGCGAGTGTTTATCAGTTATCTGAGGCAAACTGTTGGCTTACCCTGGGTGTTTTTTGACACAGTTGCGACCATTGTGCTTTGCCTCATAGAGAACTTCATCTGCATGCTTGATAAGCTGCTCACCGCTATTGTTGTGGGCAGGGAGGATAGAAGCAACACCAGCACTAATAGTGACATGATCAGTAATGTCCGATTCACCATGTTGGATTTGCAGAGTTTCCACCGCACGCCGCATCCTTTCGGCAATATGGAAAGCTCCGTCCAGATTGGTTTCCGGCAAGACGGCAATAAATTCCTCACCGCCGTAACGCGCAATGAAATCAGCCGGGCGTTCAATATTTTTTTCTAGTATTCCTGCAATCTGCTTCAGACATTCATCGCCAGCCTGATGCCCATGACTATCATTAAAGCGTTTAAAAAAGTCGATATCCATGAGAACTACTGATAATGGCTTATGGTTTCGCTGATGACGGAACCACTCGCGTTTGAATGTCTTCATCAGGTAGCGTCGGTTAGCCAAGTCAGTTAGCGCATCATGCTCCGAGAGATCGGTCAGGGTCTTGTTGTGATAATGTAACTGAGTATTGGCCTCTTCAAGCTCCAGTTTTGCATCGGCAAGTTCCTGCATCATATTAAAAACCATTTTTTCATATTCTTTTCGTTCCGAGATGTCTCGAATAATGCCGGTGAAATACATATTATCTCCAACCCGGGTTTCACTTACAGTGATTTCCATCGGGAACAAACTGCCGTCTTTTCTTTTTCCCATGACATCCAGCATACGTCCGACTAATGTCGGTTTCTCCTTTTCCAGGTATTCGTGCATATAATGGTCATGCCGTGGTCCCATTTCATCGGCCATAACAATGGTAATATTTTTACCCAGTATCTCCTGTTTTGTGTAACCAAAGTCCCGCTCGATGGTATGATTGGCTGCGAGAATGATGCCCTTTTTGTCTGTTGTGATGATCACGTCGTTAGCTGTAGAGAGTATGGATCTCAGAAATGTTTCACTCTTTTCAAGCGCCAGTTCCTTTTCCTTGTTTTTTTCCATGATCTCATACAGGGCTTTATTGGCCTTTATGTTGTATTTGTCAGCCTCTTGGTAAGAATCTAATAACTCATTGTTCTTGTATCGCAGCTGGAGGGATTCCTTGATGACACGTGAAATTCTCATTGAGATCGGCACCATGACGAGAATATAAAAAATCATCAGGCCTGCGATAGCATAATGGGGTGTGTTGCCAAAGGAGATAAATTTAAATATATAAGGGAGCAGGATTAAAACCAGAAAGAGTCGAAAGGCCACCGGTCTGAACGACAAGCCGGCGATAGAGCTGCCGATCAGGCCTGTCAAGATAAAGACTGCCAATATCTGGTGTAAGACCGGACTCTGTTCGTCAATCCAGAGACTGGTACTACCCCACAAGAGGGCCGAAGCGGCAACCCCTGCCAGAAAATAATATTCCCACTGCTGAGTATTTATTTCACGCAGGGGGAGGCGTTTGAACCGCTCCCTAAGTAAAGACCGAATACCTGCCAGTACGAATATTAATACTAGCCAAATCAGGATCGGATAGGTTTTATTGCTGTCCCAAATAATAAAACTGAATACGGGTGCGATAACAAGCACGGCCAACAGAGATATGGGAAGATGCTGGTAGAGTAATTGAACCTGATCCCGGTATACCGCATCATTCGGACTTTTAGAGTTGAGTCCGGAGTGGTGCGGTGGTGCATTTGTGTCAGGGTAGGCGTTCATTATGAAAAGAGGTTAATGTTGAATATTAGGCTGTTCAAATTAACCTTTGTGATATTATCCCTTTAGTTGATATTTGCTCGTGAGGTTTATCGTTTTGTTACTATTTTTATCGTCTAATCAATAGCTTTAGTTGAATTTAATTCTTAACCTCCCGACTTTTAAACGTTACAAATCTAATGTGTAAATCTTCAAATTTGTGTTGGAAAATAATTTATGGCTAAACCCAAGCAGGTCTATGTGTGTGGCGCCTGTGGCGCCCAGGCCCCTAAATGGTCAGGACAATGCGGCGAGTGCCAGGCCTGGAATACCCTGACTGAAACGGCCTCAATGACTGCTATCAATCCGGTAGACCATCCCCGTTTTAGTGGGTTCGCCGGAAGCACTGACGATGGCAAGGTCTATTTGTTGTCGGATGTGATTCCTGACGATATGCCGCGTATCCCCACCGAAGTGGGTGAATTTGATCGGGTGCTGGGTGGTGGCCTGGTGCCGGGTTCCGTGGTCCTGATTGGGGGGGACCCCGGCATCGGCAAATCGACCATCCTGTTACAGACCATGGTGGGGCTAGGTGAGAAACACAAGACACTCTATGTTACGGGTGAGGAATCCTTGCAACAGGTCAGCATGCGGGCCCATCGGCTGGAGCTGCCTATGGAAGGCCTGCACATGCTGGCGGCGACCCAGCTTGAACAGGTACTGGAGGTGGCCCAGCGTGAAAAACCCCGGGTGATGGTCATCGATTCGATTCAAACCATGTTCACGACCTTGCTGCAATCGGCCCCCGGCGCCGTGGCCCAGGTCCGTGAATGTGCTGCGCAGCTGGTGCGTTATGCCAAGCAAACACGGACGATCTTGATACTGGTAGGGCATGTTACCAAGGAGGGGACACTGGCCGGTCCCAGGGTGCTGGAGCATATGGTCGATACGGTACTCTATTTTGAAGGGGATTCCGGTAGCCGCTATCGTTTGATCCGGGCGGTCAAGAATCGCTTTGGGGCCGTTAATGAACTGGGCCTGTTTGCCATGACGGATAAGGGGCTACGCGAGGTCACCAATCCTTCGGCCATATTCTTGTCACGTCATGAGGGAGTGGTGCCGGGTAGTGTCATTATGGTCACCCGGGAAGGCAGTCGGCCTTTATTGGTTGAGGTGCAGGCCCTGGTCGATGAAAGCCATTTAACCAATCCACGCCGTGTCACGATTGGCCTGGAGCATAACCGGCTGGCCATGTTACTGGCGGTATTGCATCGTCATACCGGTATTGTCACTAATGATCAGGATGTTTTTGCCAATGTGGTTGGCGGGGTCAGGGTGACCGAGACCGGTGCAGACCTGGCCGTGCTGTTGGCCGTGATATCGAGTCTTAAAAACACGACCCTGCCGCGTGATTTGGTGGTTTTTGGCGAAGTGGGTCTGGCGGGTGAAATCAGGCCGGTGCCGAATGGTGAGGAACGTTTGCATGAAGCCGTCAAACACGGATTCAAACAGGCGCTGGTACCCAAGGCCAATGCACCGAAGCAAGCGATTGCGGGTCTTGCGGTTCAGTCGATCAGCCGACTGGATGAGGCACTGGCGATTATGGTTTGAGACCGATCATTTCCGATATTTCGCGTTCCAGCTGGGCTTCATCCCCGAGATTCAGTTCCATGAGGCGATGCAAATGGGAAATGCTGTCGATATCGATGAATTCACAATGAAAGCCCACGCGGCCGTCTTCGATATGGACAACACTTACGTTCATGTCAATCTTGATGTCTTCACCAGCGAGGAAGACTTCCAGCAGAAACTCATCACCACGCTCACCATTCCAACCATTCGGTGCTGCAATGAGGGCGCCTTTAAGACTGATATCATACAGTCGGCTATCCCATGCCTCACCTGATTGTTTTACCAGCCTGACATCGGCGTCAAAAGGGATGCGGGTAAACTGCCGTTTTTGCTCTTTTATTGCCATAACGTCTCCCTCTGTGCAACAGACTAATTCTTTTCGGTATTAGATTTTAATTATAACTATCGCAAAATATGTTGTATATCGAAACCTGACAATTAAAAGTTAAATATTATTGCTTTAAGAATCAATCATCATCCTGTGGGGCTGCTGATTCACTGCCGCCTTGTTTCCAGTTAGGATTGATATGGACGGTTTTAACGGCATTCTGTGAGGTTTGCACAATTTCGAGAGGGTAGTCGGCAATCAACAGGCTGGTACCCGGATCCGGGATGGTTTCAAGATATTCAAGAATGAGCCCATTCAGTGTCTTGGGGCCCTCGGTTGGCAGGTTCCATTCCAGTACGCGATTTAATTCCCGGATGCTGGTACTCCCATCGACCAGGTAGGTGCCGTCTTCCTGCAAATGAACATCCTTGCTATGGACTGACGGGTCCGTGGTGAATTCACCAACGATTTCTTCCAGAATATCTTCCAGTGTTACCAGCCCTTGTATATCACCGTATTCATTAACCGCCAGCCCGATACGGCGTCGTTGCCGCTGGAAATTGAGTAGTTGAGTATTGAGTGGCGTACCCTCCGGCACAAAATAGGGTTCCCGAATGATTTGTTGTAAATCTTCCTTGTTGCTTTCTTCCTTGCTAAACAGATGCAGGGCATTGCGGATGTGGATCATGCCGAGCACCTTATCAATATCACCATCAAACACGGGCAGGCGGGTATGCTGACTTTCCGAAAGCTGATGAATAATGTCCTGCCAGTCATCATTGATATTGATGCCGGTGATTTCATTACGGGGTACCATGATATCTTCAACGGAGACTTTCTCCAGATCGAGGATACTCAAGAGCATCTGCTGATGTTGATGGGGAATCATGGTACCGGCCTCATTCACCACAATGCGCAGTTCTTCGCTGCTTAAATCATAGTGAGAACGGGCCTGGGCGCTGATACCCAGGATCTTGAAAATACCACGGGTAAACAGGTTGATTAACCATACCAAAGGGTAAAATATTTTCAGGAGTGGCGCCAATACAAAGGCCGATGGCAGTGCAAATCGTTCCGGATGCAGGGCGGCGATGGTCTTCGGCGTGACTTCGGCAAAAACCAGGATAACCATGGTCAATACAATCGTGCTGAAAATGAAACCGTATTCACCCAGCAGACGCAGGCCGATAATCGTTGCAATAGCCGAGGCCAGGATATTGACCAGGTTGTTACCCAGCAGGATTAAACCAATTAAACGCTCTGGTGTTTCAAGCAGGCGCTGTGCACGCTGTGCGCCTTTATGCTTTTTATCGGCCAGATTCTTCAGGCGATAGCGATTCAGGCTCATCAAACCGGTTTCCGAACCGGAGAAAAAGCCGGATATCACCACCAGAAAGGCCAGGCTGATAAACAGGAAACTAAGCGGTATATCGTTCAATGCTTGATAAATTCACTGTAATATAACCAAACGAAATAGAGGGTTAGCGATTTAAAACCAGTTCGATAACGAACTTGCTGCCAAAGTAGGCCAGCATCAACAGGATGAAGCCGCTGTAGGTCCAGCGTATGGCAATACGGCCACGCCAGCCGAACTGCCAGCGACCCCATAACAGGAGGGCAAACAACAGCCAGGCGAGCAGGGACAGAATGGTTTTATGCACAATATGCTGGGCAAACATATCTTGCAGATAAAAAATACCGCTTGCGAGGGCAATGCTCAAAACAATAAAGCCCAGACCAATGATCCGAAACAGCAGGATTTCCATGGTCTCCAGAGGGGGCAGGGCGCGGATGAATCCTCCGGGGTGTTTGTTGTGCAGGTGGGAATCCTGTATATAAAGTAACAGGGCCTGTACTGCGGCAATGCTTAACAGACTGTAGGCCAGGATCGAAAACAAAATATGCAGCAACATGCCGCTTTGCATGTTGTATGTCAGCAGATGGGATTCTGCCGGCAAGAAATTCAGTAACAATATGAGTGCGGCAAAGGGGAAGACGATAATGCCCAGACTTTCTATTCGCATGGTCATGGCCGTCAGACTCAACAGCAGTGCCACCAGCCAGGCAACCAGCGAAAGAACATTATAAAAACGGATATCGAGCCCGGTGTCGGCGAACAGGTTCTGGTATAAAGCGACGCCGTGTACCAGTATGGCGATGGCAGCAAGTATCAAAACGTGATGTCTGGTCAAAGCTTGCAGCAGCTTGGGACGTGTCAATTTGATGAGCAACAGGCCACCACAACACAGATAAAGGATGATCGAAATAAGGTTTAAAGAGGCTTGCATTGGATTGCTATGGGTTATTTGTCATTCGTTTTATTGTAACACCAATCGAACAATAATCACCTTTTGTATATGGGTATAGTGGCAAGATGCGGGTTTGTGCATTACATTCATTTAAGAGTTTATGCATATTAAACTCAGTTGGCAGGTTTTCATAGAAGACATGTGATGATCTTATCATTTTGTTTTAATTGATATTGGCATGATATTCAGCCTAAATGCTGCCAGCTAATGGCCGCTAAATAAATCATAGGGTTTTAAAAGACAGGGTCAAGTGTACGCAGTTATCCATAAAATCAATGAGTAAATAATAGACGATGGAACTCAGGGTCTTGGGATGCAGTGGTGGTATTGGTGAGCAATTACGAACCACATCATTATTGCTGAATAGTGAAATTTTAATCGATGCAGGGACTGGTCTGGGGGATTTGACCCTGCAGGAAATGAGTCGTATTCGTCATGTTTTTCTGACTCACTCCCATCTTGATCACGTGGCCGGCCTGCCCCTGCTGATCGATAGCATCTTTGATCGTATCGAGACGCCCATCGTGATACATGGCCAACCCGCCACCCTCAAGGCCTTCCAGGATCACATCTTTAATAATGTCATCTGGCCTGATTTTGGTGTGTTGCCAACAACCGATAAGCCCGTATTGCGTTATGAACTATTAAAGCCAGGTGAGTCTATCAAACTGGACGAACTGACTCTGACCATGGTTAAGGTCAAGCATGTGGTTCCGGCGGTCGGTTATATCATGCATACCGCAAACCATACCGTGGCCTTTACCGGTGATACCACGACTAATGATACCCTCTGGCCGGTACTCAACGAGCTTGAACAGCTCGACGCCTTGATTGTCGAGGCTGCCTTCACCAATAGCGATTTGAAGCTCAGTCGGCAGGCGGGACACTATTGCCCCAGTACCCTGGCAGCGGACCTGAAAAAACTCAAACACCAGCCCAAAATTTATCTCAGCCACCATAAACCCGGTGCCGAGGATAAGATTCGCGCCGAATGCCAGCAAGAAATCACCGGGTTTACGGTCGACTCACTGCACGGCGGTCAAATAATCCAGTTATAATACCCTTCCTGATGTCAACTAAGACCCGTTGAAGGCTGCTTCAGCGCGGTGAATGGGTAGTTTCAATGTTTGATGGTTTAAGCGAACGACTTGGCATGACGGTGCGCAATTTGCGTGGTGTCGGCCGCCTGAGTGAAGACAATATAAAAGATACCCTGCGTGAAGTCCGCATGGCCTTGCTAGAAGCCGATGTGGCCTTGCCGGTGGTGAAGGGGTTTATCGAGCAGATCAGGACACGGGCGGTCGGGCAGGAAGTCCAGAAGAGCCTGAATCCCGGCCAGGTTTTCATCAAGATCGTCAATGATGAGTTGACCCGCCTGATGGGCGAGGCCAATGCCGGACTGGAACTCAATGTCACGCCACCGGCGATCATCCTGATGGCGGGTCTGCAGGGGGCAGGCAAGACCACCACGGTAGGCAAATTGGCGCGCTGGTTAAAAGAGAGCCAGAAAAAATCCGTCATGGTGGTCAGTGCCGACGTCTACCGGCCTGCCGCGATTGAACAGCTCAAGACGGTGGCTGGTGAAGTTGGAGCCGATTTTTTCCCCAGTGACCCGAAACAAAAACCGGTCAAAATCGCCAAGGCCGCCATCCAGGAAGCCCGGATAAAACATAAAGACGTGCTGATCGTCGATACCGCCGGACGTCTGCATATCGACGCCGAGATGATGACTGAGATTAAGGANCTGCATAAGGTCCTGGAACCGGCCGAGACCCTGTTTGTCGTCGATAGCATGACCGGCCAGGATGCGGCCAATACCGCCAAGGCNTTCAATGATGCCTTGCCCCTCAGCGGGGTCATTCTCACCAAGACCGACGGTGATGCCCGTGGCGGGGCCGCCCTGTCCATTCGTCAAATCACCGGTAAACCCATCAAGTTCCTTGGCGTGGGTGAGAAGAGTACTGCCCTGGAGCCTTTTCATCCCGAGCGGGTGGCCTCGCGCATCCTGGGGATGGGGGATGTGGTCAGTCTGGTGGAACAGGCCCAGCAGAACATCGATATCGAGCAGGCCGAAAAACTGGCCCACAAGGTCAAAAAGGGCAAGGGTTTCGACCTGGCGGATTTCAAAGAGCAGTTCCAGCAAATGAAAAAAATGGGTGGAATCAGTAGTTTATTGGATAAACTACCGGGTATGCCCGGCCTGCCTGCGAATCTGCCGGGCATGGTGGATGAGAAGCAAATGGCCCACATGGTCGCGATTATTGACTCCATGACCCCTAAAGAGCGCCGCAAGCCGGACCTTATCAAGGGCTCGCGCAAGCGCCGTATCGCGGCCGGATCCGGCACCCAGGTGCAGGACGTCAATCGTCTGCTCAAGCAGTTTACGCAGATGCAGAAAATGATGAAAAAGATGGGTAAAGGGGGCATGGGTAAGATGATGCGCGGCATGAAGGGCCAGTTTCCCCCCGGCATGATGTAAGGTGGAGCCGAAATTTAGTACTTTTCTTCACATAAGCACTTCACTTTTTTAGGAATTCCAGTAAAATGCGCGATTGCATGAAAAGCCGCCTCCGATGGCGGTGTTTTTATTGAACGAAGCTAACTGATTTTTGAAGGATTTAGAACGATATGGTAACCATTCGTCTAGCACGAGGTGGCGCGAAAAAACGCCCTTTCTACCACATGGTCGTCACTGACAGCCGCAGAAGCCGTGATGGCCGTTATATTGAGCGCGTTGGATTTTTTAATCCGGTGGCTCGCGGCAATGAAGAACGTTTGAATATTAAACGTGAGCGCATTGATTATTGGTTAGGCCAGGGTGCCCAAACCTCTGAGCGTGTCGGCAAGCTGTTGAAGGAGCAGGCCGCTTAATAGTCCGGTATGGCCGAACCAAACTCGAAACAACGGGTTGTGCTCGGTCGGGTAGCTGGACTGTTCGGGGTGAAAGGCTGGGTCAAGATCTACTCCGAGACCGATCCGCCTGCCAACATACTGGATTATTCACCCTGGTATCTGAAACTGGCCGACCGCTGGCAGCCGTTTGAGTTGCAGCAGGGGCAGGTTCACGGCAAGGGCATTATTGCCCTGTTGGGAACGTGTACAAATCGGGACGAGGCCAGTCCCTTGCTAAGGGCAGAGATTGCGGTCGATCGCGATCAGCTGCCTGAACTGGCAGAAGATGAGTATTACTGGTCCGACCTGATTGGCCTTGAGGTGTTGAACCCGGCGGGTGAGACACTCGGCAAGGTCGACCATCTGCTTGAAACCGGCGCCAACGATGTGCTGGTGGTCATCGCAGAGGACAAACAGGAATGGCTAATCCCTTATGTGAAAGGGGATGTTGTCAAAGAGATTGATCTGGAAAAGGGCTGTCTGCGGGTCGATTGGGACCCGGAATTTTTAGGCGAGTGACCAGGTTTTAGCGATGCGCATTGACGTCGTCACCTTGTTCCCGGCCATGTTCGATGCCGTTTCCGGTCATGGGATTACCTCCCGGGCAGTGGAACGGGGTATTTTGGAACTGGGTCTGGTGAATCCGCGGGACTTTACCCAGGATGTACACCGTACCGTGGACAGCCGACCTTATGGTGGTGGTCCGGGCATGGTGATGATGGTTGAGCCCTTACGCCAGGCCATCCAGGCAGCAAGATTAGCCAGTGAGCAACCGGCCCCGGTGATGTATCTTTCACCGCAAGGGCGACCGCTGGACCAGGCGGGTTTGCTGGAATTGTCCCGCCGCGAACGTATGATACTGGTCTGCGGCCGTTACGAAGGGGTGGATGAGCGCCTGATTCGGGCCGAGATCGATGAAGAATGGTCGATCGGCGATTATGTATTAAGTGGTGGTGAACTGGCCGCCATGGTATTGATTGATGGTGTCACGCGGTTGTTACCCGGGGCACTGGGGCATGAGGATTCGGCAAGTGAGGATTCCTTCATGCAAGGGTTGCTGGATTGTCCTCACTATACGCGACCCGAACAGATTGACGGTATGGAAGTACCGCCGGTGCTGCTCAGCGGTGATCATGAAAAGATTCGCCGTTGGCGACTGAAGCAGTCTCTGGGACGTACCTGGTTACGTCGACCGGAACTGCTGGCCGAACTGGCATTGAATGAGGAACAGCAACGATTGCTCGAGGAATTTATCCAAGAGCATGAAGTGGCATAACAGATTAAATGAGCGTTGGAGCGGACATGAGCAACATTATTGACCAATTAGAAACTGAACAAATGAATCGTGAGATCCCCGAGTTTGGTCCGGGTGATACAGTCGTCGTACAAGTCAAGGTTAAGGAAGGTACCCGTGAACGTCTGCAGGCGTATGAAGGTGTGGTCATTGCCAAGCGTAACCGCGGCCTGAACTCTTCATTCACTGTACGTAAGATTTCACATGGTGAAGGCGTCGAACGAGTCTTCCAGACCTACAGCCCAAGCATCGACAATGTCCAGGTCAAGCGCCGTGGTGATGTGCGTCGCGCCAAGCTGTACTACCTGCGCGAGCGCCAGGGCAAGTCAGCGCGTATCAAGGAAAAACTTGGATAAGAATGCGTTTTACTGCCAACCGGCAGGTATAAATTGACCCTGAAGCGGGTCATAATGAACGGGTATCGATAACAGGACGCTACCCGTTTTTTTATGCGCCTAATAAAAAATATTAACAATCTTCTTATTGCCATTCTCATCACACAGTCTGTGTGGTGTAGTCAATCACTCGCCGAAAATACAACTGCCGCAACATCCGGAGTCATTCCGTCTGCCGAAGACAGCCAATTGCAAGAGGTCATCAAGATAGCCGAAGCCGGTGCGCCCGGCCTGGCCTTGCGCATGATGGACAGGG
>JGI24023J19991_10003471_pt1 | contig 11070 bp, 10 predicted proteins | sample Cruoilmetagenom1_FD_19991 | JGI IMG/M metagenome (IMG submission 19991)
GCACAGATTTAGGTCAGCTTTGTTCGATTTCAAAGTACAAAAGTTGCAGGAATAGCAAGCTATTTCAAGATTTTTGTACTTTGAAATCGGGCAAAGATGGCCTGAAGCTGTGATGTATAGTTGGGGAAGTTAATTCGTCCTCGTTCCTTAGTTCCCGTTCCTAACACGCAATCTGAAAATAAAATTATGACTCCTTTTTTAATAAAACGCAAAAAAACAAAAGAGATTACTGTAGGTAATGTGAAGATCGGCGGTACAGCGCCTGTTGCAGTACAGTCTATGACCAATACCTCTACAGAAAATGTTCCGGCAACTGTTACACAGATCAAACGTCTCGAAGAAGCCGGGTGTGAAATAATACGGGTGGCAGTTCCGGATATGGAGGCTGCAACAGCTCTTGTCACGATTAAAGAAAAAATTTCTATCCCTTTGATTGCAGATATTCACTTCGATTATCGTCTGGCCGTTGCATCTGCAAAAGCAGGAGCAGACTGCCTTAGAATCAATCCGGGGAATATAGGAGGCAAAAAAAAGCTGCAAGCTGTTACGTCTGCTGCCAGAGATTTTGATATTCCCATCAGAATTGGTGTGAATGCCGGCTCTCTGGAAAAAGATCTTTTAAAAAAATTTGGAGGCGCAACCTGTGAAGCAATGGTTGAAAGCGCCTTAAGACACGTTGATTTGTTAGATTCACTTGATTTTCATAATATCAAGCTTTCCATCAAGGCATCTGATATACCAAGGACACTGGATGCATATCGGCTGCTCTCCTGCAAAACGGATATACCCCTCCATGTAGGTGTAACAGAAGCAGGAGGGCTCTTTTCAGGAATAGTAAAATCATCAATAGGCATAGGCATGCTTCTTGCAGATGGTATTGGCGACACAATACGTGTATCATTGACCAGAGATCCGGTTGAAGAGGTCAGGACAGCTTTCGAGATACTGAAAGCCCTTGGAATAAGAAAACATGGGCCTGAAATAATTTCATGTCCGACTTGCGGACGATGTAAAATTGATCTGTTTAATATTGCAGAACAGGTAGAGCAAGCGCTTTTAACATCATCTCTGCCTTTAAAGATTGCCATCATGGGATGCATAGTAAATGGACCAGGAGAAGCAAAGGAAGCAGACATAGGTATCGCCGGGGGGAAAGAGACGGGTATTCTCTTCAAAAAAGGCAAGGTTGTAAAAAAAATTCCCAAAGATAAATTGGTTGATGTTTTGCTGAAAGAGATAAAGAAATACGAAAAAGAATATTTAAGGAATTAGGAATGAAGACGAAAAGGATTACTAATTAAATGTCTGAAGATAATATGGATATTTCCGTTTTTTTTGAAAAAGAACAAGAACCGGAAGCATCTTTAAAAAATTCTGAAGAAATTGTGGAACTTACAGAAATCCTTCAAACTGAGGCGAACAAGGGTGAGGAGGTAGAACCGGCTCTAATAGATTCCAGTGCATTGATACAGGAAGAGAGTCGATTGGAAGATACTGCCGATATTTTAGAAGACGACAGTATTGATCTGACCATTTTAAAACTTGATAGTATTGAAGAGCAAATCAAACAACTTTCAGATGAATTTAAAAGTAAACTTAAATATGATGATCATAAGGAAAAAATAATAGATCATCTTCATCAGGAGCTTCAGCAGTATAAAAATAATATTATGAAAAAGCAGTCAATTGCCATAATTATGGATTTGATCAAGGTAATTGATGGAATTAAAAAATTTTCAGAGTATCACAAAAACAAAGATCTTCCCTCTCTATCTCCGCAAAAATTGCTTGATTTTATCGAGGGCATCTCTTCAGATATAGAAGATATTTTGTCATTACAAGATGTAAATTCTTTTATTTGTGATAATGATATTTTTGATCCCTCAAAGCAAAAAATAATTCAAAAAATAATAACAAAAGATAAAGTTCAGGATAAAATCGTGGCAAGAACTTTATATCCGGGCTATGAATGTGACGGCAAGGTAATTCGTGCTGAAATGGTTCAAATATTAATATGGAAAAACTCTTGAAATGGAGCGTTTTAAATGAGTGAAAAAATAAAAAAAATTTTTGGAATAGATTTAGGCACCACATATTCATCCATAGCGTATGTGGATGAATATGGTAAACCCGTTGTTGTACCAAATTCTGAAAATCAGCATTTGACCCCTTCAGTGGTTTTTTTTGATGAAGGAAACATAGTCGTTGGCGATATTGCCAAAGAAAGCTCAAAAATTTATCCCGATGAGGTGGTCAGTTTTGTAAAACGGGCTATGGGCGAGCCTAATTTTCTTTTTGATTATGATTCAAAAACATACAGGGCAGAGGAAATTTCGAGCTATATTATAAGGAAAGTAATACAGGATGCTGAACAGAACCTTGGCGAAAAAATTACTGATGTTTTAATTACATGTCCTGCATATTTCGGTATAAATGAACGAGAGGCAACTAAAAAAGCTGGTGAAATTGCGGGATATAATGTGCATCAGATCATAAATGAACCAACAGCCGCCGCCATTGCATACGGAACCGCCGAATCATCTGAAAACAAAACCGTGCTTGTTTACGATCTCGGAGGCGGGACATTTGATATAACAATGATTGAAATTAAACCGGATGCAATAGAAGTAATCTGCACTGGAGGAGATCATAATCTGGGAGGAAAAGACTGGGACGACAGAATAGTATCCTATCTTGTTGAAGAATTTCAGAAAGCGGTAAAGACAGAAGAGGATATCCTTGATGACCCTGACACCTGCCAGGATCTACAGTTGTCTGCCGAAAAAGCAAAAAAAATTCTGTCACAAAGGGATAAAACTCCTATTGCCGTTACTCATGGTGGAGAAAGAGTTAAAATTGAACTTGAACGAAAAAAATTTGAAGAGATTACAACGGATCTACTTGAAAGAACCATTACCTTTACACATGAGATGCTGAAAGAGGGACATAAAAAAGGTTATGATGAATTCGATGAAATCATACTGGTCGGCGGAGCCACACGCATACCACGGGTATTTGAACGTATAAAAGAGGAATTCTCTTTAGAGCCAAAGTCATTCGATCCAGATGAAGCTGTGGCCAAAGGGGCAGCCATATATGGATGGAAACTTGCTCTTAATAATGGTTTGATCAAAAAAATTTCCGAAAATACAGGTAAAACATTAGATCTAATGGATAACGTTATTGAGCTTACAGATACGGCTGATCTGACTCAGTCGCAGATTCAGGAAGCGGCTCAGCAGGTTGCTGATGAAACCGGATATACCCTTGCCGCTGTTGAGAGTTCTAACGTAAAGGTCAAAAATGTTTCAAGCAAGAGCTTCGGCGTTATAGTAAGGAACAAAGAGAACGAAGAAATTGTATTTAATCTTATTAAACGAAATACATCTGTACCGCTAACTACAAAAAAAATTTTTTTTACAGGAATTGCTGATCAGGAAACAGTATTAATCAGGATCATGGAGAATGAAACCAGTGAAAAAACGCTCCCCCCACAACATGCCATAGAGATAGGGACAGTCACCCTTAACCTGCCAAATGGACTTCCTGCCGATCTTCCTGTTGAGATTAATTTTAATCTGGGGATGGATGGCTGTCTGCAGATTAGTGCTGTAGAAACTTCTGAATCCAGATCTGTAGACATGACTCTGGATACATGCGCTGTTATCAATGGAGAAGAACTTGAGGAAGCCAAGATCAGATGCCAGAGTCTGGTTGTTCATTAAAAGGAAAGGCTGAAAATGGGAAGGGAAAACTTCTATATCCTGCTTGCACTGTCAGTTAATCCTCCGGAAGATGATCAAAAGATAATTGAGCTGGCAATTAAACAAAAACAGTCCGAATGGAGCCGCCTCCGCAATCATCCCACCAAGGCATTAAAAGCCAAGCAGTATATAGGCATGCTTCCTGAAATACGCAGAATCATGAATGATCCGGAGCTGAGAAAAGCCGAAGCTTCAAATGCAATAAAAATTTTATCGAAAAAAGCTGTCGAAAAATTTTCAGTGATAGACAGGCATATTGCCATTTGCATGAGTAAGGGATTCATAACAGATGAAGAAATTTTTAATCTGGCCAAACGCCATTTTGTTAAAGCTAATGAGATTAAAAAAAGGATTAAACAAAAAGAAGATGAAAAATATGCAGAAATTAATAAACAGCTACGGTTACAAACTGCAAAAGGATACATTACCAAAGATGAAATTGCTGAAATTGCTGAAACTCACGCTGTAAGTGAAAAAGAAATTCGAAAACGTATAAGCTGCCCCATAAAAAAAAAAATAACCCAAACAATAGAAAAGCCTAAAGCCCTTGATAAATCAGTTACAAAAATTATAGAGCAAAACCTGAAAATTACAGGCAACCTATCCTTATATCAATTTCTTGATCTTCCTCCGGAATCTACCCTGGAGATATTACAAAAAAAAGCAAAAGAAAAAGAGACAGAATTTCTCAATATCGGCAAAAAAGACGCCATTAATACAGCCGGCACAGCACTGGCAGGGCATTGTTTGTCGATCTTTAAAAATCAAAAGAGCCGAAATGCCTATGATATGGCCAATTCCAGAATCCTGTTTAAAGATCTTAATGCAGATATTGATGTAGCAGGAATGGATGGAACCATAAGGGCCGAATCTTATAAAGCCCTGATCAATTCTGCCGCACTGCTGGGGATGAGCAAAAATCAGGCGCATAATTATATTAAGGGTTATGCCAATAAAAAAAATTTGCAATTTAAAAATGAAAAAAAAAAATCTGTATGGATACCGTATGCTGTCATGATTGCGACTGTGCTGTTGATCGGTGCAGGCACAGCAATATTTTTACATATAAAAAATGAAGATAAACTAAAAAAAGAATACCAGCTCGTACTGGCAGATATAGAAAACTATACTGACTTGCAAAAAAAGGAGCAGATCTTACGCGCTTATATTAATTCACACAAAAAAAACAATCAGACCATTGATGCTGAAAAACGGCTGAAAGATTTTAGGTTTGCAATAGATGAGATTAAAGCAAAAAAAGTTATTGGCGATGCAAATACATTATTAACCGAAAAAAAATATCAAAAAGCCCTTACAATTTACAAGGAGTTTATAAATCAATATCCAAAAAATCTTCATACGGATAAAATCAGGGAAAAGATAAGTGAGTTAACAGCGTTACTCAATGAGATTGATTACAAAAAACTTGACCGTTTAAAAAGCATGCCTGTACAAACAAGAGTTTCGGCATATTTAGAATATCTAAAAAAATATCCCCAGGGCAAAGATATTAAAAATGTAAAAAAAATTTTTACCAGCATGCGCGAAGAATATTACATCGCTCTTGTTAAAGAAATAGCAGTATGCGAAAAAAATGAAGACTGGGAAAAAGGAATACTCTTATGCGATAATTTTATTAAAACTTATAAGGATAGCAAACGCGCTATAGAAATTAAAGAACAACAGCATATTCTACGCACCCTCTTATGGGAAAAAGAAAATTTTACCCTTATGCTGCAAAGAGTAAAAGATAAAGGGACTGATTACCAGGCAGGGAGAGAGATTTTTGCCGACTATTTACAAGCTTATCCCGATTCTTATATAAACAATAAAATAAATGTGGAGCTTGCAAAACTGGATGAAAGGGAATTAAAAACAAAAACTGCAAACAAAAAAGAGCAGATAACAAGATTAATCAAAAAATCCGGAAAACGATTTACCATCTACAAAAATGGTACTGTAAAAGACAAAAATACCGGAAAAATATGGTGCATAGCGGATTCACTTCTTGAAACAGGTGATTGCCTTGACTATGAGTCTGCAGCCAAATATGTCAAAAATTTAAAGACCGGGGGATATAAGGATTGGCGTATGCCGACTACCAATGAACTGGCAGAAATTTATAAGCAAAAGCCTTTTTTTCCTCAGGATGCTTCTGAGTGGTACTGGACATCAAAAAATTATTCGCGTTATGCCGACGGCTGGAGTAAGATTGTCGATGTTATAACATCCAAAAATCAATTAACGTGGAAAAAAGAAGAAAGAAATTCGATGGATTGCGGATCCGTGCGTGCAATAAGAACTCAAATAAGAAGTCGGTAAAAATCAGGTGATTGAGTGCCTTGAAACTATTGTTTCCCATAAGAGATGAAGTATTTGCGTGATAAACGGCACTTGTTTCATTTTCTGCAGGCCTTTGACAATATCCTGTTCTCCTGTTCCAACTATTCTGTCTGCCTCATCTGCCATTGTTGCCATGAGGCCATCAGAATCCATTGATTCCCTGAAAATTCTTGTTAACGCAAGCCTTAGATTCCCGGATCTGGGAAGTCCGAGTTGATCCATAGCCTGTCTGAACATTTTGGAATCGACTCCACGAAGCTCTTCAATAATTGATTTTGCACCATTCTTGTGAGGCTGGTCATTTAGGGCCTGGTTATTTTCAGGCTGATCTTTTTTAGTCTGCTTATTTTTGGCATTTTCTTTTAATGTAATCTTTGCATAACAGGAATAATCATTATTTGTACACCCGAATATAACAGTCTGTTCGGTTTTGTGTACAGAGTGATCAAGAGATAATCGCTCTAACAGCTCTTCAAGATTCATTTCCGGATTTATAATATAAAATTCAGAAACAGCATTCGGTATTTCCGCATGATCAGGAAGCAGCTTTATTCCATACTCGAGCAGTTCAAATCTTATCCCGCGTTTTTGAAGGATTTGTTGAATGTTTTCTATTTTTAATACCTTACACTGTTTCATAGTTTGTAAAATAATTGACAAGAATTACAACAAAATATAAAATAAATAATTAATCCTGCAGATTGGAATAAAATGTCATTTACAGGTAATCTTGATACCATTGATCTCACAGATGTCTTGCAACTTTTGTGCAATGATCAAAAAACCGGAGTTTTAAGGCTGACAAACGAAAATAATGAAGTTAAAGTTTTTATTCAGGATGGTTCCATAATTTATGCCACAAGCACACAAAAAGAGTTCCGTTTAGGCACTATTATGTCTAATAAAGGCATTATAACATATAAACAACTAATGGATGCTATCGTGGGAAGCAAAGAACAAAATATTGCTATCGGCAAATTTTTGGTAATAAAAAAATATATTACAGAAGATATTCTAAAACAATTTACCAATAAACAGGTGGAAGAAATCCTTTATAGTGTCTTCCTGTGGCCTGAAGCTCGTTTTGAATATACAGATCAGACACACAACCTTGATGGAATGATTGTTTCGCCGTTTAACACCATGACTCTCATGCTTGAAGCAACGCGCCGTATAGATGAGATGTCGGTTTTTACAAAAAAAATTAATGATAAAAAAATAGTGTTCAGAATAACCGAAAAAATATTGGATAATAAAGGTGTTATACTAAAACTAAATGAATGGCGCATGTTGTCATTTGTCGACGGAATTCGTTCTGTTGAAGCCATAATAAAAAAAAGCAGCCTTGATAAATATTCAGTTTATCGCATATTGTATTCTTTGATCTCGTATGGCCTGGTTGGTGAAAAAACAGCAGAGCAACAGGGAAAAGAAAAAATGAAAAATACTGATTTTTCTGCTGTTGCAGGAGCATATTACAATACAATGCATACAATCAAAAATTATTTTACAGCAGAATTTTAAAATCGGGTAATTAGGAACGAGGACGAAATAACTTCCCCGTTCCTTATCTGAAAATCTATAGGTTATAAACGGGAACGTTGTTTTGTCCCCATTTATAAAAAATATCTACCGTTTTGAGAATTGGAAACGTGCTCGGGCCCCTTTTTGGCCATATTTTTTTCTTTCTTTAACTCTGGCGTCACGTTTTACAAAACCTGCTTTTTTAAGAGTGCCTCTAAGGTCAGGATCAATAAGTAAAAGGGCTCTTGTGATGCCATGCCTGATAGCTCCTGCCTGACCTGTATTTCCGCCCCCCCTGACTGTTATTATTATATCATATTTTTCTTTAGCTTCAATCAAAGCTAAAGGTTGAAACATGATATTCCGAATCGTTTTAACCGGAAAATAGTTATCAGGTGTTCGTTTGTTAATTGTAATTTCACCCGTGCCAAGCTTCAGCCATGTTCGGGCAATAGCATTTTTTCTTCTTCCTGTTGCGTAATAGGTGTTTTCTCGTGTCATATATTAACCCGGTTTTTATAGTATTGGTTATCTTAGGGCTCGCACAAAAATAACTTGACATTTCAAGCGCCGATGCATCCTGCCTGACTGCGTTGCGAAAGCTCAGAATATCCTGATATTTTTACGTTTCCGCGCCTTGTTAGACGGGTGCCTCAACACTTAAAATTGACAACTTATTGTCGAGCGAACCCTAAGGAACGAGGACGAAATAATTCCCCGTTACTTATTTAATTATAAAGGTAAAACTTCCGGCTGCTGTGCTTCATGTGGATGATTACTTCCAGTATAGACCTTCAACTTTTTAAAAAGTTTGGAACCCAGCCGGTTCTTGGGCAACATTCCCTTAACAGCAAAACGGATGAGATCTTCCGGTTGTTTCTCCAGTAATTTTTCAGCGGTAATAGATTTAAGCCCGCCAATATACCCGCTATGTTTGTAATAAAGTTTTTGCTTTAATTTTCTACCTGTAAGGCGAATTTTTCCTGCGTTTATAACTACAATGGAATCACCCATGTCAACATGTGGTGTAAACAGCGGATTATGTTTGCCTCTCAGCCGAGACGCAACAACCGATGCAAGCCTTCCCAGAATGGCACCATCAGCATCGACAATAGACCATTTGTCCTGATTATCTGTATTTTTTGCACTGTAAGTATATTTTTTCAAATTCCTTGCTCCTATTTTTATGAATCTAAATATAATAAACAGCATGAATAGCAATGTCAATGAAAATTATTCTTATTCAAAATTTATATTTTTGCACGCTCTTTGCGGAGGTTTTGCCCTGCAGCTCCGCCCGCAAAGGGGATGGAGGGCATCAGGGGGAAAGCTAAACCAGATTTTTTCTGTATGCGAATTAATTTTAAATGACGTTTTAGGCACAATCGCATGGAGTTTTAGACCTGATATCTCTCCTGTTATCTTCAATACCGCACCTTGCGGGAGAATATCAATAATACTGGCCAAAAAACTGTTCTTACCGTTGGGCGTATAGGAAATAGCAATTTTTTCAGGATGTAAACATAATTTTTGTTCTCTGTTACGCGTAAAAACAGGATATGTTTTGGCCTCAATTTTAAGCTGACTTGTCAACTCGGGAGAATTTAAATCAAATCTTGATGTGCCTCCGTTTACATCAATAAGCTTCGCTGTTAAAATATTATTAGCTCCCACAAATTCAGCCACAAAAGCAGTTTTTGGATGATAAAAAATATCTTTCGGCTGTTCGACCTGTTCAATGCGGCCCCTGTGCAGGATTGAAATTTTATCTGCCAGAGCTGCGGCCTCCGAATGATCGTGGGTGACGTAACAGGTCGTTACCTTGGTAACGGTCTGAATCCGTTTTAATTCATCCCGAATACGCTCATGTTCCAACACATCCAGATGGCTTAATGGTTCGTCCATCAAAAGCGCATCCGGTTCAAATGCAAGCGCTCTGGCTATTGCAGTGCGCTGTTTTTGTCCCCCGCTTAACTGAAATGGATACCTGTTATGCAGCTCATGCAACTTGACAAGTTCCAGATAATGAGAGACGATTTTTTTTATTTTTTCCCCGTTAACACCTCTGGCCTTTAATCCATAGGCAGTATTTTCATAAACTGTTAAGTGGGGAAAAAGAGCATGGTTCTGAAAAACAAAACCAATTTTTCTTTTTTCAGGAGCTAATTTATTGACCCTTTGCTGCCGAATATAGACATCGCCCTGATCAGGCTGGATTAATCCTGCCATAATGCCGAGCAGAGTGCTTTTACCTTCTCCGCTGGGGCCTAAAATAACGTGGAATTCACCTTTTTTAACCATTAAGGAAAGATTATCCAAAACAGCCTGTTTTGCAAATGACTTATAAATATTTTTAATAATGATACCCATAGCTCCGACTGAATCTGATTTTTAAAATCAAAAGAGAAATAAAAGAAAAACCTAACAAAATAATACCTACAGCCACAGCCGCCTCCAAATTTCCACTCATGGCATTCATATAAATTCCGATGGTCATGGTTTCGGTTTGTCCAGGAATGCAGCCCGCCACCATAGATGTAGCTCCAAATTCTCCCATTGCTCTTGTCCAGGTCATGGCCAGTCCCGCCAGGATGCCGTTTTTGCTTAAAGGTAGTATCAAACACCTGAAAGTATAAAAAGAAGATGCTCCCAGAGTTGCGGAAGCCGCAATAACTTCTTCAGGGATAGCAGAAATAGATTCCTTGACTGTTTTTATAAAAAAAGGAGCCGATACAAATAATTGTGCACAAATAATGCCCTTTTTGGAAAATATGATCCGTATATCCCAATGCCCCAGGAATTTGCCGAGCATTCCATCTCCGCCAAAAAGAATCAAGAGTGCCAGCCCTGAAACCAGGGGTGGCAAAACAATAGGAAGATCAATCAGTGAATCTAAAAACTCCTTGCCTTTAAAAGTTTTTAAAGACAGCAGATATGCCACAGGAAAACCAAAAACAAATGTAAGACAAACAACAATCAACGAAGTTTGCAAACTGATTCGAATAGAAGCAAAGACCAGCGGTGAAGACAATTGGCGCCATAATTGACCTGCCGATACAGCAGTAAACAACATCAGAAAGACCAGAATAATAAAAGCAAAAAAAATTCCGGCAAGCACTGTAAGGAAAATATCAAATACTGTGAATTGTTTTTTTGTCATTAGATCAACTCTTGGTTATTTCGAAGTATAAGAACTGCAAAAAATATGCCCTTACTTTATCCAATGAAAATCTATAATAACATATTGTTTTTATAAAAAATATATAGTCAAGGGTAAAATAAATAAAAATACGTAAATGTATCTTTATAAGCAGTGCGTTACTAAAATGTATTTTATCCTTTTAATCCTGAAAATCATGATTCAGGCAAAGATATAACAATTTCATGAATTGATACAGGACTCGATTTTGTGACAGTAAAGCTTATATCATGATACAGC
>JGI24023J19991_10003472_pt1 | contig 11068 bp, 8 predicted proteins | sample Cruoilmetagenom1_FD_19991 | JGI IMG/M metagenome (IMG submission 19991)
TAGAGAGGTTTCGATTAAATTATTATCGCTGTTCTTAGGTATCAAGAATGGTGGATAGATGATTGTAGGAAAACCGAGTAAAAAACATGTTGTGACTCTAATCACGCTCTTGTTGCTGCCTAGCTGGACTTGAACCGGCGCAATAACAGAATTCGGATTTGTTTTACTATGTGCCAATAATACGGCAATCGTTTCCGGACGAACATAACAATCATTATTCAATAGAATTATTCTTTCTGCGTTATTTTCAATTGCGGTCTTCATCCCTAGATTTACTGCGCCGGCCCACCATAACTCGGGATCGGCAATGATATGGCGAACATTCGGAAAGTCCTTGACAAGTGATTCCGCTGTTGCATCGGTCGAACCATGATCAATGATAATAATTTCTGGAATAACGATATTAACACTCTTGTGTATCGCTTCAAGACAGCGTCTGGTTTGTTCCCACCGGTTGAGTACTGGAATGACTATAGAGGCCTTGGCCATTTTTTTATTCAATTTGAGTTGTTAGCTAAAATCGAATTATATAAATCTATGTACTGTGGAATTATTTTCTCCTCGGTGAATAGCAATTCCATGCGTTTTCTTCCAGCCTTTCCGAATTGAGTAACAATATTCTGGTTGCTGGCTAGATGCCGACAGGCATAAACAAAAGCGTCTATATCATCAGTGTTGCATAGAATTCCAGTTTCATTATCTATTACTATCTCAGGTAGCGAAGAATTATTTGTTGAAATAACGGGTTTACCGCATGCCATGGCTTCTATTGCGACCAAACCAAATCCTTCTTGTCGGGTAGGAAATAATAAGGCATCGCACTCCTGGTAGGCTCTAAGCAGCGCCTCACCTTCTAAATATCCGCTATAGTGAGTATTGTCCATCGACGTAAGAGTATTTTCACTCTTCAAATTGCCTACAATGTTTAATTCAAAGCCATCACCGAGTCTACTCATTATTGGTTTCAGTAATTGAATGCCCTTGCGTCTAGACGTATTACCTACAAACAGAAGTGTGAATCGATTGGACCTTTTTTTACTGCCAATAGCCGGTTTGAAGAAATTGATATCTACCCAATTATAAATGACATTAACAGATGAGAGATTGTAGATGGATTTTATGCTATCTGCTACATAATGGCTAACGGCAGTTATTGCACCAGCAGAGGCGAATGAGCGTTTTTCGTAACGTTTAATCAGTGCATTATGATAAATGGTTTGCCCAAAAGATTTATATTGAGAAAATGTCTTATCAAATATACTTAAATGTTCAGTTACAACCAATGGCAGACCCTTTCTCTTAAACGCGAAGGCATTCCATGAATTTGCGTGAATAATATTGGTGCCTGGTGGCGGATTGACCTTTTGTAGTAGAAAAGGCACAAACTGATAGCGCCTATCAAACCATGATATTACTGTCTCTAAGCCAGTATTTTGCAAACAATTTGCTAGTCGTAGGGTATAGACATCTGAACCACTTCCACCCTGAATAACTGGGAACCATATTTTCACGATCTTTTTTCTCAGACTATAAGCATATTCTATGCTTTATTGATCTTGCGAATGTATTATGGATTGTAGCTTATATTTATATTTGTTAAAGCCAGCTTTGCCATGCTCTTATTCAGAACAGTGCAATGCCATGCGCGGCTTCTACGATATTGAACGAGATAATTCTTGAAATAGCTGTTTGAAATCCTTGGAAATACTATCCCAACTATAGGTATCAACTAGTTTGCGATAGGCCTGCTCGGCAAGTTGTTGACGTAAGCTTTGGTCTGTCAATATTTTTCCAATACTCTGCGCGAGTTCTCCTGGATGCTCTGGGGCAACCAGGATTCCAGTCATGCCATCGTCGATTACCTCGGAGATTCCGCCTACCGAAGTGGATACAACACAAAGTTTTGCTGCCGCAGCCTCTAGGAAAACTACGCCTTGCCCTTCTATGATTGAAGGGGCAACAAATAGATCGGCAGCAGAATAATAATCGGGTAGATCGTAATTAGGGATCATGCCAAGAAAAGTAATTTTATTGCCTAATGCTAACTCCTTGGATAGCGTACGGAGTTGATTGGACTGGTCGCCATCACCTATTATCCATAATCTGGTCTGCTGCTGTATCGCAGAGGGTAGTAGTGAAAATGCGGTGATTAAATCAGTAACACCTTTTTTCTCAACAAGCCGACCTACAAATAAGATTATATACTCACTATCAGATATTTGTGCGCGTAGTTTTTGTCGATCTCCCGATGCAAATCGTTGGATATTAACTCCCATAGGAATAATGTGCGGTTTGGGTGTAGAAGTATAAATCAAAACACTATTCGCTGTGGCATGGGTGTTGGATGTCCAGGCGTCACACTTACTTAGCGTGATTCTTTTAATCCATTCCAATAACTTACTCTTTAATGCGAAAGCGTCCGTGCCATGCACTGTTATCACTACTGGTATTTTATAAATGGACTTGGCGAACACCGCTAACAGGCCCTGCGGTATTACCCAATGCGCATGAATCACATCGGGACGAATCCTATTTAGCAGCCATAGAAGCGAGAAAAACATCGATCCAATAAACAACGGCACTTGTAACCATAATAATGGATTGCGTTTTAGATTCGATAGCACACCTGATCCGTAGGCTAATTTTTGCCAGCGTGCAAAGAAATAGCGAAATCGATGAACGATGATGCCATTTTCAGACTTCTCTCCAGATACTTTATCCGCTGGTGCAAGGACGTGTATAGTTAGATTTTGAGTTTTTAGGCTTTCTGCCAGGTGACGCAGGAATATGGAGGCGCTATCACTGTCATTGCGTGGATAGCTCGAAGCCAACATGAGTATTGTAATTGAAGAATGATTAGGCATTTAGTGAATTAAAAAGATCGCTGTGTTTATCCAGATTATGCAATTCGATCTGCGTTCAAGCCTTATATCTAGCATGTTCATGATGCTTAATCATCCTAGATAGAAAGGCTGCTATTTTAATTCTCTCCGTGATGATCTTCACTCGTGTTTTTGTAATGTATGGATGATATCTGTTCTGAAATGATACCGATTAAAAAAGTGAATAGCGAGGAAATGAATAATAATGCGCTCATATTGGTGAAGCGATTATAAAAAATATAAGTATAGAAATAATAGAGCATGCCTATTGCGAATAGTGCAAAACTTACAGGAAGGAATAAACGCATCGGTGAAAATAGTGCACCGACTTTTAGGATAATAATAAAAAATCTAAGTCCATCTTGGAATAATTTAATTTTACTCATCCCCTTCCTCTGTTGTACTACAATAGGCTCGTAGGCGATTGAGTAGCCGGAGCGGAAGAAGGCCATAGTAATTGTTGTGGGATAAGAAAAGCCATTCGGTAATAAATAGAGAAATCTGCGGAATTTCTTGGCTTTGACCGCCCGGAAGCCTGATGTCAAATCAACGATTTTGAAACCNGTCATAAATGACGCAATTCTGTTATATAATCTATTTGTTATGCGTCTTGCGAATGAGGCATGTCCTTTTGGTTGTCTCGCGCCCACTACCATATCAAAACCTTCAGCCAGTTTGTCCAGCAGTTTTGGGATATCACTGGGATTGTGCTGGCCATCCGCATCCAGGAAAACCAGGATATCACCCGTTGCTGCACGCGCCCCTTTTTTGATTGCGGCGCCATTACCCATGCTGTACGGGTGATTTAAGATGCGAACTTGATGTTGTTTGCAGATGGCCTGCGTGTCGTCCTCCGATCCATCGTTAACTACGATTATCTCGGCATCTAGAGATAGCTTTTTAAGCTGTGGAAGAAGGTTCGCGAGACTCTCGGCCTCATTCCTGGCAGGGAGGATAATCGAAATAGAAGGTTTTTTATTGCTAGGAGTCATAGTTGCAGAATAATCTATGTCTTAATTGCCAGAGGATGCCTTTAATTTCTCTCGCAACCTTTCCAGTCTTTGTAGTTTTTTTGGCTCTAGATTTTTATCCTGTGCAGCTAATTTATCAAGCATGTCCCGAGCCTTGTTATTCTGCTTTAATTCAAAATAGAGTTCAGCTCTAGCGAGATAATACACCCGCGTTGGCCTTAACGCTACGGCCTTGGAAAGATACAGTAGGGCTTTGGAAGGATTATTAGTGGCCCTGTAGTTTTTCGCTAATTGAAGATAACCATAATGGGCCCAACCGCCATTATGTATAACCGCTTTATTATCGATGTAGTTGGAAAATAGTACTGCAAGTTGCAAATTCAATGTAGACTGATTGCGGGTAGCATTCAATAATGGAACATAAGTTGATATCGTGGTCACATGGAATGGCGAGGACTGCAAACGCCTATCGAGCTCAGTGAGCCATTCACCGGGAATAGTGTTGCCAGCAATATACTGGTTTTGTATCAGGCGTATGATGGGCTTAGGGCTGACGGAGTCCGAAGTTGCCGCTATGGAAAAATAGGTAGCCGCAGTGTCGTATTGTTTATTATCATGCAATAAGATTGCCAGCGTTGTATTGGCCCTGGCAGAATCTGGATGATTTCTGACATCTTTTGCATATAATGTAAATTCATTCGCCCATTGCCCTGCCCTGGCGTAGGTTCCGTGAGCCAAAAGCATAATATACAAGAACAGTGGCACAAAGCGTAGCGCGGCCCTGTTGAATGAAATGTATCTAAAAGCGAAGTGTGCATAATAGAAAATTAACACAAACAAAATACCAAATTGCGCCAGGTAATTGCGATGTTCATGCAAGGGCTCCAGCGGGATAATGCTGGATTCCAAACTGTGGCCGACAAAAAACCATAGGATGCCGAAACTAAGAATTGGGGCCTTGCGGAAGTAGGCTATCGCAACTGCAAGCAAGGCGATAATCCCAATACAGGCAAACAGCGTGGATGGTGGATCCCACAGGCCGCGGGAAATGGGAAAGTCATCATGATGCAGCCCCATTTGCGTGATGTCCGGTAGCACAATCAGCTTCAGATAAAACCACAGTGCGCGCGCCTCGGTCAGCAGGCGCTCCGTGAGGGTAAAGGGATAGTACTGATATTGCTTAAGCCCGAGTACGTCTTCGGCATTAAATAGAATCACTATCAAGCCAATTATCAGTGGTGTCACAAATAAGACATAGAAGAACCAGCGGAAGGATTGCTGTAACCGTGGTGATGCAGCCAAGCGGAAAAATATGGCTTCAATAGCGATGATATAGAGTATAAGCAGCACACCGCTTTCTTTACTGAATACCGCGAGTCCGCCACACAGTAGCAGGCTCAGCACAATCGTGGTAAAGCCCCTGCGCATGCCCTGTATGATTTGCTCTCTGCCCAGGGTATACCCAATTAAACCGAAAAGTGTGAACAGCGTGGCGAGGCTATTCATGCGTTGTACGACATATAACACGGATGTCAGATTGAGGGGATGTAACAGCCACACGACGCAGATGGCGAAACTCAACCAATGGGCTGCTATTGGCATGCTGCCAGGGTCCGGTTGCTGCGCTTGGTAGCGTCTCAGCAATCGCAGGCTGAGCCAGTAAATCCCCAGTCCGTTGAGCAAGTGAATGATCAGATTGGTGAGCTTATAGTAGAAGACATCGAATTTGGCGAAGGCGGCATTCAGCGCGAAGCTCAGCATCGCCACCGGGCGGTGCAGGGTTCCCGAGTCCCTGGATAGCGCTGCTTGTTTCAGCGCATCGAAACTGAATTCCGCCTGTTGCAAGGCGGGATTGTCGATGAGGTTGGTGAGGTCATCGAATACGAAGGGCCCGTTGAGGCCGGGACGGTAGGCAAGCGCAGTGATGAAAAGCGCGAGCGCAAGAGCGCCATAGAAGACTTGCCGTTGTCGTTCGCCAATACCCATGATTAAGAGTGTAGTGAAATAATTCGGCAAGCCCAATAAAGAAGCCCCCTTGAGGGGGGCTTCCGGGTTGGTGCTACGGTTGTTATGCGGTATTAGTTTTTCGGCAGATGCTTCCCAAGCAGGGTTGTATTGGGAGTACGGGTATCCGTGACCCAGCGAACCACACCCGAAGTGTCACGATTGACGAAGGTAAGGAAGTAGTCTGTACCCGGGTCATAACCTGCCAGGATGCCTTGGTTAAATTGGCACCTGATTGTGACATCCCAGGCGCTGGCATTAGGAGGAGTCATGGCCGAAGGGGTGACAGCATCAACATCAATATTATTGATGTTCGTCGTTTGGTAGGATACGTCGTCCTGGACACCGATAGTTTGGTCATTATTGAGATCACCGGCAACCATAGTGCCTTCCTGCAGTGCCAGGGCAACATTGGTCTTAATGGCTGAACCGGCTGCGGAACAGTCGGACACACGCGCCCTGACCGTGTAGTCCTGATACTGCGGGATGGCGATGGCCGCCAGAATGCCGATAATCGCGACCACGATCATCAGCTCGATCAGTGTGAAACCTGCTTGAAACTTTCTCATTTAGGAGCCTCCAATTTTCGGTAATTCTCTGGCAAGGTAATCCCGGGAAATACCAGCCGGTCCTCCCTGGACCGCTTGGTGCACGAGCCCGTTTTCCGTGGCGGGCCGGTGCTTGCCGCGATTCCCTCGCCGATCAGTTGATAAACCAAGGTCTATATGGAAGTAGCAGAAAATCGTCATTAATCAACTTGACGCTCCCTGCGCACTTTCCACCTAATTATATGTGCACGATGCATGCCAGGGGGGCCGCTTATCGCGGCGGCCGGGCGCTGTATCAAAAACCTCAATGGCATTAAGCACTTTCGTGCCCGGCTTGCGAAATCGCAAACCGCCGGCCCGTAGCAAACTGCCCTTTTGGGGTGACGTATTCCGGCAGGCGGTGCCGATCCTTGCTAAGAACGCCGCAAGGCTCATATTAACATTTACTAATAAAGTCCTGGCCGGGCTAGTCAATGCCGAGTTTTTCCAGCTTGTAGCGCAGCGCGCGGAAAGTGATGCCGAGCAGCTTCGCCGCCGCCGTTTTGTTCTGGTTGGTCTTGGCCAGGGCCTCCTCGATGGCGCTGCGTTCCAGGCGCTGTATGTAGTCATCCAGCGATTCGGATTCGGACAGCGCGGACTGGGCCGCATCGGCAAACGTGCCGGTCGCGGGCAACTGCAGGTCATCGGCGGTGATTTCCTTGCCGTCGCACAGGGTCATGGCGCGCTCCAGGACGTTCTCCAGCTCCCGCACATTGCCGGGGAAATCGTAGCGCGACAGGGCGTTGAGCGCCTCCGCGGAGAGCCTGGGCGGGCTCACGCCATGGGTTGCCGCGAGCTTGTCGCACAACTGTTCGGCCAGCGCCCGGATGTCGTCCGGGTGCTCACGCAGACTCGGGATGGGCAGCTGAATCACGTTGATCCGGTAGTAGAGATCCTGACGGAACTTGTTGTCCTTGACCAGCTCATGCAGGTTCTTGTGGGTGGCGCTCAGAATGCGCACATCGACGGAAATCTCCGTCTGCGTGCCCACCGGGCGCACGGTCTTCTCCTGGATGGCCCGCAGCAGCTTGACCTGCATGTGCAAGGGCAGGTCGCCGACCTCGTCCAGGAACAGGGTGCCGCCGTCGGCGGCCTGGAACAGCCCCTCTTTATCATGGGTGGCGCCGGTGAAGCTGCCCTTCTTGTGCCCAAAGAACTCGCTTTCCATGAGCTGTTCGGGAATGGCGCCGCAATTGACCGGCACGAAGGGTTTGACCGCACGGGGTCCCAGCTCATGGATCAGCCGGGCCGCGAGCTCCTTGCCGGTACCGGAGTCCCCGCTGATATAAACCGGCGCCTGACCGCGCGCCAGTTTTTCGATCTTCGCGCGCACGTCGCGGATGGCGGCCGATTCGCCGAGCATCTTGTTCGCGCCATGGCGCTTGCCGGTCTGTACGGGGGTTTTACTGACCCGCAGTGCCGAGCGCACGATGTTGCGCAGGTCGTTGATGTCGACGGGTTTGGAGACGAAGTCAAAGGCCCCCGCCTTGAGGGCGCTGACGGCCGTTTCCATGTTGCCGAAGGCGGTGATGACCGCCACCGGCAGTTGCGGGTATCGTTCCTGCATCTCGCGCACCAGATCGATGCCGTTGCCGTCGGGCAGGCGCATATCGGTCAGACACAGATCGAATTCGAACTGCCCGAGCAAATGGCGCGCGTCCTCCAGATTGGCGGCCGAGCGGGTCTCCAGGTCCATGCGCCCGAGTGTGAGCTCCAGCAGCTCACGAATATCCGGCTCGTCGTCAACAATCAAGACTTGTTTTTTCATCACTGGTCCTACCCGCCGCATTCCTCGGCCTTGGCAAGGGTGGCGCGGAAACGGGCGCCAACCTCGTTACCGGGCAGGTGTTCCAGGCCGCCGCCGTTGCCCTCGCACAATTCCCTGGCGATATACAGCCCCAGCCCTGTCCCTTGGGGCGTAGTGGTGAAAAACGGATCGAAGATATTTTCCATGATGTCGGGCGGGATACCGGACCCGCGATCGATGACGTCCAGGTACGGTTTACCGTCCTCCGTTGTCTCAAAGTGTAGACGAATTAGCGGTTCGCCGCCGGTGAACGGCGGGCAATGGCGCAGGGCGTTCTCGCACAGATTGACGACCACCTGGTAAAGCTGGTCGGGATCCACACATACCACGAGATCCTGCGGGCCGCTCCACGCGATGGCCTCTGCCGGCAGCTTGGTGTGTTCCGTGTACTGCTCGATGAATTCCCGAATCCAGACGGCCAGTCTCAGCGGAAGCTGGTTGACGCGGTCCCGCCGGCCGAGCTGGGTGATGTTTTCCACGATAACGTTCATGCGCCGGGCGTGGTCCTCGATGATCTGCACCAGACGCTGGTCGTCGGCATGTCGGTCCGTGGATTCGCCGAGCAGTTGCGCGGCATTGCTGATGGCGCCGAGCGGGTTGCGGATTTCATGGGCGATGCTCGCGGTGAGGCGGGCGAGCGCGGCAATTTTCAACTGTTGCGCCTGTTGTTTCAACAACGCGGTGTCGTCGACAAAAATCAGGATGCCGGAGCGCTGTTTCTTGCCCAACATCACGAACCGGGGCAAGAGCACGTAGCCCGGCTTGCTGCGGAAAGGTTTTTTCAATTGGCCGCCGGGGTTTTCCAGCCATTGTTTCAGCGTATCCAACAATTCCGGCGCAACGGTTGCCAGTTGCGGTTTGTTTTTTTCTGTCTCGGGGATCCCGAGAAACACGCGGGCCCGTTCATTGATCATCCCGATGTGCCCGCCGGTATCACAGGCGAGAACGCCGGTCTGCATACGTCGGATGATCTGTTCGTTGACATTCGCCAGATTGACGAGGTCGGTCCCACGGCGCTCGGCCAGCGCCTCGGTTACCCGCAGGCGCCGGGCGAGACTGTTGCTCAGGCCGGAGATCGCGAACAGTCCGATGCCCAGCAGTCCCGCCTGGGGGAGCCCGCCGGCCACNGCGCTGAGCGGTATATTCAAGGTCAGCACGCCCCAGGTGTGTTGCAGCAGGGTGGCGATCGCGGCCAGCGCCGCGAAGAACACGGTCATGCGCTTGCCCAGTATCAGGCTGACGCCAACAATGGCGACGATCAAAAGCAATCCGAGACCGCTTTTCAATCCGCCGCTGGCATGTATAAAAAGCGTCAGAAAAGTAATGTCAGCGAAGGCGAAGACCCCGGTCTGGGTGTCGCAGTCGGGTTTGCGGCTGCGCGTGATCTCCAGGCCAAAGAGGCTGACAATAAAATAGGTGAGGCTGGCGTATAAAAAGAGTCCCTGGTCGGCGATGCCAAATGGTGGAACACTGCCGGCGAAAAGCGCGATGCCGAGGGCGGCCGTGCTGATAACCAGGCGGTAGATGTTGAAATATTGAAGCAGTTTCCAGTCTTGCGCCGGCGCTGGGCTGGGCCTTGCCTTGGCCTTCCTGGGGGGGGATTTTATCGTGCTGCCTTGCATATCCATACATTTGAAGTAGCACAGTTTGTTCCCTCTCGCAAAACCTCACGCATTACGCGCCCGGACCGCGTCCGGTCAACAGGTGATCCTTGCAGCAATAGGCCTTGTCGCCGTCATAAACGGCCTCGGATTGCGGGACAAACACGCCGCAGTGCTCGCAGGCGAGCATTTTTTGCGCCGAAGCCCCTGGTGTCCGGCCCCTCGAGGGACGCGCCAGGGCCCTTTTGATGATACGGATCACTAACCAGATGCCGATCAGGATGATCGCGATGCGCAGTAATTGTCCCATGGCGCTAGGCTAGATGGCGATTACGATGAGTCGTGGGACTGAAGGGCGTGGCAGCTGTGCTGTCATGCGGGGCCTTTGTAGCGCACCGGTATCATATTTGTCGATCGACAGATCAAAACGTCGCGGTCTGAAATTATCTAAGTAACTGAAAAGTATATGAAATGTTCCGCTCATTGCCTTTTCCTTGTGCGCCTGCCTCTCCATGGCAGTCTTAACACGCGGTTAGGGCACCGGGCAATCCGATTCGTCGCCGGCGCAAAACGGCTTACCCTGATAATGTGGCTTGCGGCGGAAGCTTAAGCAGCCGGTACCGCCATCCCTGGCATCGACGCGAATGGTGGCTTCGTCAACGAATTTCATAATAAATGCAAGATACAAGTATCAAGATGCAAGATACAAGGGATTTATTGGAAATTTAGTTAGACTTTTTGACTTGGATCTTGCATCTTGTATCTGAAATTAAAAAACCCCGCCTTATGGCCAAAGCGGGGTTGGCGCCGCTGGAAAAGGTGGCAGCGAAATCACGTTGATTTTCCCTTTTGCCTCTTTGCTAAGGGGTCGGCCGCGAGTCGGGGCACCGCCTGGCTGGATACCGGCACCCTTGGTTCTTTGTTTGAGGCCGCCGGCTTTGCGGAACACGCTGACATGACCCGGATCATGGTCGTTAACGGCATCGGGCCGGGGTCAGGTGCGGAGGCGGCCAGGTATTTGGGCGCCGCTATCGCCCCCTATTCTGCCGATGATGCATTTGGCGGGACAATTGCCTCACCCGACACAGGAGACGATGAGCCGGATCGTGTCAATGTCGGCGGCAATACCAATTTGGCCCGCAGCCGTGTCGACCGGGAAATACCCGCCCCCCGCTCTCAAGCCGGCGAATGTGACGTCGCATTGCCGGAAGGCAAA
>JGI24023J19991_10003474_pt1 | contig 11063 bp, 9 predicted proteins | sample Cruoilmetagenom1_FD_19991 | JGI IMG/M metagenome (IMG submission 19991)
GTGGATTTTTTAAATTCTTCAATTACAATACAGAATAACAATTTAACTGGAGGTTAAAATGGTAGGAACTCGAAATATACTCATCATTTCATTACTCTTTCTATGCACAGCCTTGATTCCGGCTCTAAAAGCGCAGGCTCAAGAAGAGACAGAAACACAGACAGAAGAAACCACTCAAGCGACATTAGAACCAGAGGCGCTGGAAGTGCTGAAAGAAATGTCAGAAACCCTTAGCGCTCTAAAAGAATTCTCCTTCGATACGGAAATCACAAACGATATCACTTATGATTCCGGACAACCCATTCAAATAGGCGGCGCTTTAACAACTATTGTTAAACGCCCCAACCAAGTTTACGCCAAATACGTTGGCGACATCAATACAAGAGAGGTTTGGTACAGCGGCAAAAAACTCACACTATATATTGAAAACAAGGATTTTTACGGACAGCTTAAAACACCTGACAATATTGATGCGACGATGGACTTTCTTATAGACAATTACAACTTCTCACTCCCGCTTGCAGACATTATAAACTCTGACCCATACGAATCCGTTATGGGAACAACACTTGGAGGATTTGTTGTAGGCGACAGCAATGTTGGAGGACAAGAATGCACGCACCTGGCTTTCACAGCTGAATATGTGGACTGGCAGATATGGGTCTCAAATGAGGACCCGGCTCTTCCCTGTAAGCTTGTCATAAACTACACTCAGATTGAGGGAGTGCCTCAGTACCAGGCGATATTTTCCAACTGGAATCTTAGCCCTGAGCTATCTAAATCTACATTTAAGCCAAACCTTCCAAAAGATGCGGTAAAGATTGATTTTATAAACTTCAAGAAAGAAAAAGGAGTAAACAAAGATGAAGAGAAATAAAATAAAATTACAGAGCGCATTAACTGCTTTTTTACTATTATCTTTAATGCTTTTCGCTACACTTGACGCTTACTCCCGAGGGGGAAGAGGTGGCGGTGGCAGAGGCGGAGGCGGACACCGTGGTGGTGGTCATAGCATGAACCGCGGAGGCGGTGGCGGTGGATTTGGAAACAGTGGTAGAGGGAGTGTTAAGTATTCAGGTCACTCGTCGGGTCGACAGAACTATGGCGGCGGACAGAGACCCAACAACAACATTCAGTCAAGACCTCAAACAAGGCCAGCAACCAAACCAAACACAGGAAATAGACCGAGCAATAACAAGCCTGGGTACGGCAACAACAGGCCTGGAAACAATAAACCAGGACAGGGAAACAGGCCAGGAAACGGCAATAGGCCTGGCAATGGAAACAACAACAGACCTGGACATGGCGGCAACAACAAAGGCAACTTTAACAATAACAACATTAAGGTAAACAACAATTATTATGGTGGTAGCGGATACAACAACAGATACTACGGTGGATACTATAATTCATGGGGTGGCTACTACTCTGGCTGGGCATTTGCCAGCGGAATCGTAATAGGAGCTGCAATTGCGTCAATTCCACAAAGCTCTTCAACCGTAATAGTTGAAGGGGATACTATCTATTATTCAGACGGTGTTTACTACGCCCCGAAGGATAATGAGTATGTAGTAATCCCACCTCCACAAGGCGCGGTTGTAACAGAGCTCCCCTCAAGCTGTACATCAGTAAGCGGAGTCAATGGCCAATACCGCGACTGCGGCGGGGCATTTTATCAACAGACTTCAAACGGTTATGAAGTCGTTGAGCCTCCAGTAGGTGCTATGGTAAATAACCTGCCTGAAGGTGCTCAAAAAACTGATGTAGGCGGTCAGACATATTTCCTATTTGCCGGAGGTTACTATCAGCCGTTTTACAGCGGGAACTCTGTAGTATACAAAATCGTATCCCCGCCGGTATAAAAAAACCGGTATAAAAAAAACAAAAGAGCCTGAACTTTATCTCAGGAGGTATTTAATCGTCATGGCAGCTATTCTTGGAATAGTAGGATTTATGGTTATAAGAAGAAAGAAAGCAACTGCTTAAATAGGAAAAACATAAAAAAGTAGATTCCCGGCAAAAGAGTTCGGGAATGACAGAGAAGGAAGGGGGCTTCGGCTCCCTTTTTATTACCTAAAAAGCTCTATGAAAGTCAACAATTATAGCTACTTAAACTAGGGCGCATCACCCTTACGATCGGATCACAATACCACTTATTTCACTCCTTCTAATCTACCATTAGGAAGACATATAGAAGCCGAAGACCGAGTTTAATAAAAAGAGAGCAGGAAAAAAATTACCCCTTATAAAAAGCCGGAATTTTATCCCCTATAAATATGTTTACCGTCTTAGATTCGAGGTACATATTGAGCCCGTCTTTTCCAAGCTCTTTTCCGATTCCGCTCTGTTTAAGTCCGCCGTAAGGGGTTTCAGGAATTATTCCGCCATATGTATTTACCCATAAATAACCTGCTTGTATTTTCTTGGCAACCCTGAGAGCTCTTTTTATGTCCTGAGTCCAAATACCGCCAGCGAGTCCGTAAACTGTATCATTTGCAATCTTTACAGCTTCTTCTTCTGTTTTGAAGGGAATTACTGCTACAATAGGTCCAAATATTTCCTCACATGCTATCGTGGCTTTGGGATCGACGTCAGCCAATACTGTAGGCTCAAAGAAATAACCCTTCTTAAACTGTCTGGGTCTTTTTCCACCCGCTAGCACCTTCCCGCCTTCGTTTTTCCCTTTTTGAAAATATGATTTCACACTTTCAAAGTGCTCACGAGAGATTACAGAGCCGATCTCGGTATCGTCTTTCAACGGATCACCCATCCGTATCTTTTTAACTCTTTTAATAAATGCAGATAAAAATTTGTCATATATGCTTTCTTGGAGCAAAAGCCGCGTTACAGCTGTGCAGTTCTCTCCCTGATTGAAAAATCCGCCCCTGAGAGTCGCTTCTATAGTGTTGTCAATTTCAGCATCATCAAAAACTATGCACGGTGCTTTACCACCAAGTTCAAGAGAAACCCGTTTTATGCTGTCAGCTGCTGTTTTCATTACTATCTTTCCTACTTGCGTTGAACCTGTGAACGCTACTTTTGCCACACCCGGATGCTCTACTAAAGCCTGGCCCGCTACTTCGCCGTCTCCAGGAATGATATTAAGAACACCATCTGGAAGCCCGGCTTTTGTACATAGTTTAGCGACTTCCAAGATGCCGCATGGAGTGTGTTCTGCCGGTTTTAATACAATTGTGCATCCTGCCACTAATGCGGGGGCGATTTTCCAGAATGACAGTAAGAGTGGAAAATTCCAGGGGATAATATGCCCAACAACTCCAATAGGTTCTCTTATTGTTACGTTCAGCTGCGCCTCTGAAGCTGAGATACTCTCGCCGTTTAATTGATTACTAATTCCTGCGTAATATTCAAGAGTTTTAATAGAACCCCCAATTTCTACTAACCTGCTCTCTCTTATAGGTTTTCCAGTCTCTAAAGTGTTTGTTAATGCAATTTTGTCTCTGTTTTTTTCAAGTATCTGGGCTATCTTTCGTACGTGTTTAACTCGCTCAGCCACAGGTAATTTTGACCAGGTCTCAAATGCTTTACTTGCGGCTTTGACCGCTTTATCAACGTCCTCTCTTTGTGCCTCGGCTATTTCAGCAAAAGGTTCCTCAGTTGCCGGATTTTCTCTAATATATATTTTTCCGCTTTTAGCTCTGACTTCCTTGCCGTTTATGAAAAGACCATATTTTCTTAGTTTCTTTCCCAAAGTTTAAGACCTCCTGGTGCAGCTTCTAGAAACAGGTTATACAATTTTTTAATTATAATCTAGAAATGATAACTTAAACTTAAATAGGAGCTTAAGTACCCTGATGAAACTAGTTTATTTTGTTGACAATAATAGTGATTGCAGTAATCTAAAAAGGCTTTTAAGACGTTTCAGGGAGGACTATTATTTCTTTACTAGAGACAGTTTCTGACAAAATTTTAAACAAAGAAGATCCTATAACTTTTGAAGAAGCGCTGGGGTTAACAGAGCTTTCCAAATCTGAGGTTCCCGATCTAATATCACTTGCTAGAAAGGTTACTTTGAAATATAAAGGCGATGGTGTGTTCTTGCGTTCTATTATCAGTGCGCAAACCGGAAATTGCCCCGAGGATTGCTCTTTCTGCTCACAATCAGCTCATTTTGACACTGAAGTAACTGCACATCCACTCATGGCCAAAGAGAAAATACTCTTAGCCGCTAAACAGTCTGAAAAAATGGGCGCTATGGATTTTTGTATTGTTATAAGCGCCAAAGGTCCAACTCCCAGAATTTTTAAACAAGTACTTGAGGCTGTAGATCTTCTTCGTGAAGAAACAAGTCTAAAAATTGGTTGTTCATTAGGGGATCTAAAAGAAGAGCAGGCGTATGAACTTAAAGAGCATGGTGTATGGCGCTACAATCATAATCTAGAGGCCTGCAAAAGCTTCTTCCCAAATGTTTGTACAACCCATTCATATGAAGATAGGTATAGAACTGCTGAACTTGTAAAAAAAGTAGGAATGAACCTTTGCAGCGGTGGCATTTTGGGGATGGGCGAGTCAGTTAGACAAAGACTTGAGCTTGCATTTGAGCTTAGAGAGCTAGGGCCTAGCTGGGTTCCGATTAATTTTATTAATCCGAGACCCGGAACACCTTTCGAAAAGATGGAAACGGTTACACCATTTGAAGCTGTAAGAACTATAGCCATATTTCGCTTAATCCTTCCTGATAAGATACTCATGACAGCAGGTGGCCGTGAAGTTACCCTTCGCGATTTACAGGCTATGGGACTCATCGCCGGAGCAAATGCAATGATTCTCGGAAACTATCTTACTACACCCGGAAGAACTCCTGAAGAGGATTTACGAATGCTGGATGATCTCGAAATGCCTGTCAGAACAGATGTAAATTGATTCTTCTTTTCTCGAATACACTGTTTAGGATTACACAAACCTCATCTTCCTATATAATAATTTAGACCATGTCAGATCGTACTAAAAAATTAGGCGCTTACGATAAAGAGTTCGTTTGGCACCCCTTTACTCAAATGAAGGAATATGAGGAAAAGGACCCCGTAGTCATAGAGGGCGGAGAAGGCGCTTATTTAATCGATTCTGATGGTAACAAATATATAGATGGAGTGTCTTCGCTTTGGGTTAATATACATGGTCATAAAGTGCCTGAGATAGATAACGCAATTAAAAATCAAGTTGATAAACTTAGCCATAGTACTTTGCTCGGAGTCACAAATCCACCTGCAGCGGAGCTTGCTAAAGAATTAATTGAGATTTGCCCTAAAGGGTTAAAAAAGGTTTTCTATTCAGGTGACGGAGCAAGTGCCGTAGAGGTAGCTCTTAAAATGGCTTTTCAGTACTGGAAGCACAAAGGAATATCAACAAAAACAAAATTTGTCTGTCTTGAAAACGGTTATCACGGCGATACGCTTGGAGCAGTATCGGTTGGTGGAATTGATTTGTTCCATTCTACCTTTGCCCCACTTCTGTTTGAAACACTAAGGGCGCCTTCATATTACTGCTACCGGTGTCCGTTAAATAAAACTTACCCATCATGCGATATTGCATGCGCTAGCAAGCTTGATGAAATACTGATGGAACATCACGAAGAAATTGCCGCAGTGATAATGGAGCCCTACGTGCAGGCTGCAGGTGGGATGATAGTTTCTCCTGAGGGCTATTTAAAAAAAGTAAGACAATCTTGTGACAAATATGGAGTGCTCCTCATCCTGGATGAGGTCGCAACTGGTTTTGGCAGGACAGGGAAAATGTTTGCTTGTGAGCATGAAGAAGTGACCCCCGATATGCTTGTTCTTGGGAAGGGGCTTACAGGTGGTTATTTACCTTTGTCAGCAACTATCACTACACAGGAAGTATATAATGCCTTTTTGGGAGATTATGAAGATTTTAAAACGTTTTTTCATGGTCATAGCTATGCAGGTAATCCTGTTTCGTGCGCCGCGTCGATGGGGAACTTAGAAGCCTTTGAGAACTATAACACGCTTCACGAATTACAGGGGAAAATCGAATTTCTGGAAAACGAATTAAAAGAGTTCAGCGGTCTAAAACATGTTGGCAATGTCAGAAACAAAGGCGCTATAGTAGGAATTGAGCTTGTTCAAGATAAAGAAACCAAAGAGCCATATGCGCCAGAGCTAAAAATGGGTTGGAAGGTGGCGGATCACGCTATGGAAGAAGGAGTTCTGCTTCGCCCTCTAGGAGATGTAGTAGTTCTCATGCCCCCGGTTGGCATACCTATGGAAGATTTAAAAAAACTTAGTCCGTGTGACATACAGCTCAATTAAAAAAGCAACTGAAGATTCTTATTAGCAATATTCGATAATAAAATCATGAACGATCCTTTTGAATGGATTAAACAAGAATTAAAGCAGATTCACGATAAACAGTTATTCCGTTTGTTGACCGAATTAGAAACTGGACAATCTCCTGAAGTCACAATCGACGGCAAGAGATATGTACTACTAGGATCAAATAGCTACTTGGGCTTGAGTGTAGATCCAAAGGTCATTCAGTCTGCTAAGCTTGCATTAGATAAGTATGGCGCCGGTTCAGGCGGGTCTCGTCTTGTGAGCGGAAGCTCCGATCTGCATAGAATACTCGAGGAGAGAATAGCACAGTTTAAGAACACCGAGTCCGCTATCCTTTTTAGCTCCGGTTATCTTGCTAATATTGGAACCATTTCAGCGCTTGTCGGCAGTGAAGACATCATATACAGCGATGAGCTTAACCACGCTTCCATCATTGACGGCGCCAGGCTATCTCGCTCTACTGTAAGAATATACAAGCATCTCGATCTCAATCATTTACTGCAACTTTTGGAGTCAGATAAGAATAAAAAATGTCGAAAGCTTATAGTTACCGATACAGTTTTTAGCATGGACGGGGATTTGGTACCATTGCCTGATTTGGTCGAATTATCAGAGCGATACGGTTGTATGCTGATGGTTGATGAAGCTCATGCAACCGGAGTTCTCGGCAAAAGAGGCAGTGGAGCCACAGAGCACTTTGGCGTTGAAGACCGAGTACCTGTCGTAATGGGAACTCTTTCAAAGGCTGTCGGTTCTCTTGGAGGATATATAGCAGGAAGTAAAGAATTAATAGATTTCATAAGGAACCGCGTCAGGAGCTATATCTTTGATACCTCCTTACCGCCGGCTTCTTTAGCTGGCTCTATTACTGCTATCGATATAATAGAAAATGAACCTGAACGAAGAGAACATCTTTGGAATATGGTTGAACAATTTAAAACGGGTATTGAAAATACAGGGCTTCAGATTCTTCCTTCGCATTCCGCTATCATCCCTGTTCTAATTGGAGATGCGGAGCCAGCGCTCAATTTTGCTAGGATGCTAAGAGAAAATGGAGTGTTTACGCCTGCTGTAAGACCCCCTTCAGTACCACACGGCATGTGTAGGATCAGGGTAACAATTATGGCTAAACACACTGGAGAACATGTGGATACGGCCCTTAAAGCGTTTAGAACCGCATATGAGCCGATCAGGTAGCTGCATTCATTGACTTTTAGCATTGATTACTATAAATTTTGACTGAAATAATCCTAATATAGAGAGGTGTTCTAAATATGGACTGGGGTATGAAAAATAGAATGGCGAGAATAATTAACCCTAAAACGGGTAGGTCAGTAATGCTTGCGTTTGATCATGGGTATTTCTTAGGTCCAACACACAGGCTTGAAGANCCTCGTAAAACAATTGAGCCTTTAATGAATTATGCAGACACTATAATGCTTACGAGAGGTGTTCTGCGTACATCAGTAGATCCTGAATCGGCTACAAACGTAGTACTAAGGGTTTCTGGTGGATCAAGCATTATTGGAGCAGACCTTTCCGACGAAGGCATCACAACTTCATTTAAAGAAGCTATTAAGTTAAATGTAGCGGGTGTTGGTATATCTGTTTTTGTAGGAAGCGATCATGAAAGTCAGACCCTTCTTAACCTGGCAGAGCTCGTAAACCAGGGAGAAGAGTATGGAATCCCTGTGCTTGGAATTACAGCAGTAGGTAAGGAGCTTGAAAAGAGAGATGCCCGTTATCTGTCACTTTGCTGCAGGATATGCGCTGAACTTGGTACTCATATTGTAAAGACATATTACTGCGAAGAGTTTGAAAAAGTTACCACAAGCTGCCCTGCCCCAATTGTGATAGCCGGCGGCCCGAAACTCGAGACCGAGATGGATGTCTTTGAGATGACCTATAATGCTCTTCAGCAAGGCGCAATAGGTGTGGATATGGGACGCAACATTTGGCAAAATGATCATCCGGTTGCAATACTAAGAGCCATAAGGTCAATTGTTCATGAGAATAATAACCCTAAACAGGCTCATGACATATTTCTTACTTTAAAGGAAGAGGAATCCAAAAAAGCTGCAAACGCCTGAGACCTCAGCGAGGTCTCTATTAATATTCTAAGAAATACTGGCAATATATAACTATGAAAGTAGCAATGTACTACAAAAATGCCGACGTGCAGCTTGAGGAAATGCCCGTTCCAAAGATTGGTTCGGGAGAAATCCTGATCAGGGTCTATGCAAGCGGTATTTGCGGCAGCGATCTAATGGAATGGTACAGACTTCCAAAAGCTCCTCTTGTTTTGGGACATGAGATAGCAGGCGATGTTGTCGAGGTTGGCAAGGAAGTATCCAAGTTTAGTGTCGGTGACCGCGTAATGGCTACCCATCATGTACCATGCAACACTTGCTATCACTGTTTGAGACAAAATCACTCTTCTTGCCAAACACTGAGGTCAACTAGTTTTGACCCAGGTGGTTTTTCAGAATATATACGCATACCTGAAATTAATGTAGACCGTGGTGTGCTAAAGCTTCCAGATGAGGTTACATACGAGGAGGCGTCTTTTGTCGAGCCTCTTGGATGTGTCGTCAGAGGACAGAGGTTAGCGGGTTTACGTATGACCGACAGCGTTTTAGTTATGGGAAGTGGCATGACCGGGCTCCTACATATACAGCTCGCAAAGGCTCAGGGAGCGGGACGGATAATCGCAACTGACGTGAATGACTACAAGTTTAGCGCTGCAAAGGATTTCGGCGCTGACTACACAATTCACGCCGATCACGATATAGCGTCTCATATTAAAGAGGTTAATGAAGGGCGATTAGCAGATTTTGTAGTTGTGTGCGTAGGCGCCGGCTCTGCAATTGAGGAGTCCTTTAGTCTGGTCGAACCGGGAGGAACAATACTATTTTTTGCTCCCTCAGGTCCCGATGTAGAAATTTCCATACCATTTAACGATTTCTGGTGGTCAGGAGTTAAAACATTAAGCTCCTATGCAGCCTCTCCTTCCGATTTAGCTATAGCTCTAGAGTTAATAAGATCAAAACGGGTCAATGTTGGGGATATGGTTACTCACCGTCTGCCGCTATCTGAGACTGGCAAAGGGTTTCGTATGGTAGAAGAGGGCGGGGACTCTATAAAAATTATTGTAGAACCCCAAAAATAGATTTATTCACGCCCGCCGATAAGGCTTCTAAATAACATATTTACTATCGCCAGCACTATCGCGCCGAAAAAAGCAGCCCAAAATCCTGTAACAGTAAATCCTGAGAGCAATGAAGATGCAAACATGAGCATAAGGGCATTAATAACCAGAAGGAATATCCCAAATGTCAGGATTGATATAGGAATTGTAATGATTTTTAAAAACAATCCGACAGTGGCGTTTATAAGTCCTATAACAACTGCGGCTATTAAGGCAGACCCGAAACTCTGGACCTCAAACCCGGGAATTATTTGCCCTACTATCAATATACTCACAGCGCTTATTAGCCATGCAATTATCAGTGTTCCCATCTCATCTCCTCACGAACTTTACTTCGATTATATTTTTTTTATCCTACTGTGTCAATGAATCAAATTTCTTTTGACACCTATACATTAAAAACCTAAACTGTACTGTTATGGAAAAACCGATTTTATATCTGATTGACGGAAGCTCATATATTTTCAGAGCCTACTATGCCATAAGACATCTAAGTAATTCTAAAGGATTTCCAACCAATGCTGTTTATGGCTTTACTTCTATGCTATTTAAATTTTTAAAAGACTACGAGCCAACTCATCTGGGAATTGTGTTTGACTCCAAAGGCAAAACATTTAGAGACGATATATATCCTCTTTATAAAGCCAATAGGAGCGAGCCCCCTGAAGACCTTGTTCCTCAATTTTCTAAGATATTTGAAATGGTAGATGCCTTTAATATCCCACAGGTTCAATTAGAAGGCTTTGAGGCGGATGATCTCATGGGCACGATCTCAAAAGACGTTGAGAAAGAAAATGCAGAAGTTGTATTGGTTACGGGAGATAAAGACTTTTGCCAGCTCGTCTCGGACAAAATTACCCTTCTCGATACGATGAAAAATAAAATCACTGGTATCTCAGAGGTGAAAGAAAAGTATGGAGTAGCTCCTGAAAGAGTTATTGATGTGTTTGCGCTTGCAGGTGATGCGGTGGATAACATACCGGGCATTAAAGGCATAGGTGAGAAGACAGCAGTTAGCTTAATTTCTAAATACGGCTCTCTGGATGAGCTTTTTGATAATTTGGACGATATTACCAAAAGACAAAAAACTTTAATAGAAGAAAAAAAGGAAGACGCCCTGCTTAGTAAAGAACTTGTGACAATTAAAACTGATGTTGATATCGAATCAGGCCTTGAGAAATTTGCATATAAAGGATTTGATAACGATAAACTAAGAGACATATTCCAGGAGCTTGAATTTAAGAACTTGCTCCGAGAAATTGGAGATGAAGACGGTTCTGACGATAGAAAAGCAGATGAAAGCGCTGTTTCGTATGATAATTATCAATTAATATTATCTGAAGACCATTTGGATAAAATAATTGGGAAAATCGAAGAGACAGGTGAGCTTTCAATCGATTTAGAGACTACTTCTCCAAATCCTATGCTCGCTAACATTGTAGGGGTAGCGCTCTGCCCAGAGCCGCACGAATCTTATTATGTTCCGGTTGCCCATAGAGCCCTTACTGATTCTTCCTCAAAACAACTCGACCTTTCTTTAG
>JGI24023J19991_10003476_pt1 | contig 11062 bp, 8 predicted proteins | sample Cruoilmetagenom1_FD_19991 | JGI IMG/M metagenome (IMG submission 19991)
GGGGGGGGGGGTAGGTAATGGAATATAACAAGCGCCACTCCAGCAAGCCCCTCACCGAGAACGTTAGGTCAACATGAATTATTGACTATGGATTTATCTCATGCATCAAAGATTGCGTCTTATGACATTACATCACCAAGGTCTTACCACAGTGCGTCCTTTTGGTAAGGGTAGCCAAGCAACTATACGTGTACTAGAGCATCTAGGATACATTCAAACAGATACACTTTCTGTTATTGAGCGTGCCCATCATCATACTCTCTGGACCCGTATCCCTGATTATAAACCCGATTACCTTCATCAGTTAGTACGAGAACGAAGTGCTTTCGAATATTGGTTTCACGCTGCTTCCTACTTGCCGATGAGCAACTATCGTTTTGTTTTACCACAGATGTCAGCGATAAAACGTGGAGAGTTACCTTGTTATGCCAATGTGGACGCTAAATACATGCACTATGTTTTTGATCGAATTCGTATCGATGGACCACTTAAGGCGAGAAATTTTGAGTCAACAACAAAAAGTAACGCAAAATGGTGGAATTGGAAGCCAACTAAGCGCGCGTTGGAAAAACTCTTCATGCAAGATGATCTAATGATAACGCATCGTGATGGTATGGAGAAAGTCTATGATCTAACCGAAAGAGTCTTACCTGATAAGACAAATACCAGTGCGCCATCTTTGTTAGAGTTTTCCGAATACCTAATTAACGTATCGATGAGAGCAAATGGATTTACCACCCTTAAACAACTGACACATTTAAGACCAGGCAATACATTACGAAAAACACTCAATACGGTTTTGCAGCAAAAAATCGAACAAGGGTCTCTGATAGAATACTCCATAGATGGTATGCCGCCGGTATATACTACTCAGAATATTCTTGACACAAAGATAAATCGACCGACTACAAATGTTCGACTTTTATCCCCATTTGATAACGCAATCATTCATCGAGATAGAATTCAGCAATTATTTGAATTCGATTACAGGCTTGAATGTTACACACCGAAAGAAAAACGTCAATTTGGCTATTTCTGCTTACCCATCCTCTATAAGGATAGGTTGGTCGGTAGAGTGGACTGTAAGGCACATCGTAAGATCGGTGATTTTGAATTGATTAATTTACACCTTGAGTCTAAAAAAATAAGTCTAGATAATTTTATACCTCATTTTACTAAGATAGTTTATCGTTTTGCTATATTCAATGGTTGCCGATCCATACGTGTATCAAACGTCAGTCCCAAAAAGCTGACAAGTACGTTTAGAAGAGCATTAAGCTCCACTGAACAGGAATCATAGAGGTTGATAGAAGTTACCTAACTTGGTGATCGAGTGGAACGCGACCGCAGAGCTGAATTAGGTGGCATGGGCCTTGTTTTGGTTTTCGGGTTTGGTATCTAGGGTGTCATTTGTCGCGCCCGCACATCACTGAAGTTAGAAACCCAAATCTCGCACTTTCCAATAGTTCTTCATTTGAACATGATAGCCAATTCGCTGGGGTCAACCCCCTCTGATGGCGCGTTGTGATGTTTTGTATTCATAAAATATAAATAAGTGCGCCGCATGGACGCGGCGCTGCTCATCAGCGGCACAGGGACGTGCCGTTGATGAGCCTCAGTCTGAATACAAAACATCACAACACGTTCGCGCCATCTTTGGGGTGCCCTTTCTTTTGGTTACTTTCTTTTGGGCAAGCAAAGAAAAGTGACTTGCTGTCGGGCAACCCCCGGCATCAAAATCCAGCATCGCGATAGCGATTCAATATAAAAATATATCCCAGCATCACGAAGTGATTCATATAGTTTGATCCCCTCACCCTAGCCCTTTTATGCCCTTCAAGTGCTCCCTGAGGGAGAGGGGACTTATATATATGACAGTCTAAACCGCCGACAACTCCCCCATCGGCCACCTGGCCCTCGCCGAAAACCCCAACCCCTCCCGCTCACCCGCCAACAACCGCTGACACCCCGCAAAGGCAATCATCGCGCCATTGTCGGTGCAAAACGCCAGTCGAGGATAAAACACCTCAGCATCATTCTGCACACACAGCTCGGCCAGCCGGGAGCGCAAATGCTGGTTGGCACTCACCCCACCGGCAATGACCAGTCGATTTAGACCGGTTTGTTTCAAGGCCCGTTTGCATTTAATGGCGAGGGTATCAACCACGGCGGTCTCGAAGGCAAGGGAGATATCCGCCCTGGTCTGGTCATCCAGCTCATTTGCGTGCATGGTGTTGAGGGCGAAGGTCTTGAGGCCGCTGAAGCTGAAGTCGAGGCCGGGGCGATCGGTCATGGGGCGGGGGAATCTGAATCGGTCCGGGTTTCCCTGTTCGGCCAGTTTTGCCAGGACCGGGCCGCCGGGGTAGCCGAGGCCGAGCATTTTGGCGGTTTTATCGAAGGCCTCACCGGCGGCATCGTCGAGGGATTCACCTAATAACAGGTATCGGCCGATGCCGTCGACCTGCACCAGCTGGGTATGGCCGCCGGAGACTAGCAGGGCGACAAAGGGAAAGGCCGGGGGATTGTCTTCCAGCATGGGGGCCAGCAGGTGACCTTCCATGTGGTGCACGGCCACGGCGGGCACATCCCAGGCATAGGCCAGGCTGCGGCCGATGCCGGCGCCGACCAGCAAGGCCCCAACCAGACCCGGCCCGGCGGTATAGGCCAGACCGTCGATATCCTCTGCTTTCAGACCGGTTTCATCCAGCACCTGCCGGATCAGGGGCAGGGTCTTTTGCACATGGTCCCGCGAGGCCAGTTCCGGCACTACCCCGCCGTACTCGGCGTGCAGGGCCACTTGGCTATGCAGGGCATGACCCAGCAGGCCCTGATCGCTGTCGTAAATGGCAATTCCTGTCTCATCACAGGAGGTTTCGATACCTAATATCCGCATTTTGTTAAATATTTTCCGTTTATTACCGATAATGCTTTTGCATTTGCTCGCGCTGGGCAGTAAAATTGCGCGCTTTCACTCTAGGAAGCTCTGATTAAGTTCATCACGTGGATGATGACGAGGCGGGAAAGGACGAAAAAGCGCAGTTTACATAAATAGTAAATGAGCATTTTGAGTTCTTTTCCAACGAAGTCAGCGCCGCGTCAGGGACTTAATCAGAGCTTCCTTAACGAGTCAACCCCAAACAGAGGTTACGGTATTTATGCCTTCAGTACGTATACGAGAAAATGAACCTTTCGACGTGGCCCTGCGCCGCTTCAAGCGCTCTTGCGAAAAGGCAGGTGTCCTGTCTGAAGTACGTCGTCGCGAATTCTACGAAAAACCGACGTCCATACGTAAGCGCAAAATGGCCGCCGCTGTTAAGCGTCACGCGAAAAAGGTCAGTCGCGACCGCATGAACCGCAAACGCCTGTACTAGACGCGTTGCCACGATAGAGGTTCTCTATCCCGATCATGAGCGAACTCAAGAATCGCATCAATGAGGACGTCAAGTCCGCCATGCGCAGCAAAGCCAAGGAGCGCCTTGGCACCCTGCGTCTGATCACCGCAGCCATCAAGCAAAAAGAAGTCGATGAGCGCATCGAGCTGGATGATGCGGCGGTGTTGGCCATACTCGATAAAATGGTCAAGCAGCGTAAGGATTCCATCGCGCAATACACCAAGGCCGAGCGCACCGACCTGGCTGACGTGGAAAAGGCCGAGATCGTCATTATCCAGGAATACCTGCCCGCCCAACTGTCCGAGGCGGAAATCGAGCAAATGATCGACGAGGCCATTAGCAGCACCGGCGCCAGCGGGATGAAGGAAATGGGCAAGGTCATGGGCCTTCTCAAACCCAAACTGCAGGGCCGCGCCGATATGGGCCTGGTTAGCCAGAAAATAAAGAAAAAGCTTTCTAGCTAACAGTCGCGAGGGACGAGTTTCGAGGCTCGAGGACCCCAAACTGCGATAAGATTTTATAATGAGTGCCTTGTCACTCGCTCCTCGTCCCTCGATACTAGTCCCTATGATCCCGCAATCATTCATCGACGATTTATTAACCCGCACCGACATCGTCGAGGTCATTGACCCGCGCGTGCAGCTGAAAAAGGCCGGTCGGGAATACACCGCCTGTTGCCCCTTCCACAACGAGAAAACCCCCTCTTTCACGGTCAGCCAGGCCAAGCAGTTCTACCACTGCTTCGGCTGTGGAGCCAACGGCAGCGCCATCGGCTTTTTGATGGAATACGACCACCTGAGCTTCCCCGAGGCGGTAGAAGAACTGGCGCGGATGAATGGCCTGGAGGTCCCACGCGAGGCCGGTCCCGCACCCGACCCCAAAGCCAGGGCCCGCCAGGACAATCTGTATGACCTGATGGCCCAGTCAGATCGCTATTATCGCCAGCAACTGCGCCACCATCCCCAGTCATCGCGGGCAGTGAATTATCTGAAAGAGCGTGGTCTGAGTGGTGAAATTGCCGCCGCCTTTGGCGTTGGTTTTGCGCCGCCCGGTTGGGACAACCTGCTCAAGGCTCTGGGCACCGATGATGAAAAGGTCAAACAGCTCCACAGTTGTGGCATGTTCATCGAAAAAGACGAAGGCGGCCATTATGACCGCTTCCGGGACAGGATCATGTTCCCGATCCGCGACCAGCGCGGCCGCACCATCGCCTTTGGTGGGCGCATTTTGGGTGACGATAAGCCGAAATATCTGAATTCTCCCGAGACCCCGCTATTCCACAAGGGCCGGGAATTGTATGGCCTGTTCGAGATGCGCCAGGCCCTGCGCAAGATTGACCGCGTCATGGTCGTCGAAGGCTATATGGACGTGGTGGCCCTGGCCCAGTTCGATATCCGCTATGCCGTCGCTACCCTCGGTACGGCCACCACCCCGGACCACCTGAACCGCCTGTTCCGCATCTGTCCGGAGGTCGTTTTCTGTTTCGATGGCGACCGGGCCGGGCGCGATGCCGCCTGGCGGGCGCTGGACAATGCCCTGCCGATCCTCAAGGAAGGCCATGAACTGCGTTTTTTATTCCTGCCCGATGGCGAAGACCCCGACACTCTGGTGCGCAAGGAAGGCAAAGAGGGTTTCGAGGCCCGGCTGGATAAGGCCACGCCCCTGTCCCGCTATCTCTTTGACCAGCTCAGTAGCCAGATCGACATGAACAGCCTGGATGGTCGCGCCCGGCTGGTAGAGCTGGCGCGTCCCTATTTGGCCAAATTACCCACGGGTCTGTTCAGGCAGATGATGCTTGACCACCTGGCCAATCTGGCCAAGGTCGACCGTCAGGCCATCGAGGCACGACTCCAGCAAACGCGGCAAAAGACCACACCAGCAGAGGATCGACCACGGGTCCGTCCTCGACAGCGTTCGGCCCTCCAGGGCAAAGCCCCATTTACCTCGATTCGGCGGGCAATCGCACTACTGCTGCATTATCCTCATCTGGCCAATGACATAGAGGATGAAAACAGGCTGGCCAAGGTGCAACAAGCCGGTATCCCTTTGTTATTAAAGCTGCTTGAAATGATTCACCAGAACCCCAACATAACCAGTGCAGTCCTACTGGAACGCTGGCGTGAGACGGAACATTGGCCCCACCTGGAAAAACTCCTCACCTGGAACCCCATGGCCGACGCCGGTGTCGAAGTCGATATCGAATTCAAGGCCGCCCTTGAAGCACTCATGAATCAACCCAGTGAAAGTCGCACCGAATTATTGCTGGCCAGGTCCGAACAGGGCCCCCTGAGTCCGGCGGAAAAGTCTGAACTGCAACAACTACTTAGCCGCGCGGCGGTTAAGTGACTATAATTAACAGAGTAAAATAGATAAAACGCCGGTCATGGTGTAGAATCTGGTGGTTTTTACGCTGCCAATTTGTGAGTGGTGTGTTATCTATATCCAGAGCGAAAGTAATGAATCAGACTCAGCAAGAATCACAACTTAAGATATTGATTGCAAAAGGTAAAGAGCAGGGCTACCTGACTTATGCCGAGGTCAACGACCATTTGCCCAATGATATTGTCGATCCCGAGCAGATCGAGGACATCGTGGCCATGATCAATGACATGGGTATTGCGGTTCACGAAGCCGCTCCCGATGCCGATTCACTGATGATCAATGATGCCGATACGGTCGATGAAGATGCCGCAGAAGAAGCCGCCGCCGCCCTCGCCTCGGTAGACAGCGAATTTGGCCGTACCACCGACCCGGTGCGTATGTACATGCGTGAAATGGGCGCCGTGGAACTGTTGACCCGCGCCGGTGAAATCGAGATCGCCAAGCGCATCGAAGACGGCCTCAACCAGATGCTTTCCTCACTGGCCATGTACCCCGATACGGTTGCTACCATACTGGCCTTGTATGACCGGATCGAGGCTGAAGAGGTCAAACTGACCGATATTATCTCCACCTTCATTGACCCCAATGCCCCGGACGATATCCCGACGCCGGCTGAAATCGCCGCACAAAATGAAAAAAGCAATGACGATGACGATGTGGTTGTCGATACTGGCCCCGATCCCGAGGAGGCCAAAGAGCGTTTTGGCCGCCTGCGCAAGCATCACGCCAAACTGATCAGTCTGATCAGCAAACACGGCAATAAGGACAAAAAAACCGCCAAGGTCCGGGAAGAAATGCTTGAAGAGTTTATGCAGCTCAAGCTGACGCCCAAACTGATTGACCTGTTAATGAACAAGATGCGCGATCTGGTGGATCGTATTCGCAGCCATGAGCGTCAAATCATGCACTGCTGTATCAAGCAGTCCAATATGCCGCGCAAAACCTTTATTGACAGTTTCCCGGAAAACGAAACCAATCTGACATGGATCGATGAACACATCAAGACCGGTGAAAGCTATACCGCCGTCCTGCAGGAAAACATCGAGGAAATCCATAAGGCACAGAAAAAACTGGCCGCCGTCGAAAAAGAATCCGGACTGACCATTGGCGATATCAAAGACATCAATCGCAAGATGTCTATCGGTGAAGCCAAGGCCCGCCGCGCCAAGAAAGAAATGGTCGAGGCCAACCTGCGTCTGGTCATCTCTATCGCCAAAAAATACACCAACCGTGGTCTGCAATTCCTGGATCTGATTCAGGAAGGTAACGTCGGTTTGATGAAGGCAGTGGATAAATTCGAGTACCGTCGTGGTTATAAATTCTCGACCTATGCGACCTGGTGGATTCGTCAGGCCATCACCCGCTCGATTGCGGATCAGGCCCGGACCATCCGTATCCCGGTACACATGATTGAAACCATCAACAAACTGAATCGCATCTCACGTCAGATGTTGCAGGAGATGGGCCGTGAAGCCACACCGGAAGAACTGGCCGAACGCATGGAAATGCCCGAAGACAAGATCCGCAAGGTATTGAAGATCGCCAAGGAACCCATTTCCATGGAAACCCCCATTGGTGATGACGAAGATTCACACCTGGGTGATTTCATCGAGGATCAGAACGATACCTCACCGGTCGATTCTGCGACTAACGGTGGGCTGCGTGAGACCACCAAGGAAGTGCTGGAAGGCCTGACGGCCCGTGAAGCCAAAGTCTTGCGCATGCGCTTTGGTATCGACATGAATACCGACCATACGCTCGAAGAAGTGGGTAAACAGTTCGATGTCACCCGTGAACGCATTCGTCAGATCGAAGCCAAGGCACTGCGTAAACTGCGCCACCCCAGCCGCTCCGATCACCTGCGCAGCTTCCTGGATATGGAATCCTGAGCAAAGCCTCATCACTAAAACAAAAAGGGCATCGATTGATGCCCTTTTTTTCTAGTTTAGAAAGCAATCCGAAATAAATTTCTAAACTAATCCAGAATTTATTGTTAGAATACGCGCCACGGGCCTGTAGCTCAGTTGGTTAGAGCAGGGGACTCATCAAATGGTGCGTTCATCGCGAAAGCGGTGAAATGAACGGGATGAATTCAGGGAAACCTTAGCAGCCACAAAATTCAGTGGGCTGATGGCAATCCTGAGCCAAGCTGGAAGTACACTTCTGGAAGGTGCAGAGACTACCTGGGGACTGGTGTTAAACCAAGCGTCCTTAATAACAGGCAAGAGCGTCCCGCGCCCAAACAAGTCATGTTGTGGGTGATGAGATAGTCCACTCCGAATAGAAATATCGGAACAGAGTGAATCCCTTGGTCGTAGGTTCGAGTCCTACCGGGCCCACCAATAAATTTTTACCAACCAAAGATAACCCCTTCCAGCAACATATTGTGCCCTGAATACTCTGCGTTTTTAGCCGGTATAAACGATTTGGCTTTTTTACCACCAAAACGTTTGACAATGGCATCACTGATTTTTGCGCCATCCCCCAGGGTTAATGACTGGAGTATTTTATTTTTGGCTGAGGCATCCAGTCGTTGGCCAACCGAAATGGCCTGATTGGGCAGAGGTGGACTGTGAAACAGGATATTGAGTTTATCGCGCTGTTCCTGTTTTAGTTTTTTCTTGAAGAAAGTTGTTCTCAGTACCGCTGCTTTACACTTGCCGCNGATAAAGGCCTTGTAGACCTTGCCCATACCACCCTTGATGCCGGTGATGACAGGTTGGCGTACCGGGTTTCGGAACCGGTCCAGTATGGTCAGGGTAGACAGATTGGGCGGTGAAATACCACATATCTTCTGTCCGATGAGATCGTCGAGGGAATTGATTGTTTTATCATCCTTATTAATAACCAGATAAAATTCCAGTTGGCCCGGTAATTTAACCAGTACGTCGTGATTCAGATGAGCGATACGCCAGGAGATGAAATGTGGTCCATCGAAAACAATGTCATATTTATTATCNCGCATATCNCGCTGGTAATTCAGCCAGTTGCGGGGATGTTGATATACAATCCTTGCACCGATTAACTTGCTGATATGNTTGGCCAGGGGTTCGTAGANTTTTTTTCCGGCTTCTACACTTTCTCGTGGCGGTGCAGTCAAGATCAGATCGGNAGCCAGTGCTGGTCCAGCAAATATTGGCAGTANTACCCAAAGGGTGAGACCCTTGAACGTCCTTTTATTCATCTTTATCCCCCAATGAATCGTAATATTTGTTCGTATTTAGAATAATTTTATTTTCAGTTCTAAACACTCAGGTTGGTCCCCGTTGCCAGGACATACAAATATACCAGATTTTCTCCGATTTCAGCGGTTTTTTATCTATACTCTATTTAACATCAATAAGTTACATAACATCTTAACCAGCGACTCGTAGCCAGCGGATTTTATGCCCATTCCCGTTCTAAACCTGCCCAGGACCCTGGGTTCCCGTCCCCGATGGTTGCCCACCAGAATGACCCTGAATGCCCTCCGAAAATGGCTACAGACTACCGATAATACCGCGACTGATATTCTCATTGAGCAGTGTCTGTATAAACTCATTAAATTCAATTCGACACATTACCCGGTGAAATCACGCCTGATAATACTGGCGATATTGCAACAATCGCTTGTCGATCTGTTCAAAAACGAGAAGAAGTTTGTCAGAGCCGCGATTAATGCCGACGAGCCGGAGTTGGCCAGCCTGCACCAACTGGATAAATTATTCGAGGAATTTGCCAATGGTTACAAACTGGTAATACATCGGCTGGCAAACAGAAAGACACTCAATGAAACGGAATCGATGCAGGTTCAGGAGGCGATCTATTACTGCCTGAAGTTTCTCGCGCAACGTCTGTTACTGGCCTATATCCAGTATGCCAGCCCGGCCAAAGGTGTCTGGCGCGAGATAAACCAGATATACCGTTATGCCGAGGCTAATGACCTGCTGTATCACATTGTTGATGACCCTGCATCAGACAGCAGCTTTGCGGTTTTTCACTCCGGCGATTTTATTTATAAGCGCATTCTGCTGGTGGCGCTGGCTGAACCCTTACGCCTGATGAAGGATGAGTGTCTGGAACTTTATAATTTATGCAGCCGTTGGATCGGCGCATGTTCACTCTTTCCCCTTGGCGAACTTTCAATGCGCGGTGAGCATGTTGTGGATCTTGCCGATGATTTTCCACCCCGCTTTGTAACACGGGACCTGCACTGGCAAACGCTGGATGGTCGGCTAATTGATATCAGCGAAGTCATCAGCCGGGTTGAACATGATTTGCAGAAGCTACTAAAAAACCACACCGAGACCATACATGATTTTGAGCTGGTCGATCTGGATGAACGGCAAAAGCGTGATATGTTATTCCGTGTGCTGGACAGTTATCGTGGTAAACCCGTCAGACAAACCAAACGCTTTATTCTGTCTGATGATATTCGGTTCACCATGGGCATCAATAATTGTCATTTCTACCTGGCCAACAAGAAACAGTCTACGCCAAACATCGATGAACTAAAACACACCACCAACCGTATCCACCAGAAAAATGAACGCGCCGGGGATTTTGCTAGTCTGTATAAACAGGCACTTGAACAGGACAGGGAATATAAATGGTTTGAATATCCACTGGAAAATGCCTCGCAACACAACATCAATCCATTAGGACTGGCCTTTTCCTACCGCATAGCACGTTATCAACGCAAACAACAAATCAATGTCGGCGAGATCATCGCCTATCGCCCTGCCAACAAAGCGTCCCACCGTTGGATGCTGGGGGTGGCCAACTGGATCAAACGCAAACACATCTCTCAGGAGAGCCTGGAATATGAAATCGGGATTAAAAACCTGGCCAGGAATGCCATACCGGTTTCTGCAAGAGAGCATAATCCAAAAGGACTCGATAACAAATACTACCGCGCCCTGTTAATTCCCAAACACGTATCACACCAACAATTACGCAGCCTGATCGTGCCCGCACTGAGTTTCGAGCTAAATACCGAGCTGGTATTGAATATGGGCCGCACCATTATGCACATCAAACTGATCCGTATGCTGGCTTCAAGCAATGCCTACACACAGTTTGAATTCGATGTTCTATAAATTAATTACTATTGGGCACCTCTAAAAATTCAATCAAGCAGATGATGGCAAGGCAAAAACAAGCGACAAAATCGTCAGGAACGATTTTGGACATGCCATAGCATGGCCCCGAAGGGGCTCGCCACAAGGAAGTGGCGAGCAAAAAGCGCAGTTTTGAACATGGATGTTCTTATATCGCGAAGCCCATGGACGGGCGAGAGCGTGTTACAC
>JGI24023J19991_10003477_pt1 | contig 11060 bp, 6 predicted proteins | sample Cruoilmetagenom1_FD_19991 | JGI IMG/M metagenome (IMG submission 19991)
CGTGGAGGGCAGGCCCTATCGCATTCTTGGCGCCTGCAACCCGCCGCTCGCGCACAAGGCGATCACGGCGGAACCGGATATCGGTCTGCTGTTGCCGTGCAACGTGGTGGTCCGCGAAGAGGAGGACGGCAAGATCACGGTTGCGTTCATGGATCCGGCCGCGGTGCTCGGCATCGTGCAACGCGACGAGCTCAATGAGCTGGGCGCCGAGGTCCGCCAGCGCCTGGAGCGGGTGCGCGACAGCCTGAGTTAAGCCGAAGATTGTCTCGATAGTCGTGTGCCGGCGGCGCGCCTGCGCCGACTGTCGAGGTCGCTGGATCATGCGCCTGCTGTGGTTCCGCTCGCTTGATGCGCTTGCACCGTTTCGTCCCAATGTCCGCCGCCGTAGGTATTGTTGAGTCCATTTGTCGGGTATGGTGTTCCGCTTAGCTGCCCGGGGACCACCGGATCACGGCCATATTTACCCCTATACTCATAAGCTTATCTAAGCATCCTGCGGTTAATGCTGAGGAATACCCTACTTTCCTACACAGGATAATTTCCTAAACTTAACGTTAAGCCGATTTGACATAACAACGACAACGATGATCGGCCACCCTGGTTAGGGTTGAAATCAAGACCTCAATACTGTGAGTAGGCGCGTCGACGCGCCAGGGACCGTTTTTGCCTGCGATTCGGTGGCCGCCGTGGATGGATGGCGAGTGAGACCAGCGCGCAAGCACGTGCTTCGAGGGTAACGGGGTATGAAAGTGTTACGATTCTCAAAATTGTTGATAGTGCTTGTAGGCAGCGCCTTCATTGCGGCCGGCTGCGGCCAGGGTAGTGGCGATAGCGAAGACCTGGCCGTTCCCGTCGAACAGGCGCCGGGTGGATTTTCCCTCAATGTCCAGCCGAGCCAGGTCGAGCGCACCGTCGAGGCCGAGAGTCTGGGCACAACGACGGTCGATCTCGGGACGGCGACCGTCACCAATGCAGAAGGCGCGGTCTCGCTGACAGTCAGTATCGACAACAGCGCACCGGAGGTGGTGTCCGAGGGGCAGATGCTGCAGCGGTCGCTTCCGCTGGGTTTGAGCACCGTTGTCTGGACCGCCGCCGACGCCGTCGGCAATATCGCCAGTGTTACGCGGCGCATCCTGGTGGAGGATTACCCTCCGGTCCTCACCCTGTCCGCGTCCGGCGTGCTTTCCGTCACGCTGCCGATGAATACGCCCAGCGACACGCTTACGACCGTGAGCATCGGCACGGCAACGGCCGTCGACCGCATCGACGGCATTGTGATACCGACGTTCACGTTCGAAAAGGACGGCGCTGCGTACGCGCCCGCAGCGGGGACGGGCGTTAACGAGTTCCTGTTCCCAATTGGCCTGACCACGGTGATCTGGACTGCTGAGGATGCGAGCGGAAATCGGGCGGTACAGATTCAGTACGTGAGCATCGGTACCGGCCTAGCGCTGATCCCGCCGCTTCCGAAGACGTTCGAGGCCACCGACCGGCTGACCGTGCTCACCGACACTGAACTCGGTGCGGGTGAGATCACCATCCAGGGTGGAACGCCGCCTTACAGTGTGCCCATGAACAACAAACCGGCCGCCGGTTTCGCGATTGGAGTCACGCCGGTGGCTTGGAGTGTCTCGGATAGCGTTGGGGCTCAGGGTAATGCCGTGCAGAGCGTTACTGTTCAGGATACGACCCCGCCGCTTGTGACCGCCCCGGCCAATATCACCGTGACCTCGATCGGTCCGTTGACGCCCGTTAACCTGGTTCCGGCTACCGTAGTGGATGCGGTGGACAACCCGTTTCCGGCGACACAAATCTTTAACGATGCCCCGGCCGGCGGCTTCCCGGTGGGTACGACCCAGGTGACCTGGACCGCGATCGACACCGCGGGCAACCGTTCGATTGTCGCACCGGCGGCGGTCCAGATAGTGACGGTGCTGCCGCCCGCCGTGGCGTGCTCGACGCTGCTGCCGGAGTTCGAGAACAGCGTCTATCCGGTCTTAAATACGCAAGGGGTCTGTCAAGGCTGTCATACCCCGGAGAATACCGTGAGCACGGCCAACGGATTCAGTCTATACGAAAACGACCTCGACGCCGATTTCGCGACGTTCAAGCGCATCTCGGCGCTCAAAGACGGAAACGGCGTCCCGGTGATGCTGGTCAAGGCCCTGGGCGGATTGGCCCATGGCGGCGGTGACCGCTTCCAGGGTCTCGGCGCGAACGATCCCGACTATCAGCTCATCGAGGACCTGGTCAATCGTCTGAACACCTGTGTAGCGGACACGGTCGATCCCAGCGGCGTTGATCTGGGCAGTGCCTATCACCGTGTCCGCAAGATCACGCTGGCGCTCGCCGGCCGCCTGCCCACGGCCGCCGAAGAGGCGGCGGTTGAGGCTGCCGTGGCGGTCGATGCGGCGACGCTCGACGACGCCCTGGACCTCGTGCTCGATCAGGTCCTGACCGAGGATGCGTTCTATCAGCGCCTCAAGGAAATCTACAACGATGTTCTGTTGACCGACAAGTACGCAAACCGGACCAGTAATCCGGCCAGCAATTTCGATCTGCGGAACTTCGCGAACGAGGACCACTTCGAGAACAGCAATGATAGTGACCAGCGCGCCGCGAATAACGGCATCGCCAAGGCGCCCTTAGAGTTGATCGCCTACGTCGTGCGCAATGACCGGCCATTCACGGAGATACTGACTGCCGACTATCTGATGGTCAATCCGTACTCGGCCGTGCTGTTCGGTGCCGATGTCGGTGACGCGTCTTTCCCTTATACCGCCGGCAACACCAACCCGGATGATTTCCGGCTGGCGCGTATCACGGACATGGATGCCTTGGCCAACCCGCATGCCGGTGTGTTGTCAACGCTTGTGTTTTTAACACGCTATCCATCGACCAATACCAACCGCAATCGTGCGCGTGCGCGCTATATCTTCGACTATTTCCTGGACACCAATGTCGAGGCGCTCGCCGATCGCGCCGGTCTCGACCTGGACAACGTCGTTGGGACCTTCCCGACACTCGAGGACCCGCAATGCACGGTGTGTCATGTCGTGATGGACCCCGTTGCTGGCCTGCTCAAGAACTGGAACAACGGCGGCCGCTATATTGGCGACTACACGAACTGGTACAGCGAACGCAACCCGGTGCAGATGCTCCCGCCGGGGTATACCGACGAAGCCGCGGATGAGTTACCCCCGGGCAATTCGGGCAATGCATTGCAGTGGCTGGCCGGGCGTATCGCCGCAGACAACCGCTTCGCGCTACGCACGGTCAAGACGCTGTTCACAGGCCTCACGGGCCAGCGGCCGAACGCGAGCGCGACCTTGTTCCTGGAGGACGTCAAAACCCAGTTCGTCAGCAGCAATTACAACCTCAAGGTCCTGATCAAGGCGATTGTGCACAGCAATTACTTCCGGGCAGCCAATTTGGCACCGACGCTGGATCCGGCCTTGTTCCCGGATATCGGCATGGGCCGTCTGCTATTGCCGGAACAGTTGCACCGCGCCATTCCGGCGGTGACAAACGGCTATGTCTGGGAAGGGCCGTCGACCCGCGACGGGCTGCTCGATGTCGCCACCTATATGTTGCTGTACGGCGGTATCGATTCGGACAACGTGATTAACCGTACGACGGCCGTGACCCGCGTGATGGTTGGTATACAGGACCGTATTGCCAATCAGGCGAGCTGCGTCGCGGTGGCGGCGGATCTGAACGGCAGCAGGGTGCTGTTTCCCTACGTGCGCATCACCGATGTTCCGGACGGCGGGGCCGGCACGGCGAGTATCTGGCAGAATATCCAATACCTCCACAAGCGCCTGCTCGGCGAGGTGTTGCCGCTGGATGATCCGGAAATCGAGCGGACCTATCAGTTATTCGTGGACGTGCGCAATCTGCAGGAGACTTCCATCCCCGGGCCGTGCCGTGGCGGCGGCAGTTCCACCGATTCCAATGGCACAGTGTTGCCCTGGATGGCGGTAGTGACCTATCTGCTGTCGGATTACAAATTCCTGCATGAATGATTGCGGTACGAGTGATTGCATGCGTAATTGAGGTTATTGAACATTGAAGGTGCGACCATGAAGCGCAGAGACTTTCTCAAGCTGTCCGGTATGGTTGGTGCGGGCGCGGCGATGCCCTGGGTGCCGACGTTGAACCTCTTCGCCGCCCACGACGGCTATACGGGACCGCTGTGGTTAACCGTGGAGGCGCGTGGCGGTTGGGACCCGACCAGCATGTGCGACCCCAAGGGTTCGGACAACGGGGCGAGCAATCCTATCAACGATTATCCGATGGCCAGTATCGGCCAGATTGGCAATATACTTTATGCACCTCCGCCGAACACGTTCCTGCCGGGCGGCGCCAACTACAACGCAAATCTGTTCAGTAACCAGCAGTTCTTTGAGCGCCATTACCAGCGCCTGTTGGTCATCAATGGTATCCACTACAAGACCAATTCGCATTCCGACGGACAACGGACCTCATGGAGCGGTGAGCTCGCCAGAACGGGCTATCCCAATTTCGGTGCGCTAGTTGCTGGTTCGCTCGCCGATGAGCGCAGTATTCCGTTCATCAGCAACGGTGGCTATAGCGCGACCGGCGGCTTAGTGGCGTCAGTACGCATGAACAACACCGGTATCCGGGCCCTGTATGAGATCGCCTATCCGAACCGCACCAGCCCGCAGAACGCCGGCAGTGCGTTGTATCATTCGAATGCCGCCGAGGCCTTGATCAAGTCGGCGAGCGCGGCCCGCCAGCAGGCCCTGCTCGCCGAGCAACGACTGCTACGTATTCAGGCCACCATCGCATCGTTTATCGCGGCCCGCCAGGGAGCCGGCCATATCAAGGATTTTGCGGATAACCTCGCGAACGTCCCCGAAAAGCCAGGGGCCTTCTTCAACGGCCGAGGCTCGGCCCAGAGCCTGTACCGTCAGGGCCGCATCGCCCTGGCCGCTTACGAAACCGGGGTGACGGCTGCCGCCCACCTTACCATTGGTGGATTCGACACCCACAGCGATCACGACGCCCGGCATTATCCGCGGCTGATGGATTTTCTCCAGGGGGTCGACGCCATCATCGACGAGGCGGTCCAACGCGGACTGGCCGATCGCGTGGTCATCGTGATCGGCTCGGACTTCGGCCGGACCAACAAGTACAACAATGACAACGGCAAGGACCATTGGCCGGTCACGAGCGTGATGTTCTGGGCGGCGCCCGCGTCCATCACGGGCAACCGGGTGATCGGGCAGTCGACGAACGAACACAGGGCGGTNCCGGTGAATCGTTCGACCCTCCAACCCGATGCGGCGGGTGTTGAGCTCAGGACCTATCATATCCATCACGCGCTGCGGAATCTCGCGGGTGTTATTGCCCCGCCCGAATTCCGTCTTCCCAACGAGGCCGCGATCGACGATCTCGGTCTTTTTAGCTGAGGTGTCGCTCTCTGGTGTTAGCGTTAATGAAATACTCATATCCAGGCGGCGCCACCGGCGTGTGTGCCTTGATGCTTTGGGTGACCGCCGGCCTGGCTGCAGCGCCTGCCGCGGGCGGTTGGTACCGCGGTGCCGAGACGATCATGGGCACCAATATTGAGGTCGAATTGTGGCACGACGACGCCTTCAAGGCGCGCGAGGCCGTCGGTGCCGTCATGGATGAGATGCACCGCGTCGATCGTATGATGAGCCCGTTCCTTGAGACCAGCGCCCTGGCCAAACTCAACCGCGAGGCGGCGGCGCGGCCGGTCCGAGTGCCGCGGGAACTCTTCGACCTGGTCGAACGCTCACTGACGTTTTCCAGTCTGACGCAGGGCGCCTTTGACATCACGTTTGCCAGCGTTGGTTACTTGTATGATTTTCGGCAGCGAATTCGTCCCTCGAATGCGCAGATTCAGCAACTATTAGGTGCCATGAATTTCCGGCATCTGGTCTTGGATGGATCAGATCGAACCATACATTTTGCACGTGCCGGTGTCCGCATCGATCTTGGCGGCATCGCCAAGGGTTATGCCGTCGACCGTTCGATTGCATTATTACGCGATCTGGGCGTGCAGCGGGCCATCGTTACAGCTGGTGGCGATAGCCGCATCATGGGTGATCGTCTGGGCCGGCCGTGGATGATCGGCGTACGCGATCCACGCGACGCTGCNGATATGGTCGCGGTGTTGCCGGCACGCGATGAGGCGATATCGACCTCGGGGGATTACGAACGTTATTTCGAGCAGGATGGGATACGTTACCACCATATTATAACACCCTCGTCCGGAACGCCCGCCGCCGGCATGCGCAGCGTGACAGTAATCGGCCCGGACGCGACGACGACCGATGCCCTGTCGACCAGCATCTTCGTGCTCGGGGCGACGCGCGGCCTCGCGCTCATCAATGCCTTGTCGGGGATTGAGGCGGTTCTGGTCGATGGCGAGGGGCGCTTGCATTATTCAACGGGTCTGCGCGGCGCCGCTCGCGGCAAGCCGGTTCCAGAAAACACAGCCCGGATGCATTGAGTCATGATGAGAGCCTTTACCCCATTACCGGGCAACAAGACAACGGCGTCGCCCGCTGCGCGCCAGCGCTTATCCCTACTTGCCGATAAGCAAGCCCGTTTGATCGGCGATAGTATATGGTCAAACGGTCGCGGCGCATCGCGTATTGCCCGCTGCGCCGCAATCGCAGCGCTTGCGATGGTCACCGCGTGCGGGGAACCCGAGGATCTGACCGGCTCCAACGGGGGTGCCGCCATTGCCTATATCCAGCGGCCGGTGTCGAGCGACCCGGCGATAGCGGCTGCGCAGTTCGGGGCCCCCACCGATATCAAGATCTTTGTTGCGGGTAGTGATCTGTATATCCGCGAGGAGGCATCGCCCAAATCCAATGAATACAACTTGACTCGAAATGTCACCCGCGGGGACGGTGATGTCGCGGATCCGGACATCTCATCCGACGGGACCAGGCTTGTGTTTGCGATGCGCTGCGGCCCTGGGTCACAACCCATCTGCAGCGGGAACGATACCTGGAACATCTGGCAATACGACATGAGCAAGGGCGGTCTGACAAATGGCGTGCTGACTCAACTTACCACCAGCAGCGAGTTCAACGATGTCGACCCCGCCTATTTGCCCAATGGCGACATTGTGTTTTCCTCCGATCGCCAGGAAAGGAGTCGCGAAATCCTCGCTAATCTAGGCGTCGAACCGTATTCCTATCTGGATGAAGACCTGCGCGCGCCGGCCCGTGTGTTGCACCGTTTGTCTGTGGCAGACCGCGGGATCCGTCAGATCTCGTTTAATCAGAGCCACGATTTGAATCCGACAGTGCTGACTAGCGGTGAGATTCTTTTCAGCCGTTGGGACAATGTCGGAAGCCGTAGCCGGGTCAGCTTGTATCGGGCCAATCCCGACGGGACCAAGATGAATGTCGCCTATGGCGCGCATACCGACGACAGCGAGGCGTTCATGTATGCGCGGGAAATGGACAATGGGCAAATATTGGCGACCGTGATGCCGCTGGACGGGACATTTATGGGCGGCCGACTGGTTACCATCGACATTCATAACCATACCGATAACAGTCAGTGGCAACCCACCTTTCAGGACGTCCCGCTGCTTCCGGGCTTCGCCCCGCAGGGGAGGTTCTCCACGCCCTATCCGATATGGGACGGTTCCGGCCGCGCCCTGGTGGCCTACACCCCGCCGCGCCCGACCCAACAGGTCAATCCAATCAGCGGGGAGACGCAGACGGTGAATGGGACGCCGGGCTATGGTGTAAACCTGTTAAGCCTGCTTGACCAAACGCTCGTGTCGCTGGCTTTGCCAGGTCTGAACGCCAACGTCGAACCCGCGACGGCGATCCTTGATCCCGTACCGCTGAGTTCGCGCCCCAGGCCCCCGCTGCCGCCGAAGTCGGTCGACGGCGATCTCGAAGCAGCGACCAATCAGTTGGCTGGCAACACGGGGATCGGCGTCATCAATATCAAGAGCGTGTACGAATCGGACGGTGTTCACGGCTTTGGCGATGAGGGCTTCCTGACCAAGAATGTCGATTTGCCGTCGGAGTTCCCCATTACCAGCACGCTGCCGCCGACCATACCGAGGATGCCCGGGACCCAGGCGCCCGACATCGATCGGTTCAAATCAGCGGCCTTCAGCGATCCGACTGACCCTGCCCGCGCGACGCTCTACGGCGAGCGCCCGGCGCGCTTACTCCGTATCACGCGTGCGGTGTCGGTCCCGCCCGGCCTGCACCCGTCGGTGATTGGGAACACGGAGCATGGCATGCAGGAGATTCTGGGTTATGCGGAGATACAGCCGGACGGCTCGGCCAAGGTCGAGGTGCCCGCGGATGTGCCTTTGACCCTCGCCGTTGTGGATGCGGAGGGCCGTGCCTTTCAGATGCACACTGGGTGGGTACAAGCGCGCCCCGGTGAGACCTTGCAATGTGCCGGGTGCCATAGCTCTCATATGCAGGACAGAAAGCCGGTCAACAGGGGGCCGATCGACTTTGACAAGACCAAGGAGGAGATTCGTGCGCTTATTGCCGGGGAAACCGATCCAGCGGTGCGGGCACAGCTCGAACAGCGTTATCCGGAACCGTTGATTGACGGCCACCCGAATCCCGTCAACCCCTTGGACCCGAATAACACCGCCGGGCTCACCATGGCAGAAGTGCGGTATGCGAATCCGGATGTGGATTTCTCCCGGAAGCTGCGCCAGGATATCGCCTACCGCGATTTCTGGACCGCCGCCTACAACAACGCCGGTCGACCCGGTGGCGTCGCCGATGCGGGCATTGACCTCCCTTACGGCGTGCTCCCGATGGGTATGGCGTCGCCGGTAATCCTGAATCAAAACGGCAGTTTCAGTCGTATCGTCATCGACTATCCCAGACATATTCAGCCGTTATGGGACAACTACTGCATCGGATGCCATAACCAGACTCACCCGACGTTGGATTTGCGTGCGGGCGATACCGTACCGGCCGGCTGGTCGGCATCCTACGACGAGCTGCTCCGAGGCAACTCGCCGCGTGTCAACGTCGCAGACGCGGCCGGCGGCGCCCGCGCCAGCTCGCTGCTTGAAGTTCTCTTTCACCAGGAGTTGCGTTCACCACGGTCGCTTCCCTCGCGCGATCACAGCACCACGCTGCCACCGGGCTTACGCCGCCTTGTCGTCGAATGGATCGATTCCGGGGCGCAATACTATAACGATCCGTTCACCGACAATGCGAATGCGGATGGCATCAAGGATTACAGAACAGAATTACGCCGTTACCGATAAATTATGATGAGACTACTGCCCGCTACCGCTGCCTTGAGCGCAGTGCGCCTGATCCCGCTTGTTGCCCTGTTCGCGCTGCCGCTGGCTTGCGATGTTGTCGAGGTGGAGGAGGGGCAACAATCGACGTTGTGTTACAACTACTTCCGCGACTGCGTCAATCCAATCTTTCATAACTCCATCAAGCTCCAGAACACGTGCGCCAACAGCGCTTGCCACGGCGGGGGCTCAGCCGGCCTTTTCCGGGTCGAGCCCTTAGGGAATATCACTAGCTTCAACTCTGCGGTTGCCATGGCCAAGGCCAATGAACGACTGTTGACGTTTCCGCTTGATCCGGTGCACTCGGGGGGAATCTACATAGAGTTCGCCGATACGGCGAATGCTTGTTACCGCGAAATAGAAAGCTGGATGAAATTGTCTGTATTTGAGGCGCCGCTCGATCAGCGGCCAGATGACCCCTGCGCGGCGGCGCCGGTATGCATCGTTTCAGACGTGACGACGGACTGCTGACCGCCGTGCACGCGAGCCTGCACCGGGCCGAACGGAAGGAACGAGTTTGATGTACGACCGAGAACAAAGAGGATCGTCCAATACGTCTGTAACGCTCGTGAGGGTGGTACTGGCTATCATATTCTGCATGACGTGGATCACGAATGGGCATGCCAAGGACCAGCCACGAGTACAAGTCATCGAGACGATTATTCAGCTCAGATCCGGGCCGGGAGATACCTATCCTGTGGTCAACGTTGTCGCGCGAGGTGACTCGGTCAAAATCCTGAAGCGTCGAACGAGCTGGTATAAGGTGGAGACGTCGCGGGGCAAGCAAGGATGGGTACACAAAGACAGATTTCAGCACACCCTGGACAATGTCGGTATCAGCAGGACGGTCCGCGATGTCTTGTTTGAAGACTATCTGCACCAGCGCGCCGAGTTTGGGTTCGTATGGGGCCAGTTCGAGAACAATCCATTCATCGCCGTACACGGCGGCTGGCGAATGAGCCCAAATTACTCGCTGGAACTCGGATACACGCAGGTCTCGGGAACATTTTCCTCGTCCAAGCTGACGAATTTGAATCTGATGTCCCATCCATTCCCCGAGCGGCATATATCGCCCTATTTCGCACTCGGTTTCGGTCGCTATCGCAATGAGCCTATTCGAACCCTGATCGATGCACCGACGACGAGCGCATGGACTGCGAATGTAACGCTCGGGGCGCGTGCCTATCTCACACAGAATTTCGTGTTTCGCGTATATGCGCGCCGCTACGCGGCCTTTATAAGTGACGACAGCACTCGCACCTTCACAGAATGGGCCCTGGGCACCGGATTCTTTTTCTGAATTGGCGGCACAAGAAATGAAACTGACTCAATTCCTCACGGCGACCATTATTCTTGGACTGATGTTGCCTGACGTGGTCGACGCGCAGAGCGGCGCAGATTCTGACGTGATCATAAAGCCCAAGATCGAGCGCCGCGATGTGCGCGCACCGCATATCGACGCTCAGGACTTCGAAGCCGGCGTTTTTTTCGGTGTGCTGAGCGTCGAGAATTTCGGATCCAACTCGGTGTCGGGAGTCCGATTGGCCTACCATATCGACGAGCACTTCTTCGTCGAGGGCGTCTACGGCAAGTCGGAGGTATCCGACACTGTTTTTCGGCGGGAAGCGAGTAAGGCGGTGCTGCCGAATGAAACCGAGGATCTTAGCTATTACAACCTCTCGGCCGGTGTCAATCTCTTCCCTGGTGATTCCTACCTCTTGGGGCGCTGGGCCGTGAGCTCGGCGGTTTATGT
>JGI24023J19991_10003478_pt1 | contig 11058 bp, 9 predicted proteins | sample Cruoilmetagenom1_FD_19991 | JGI IMG/M metagenome (IMG submission 19991)
CCGATCATCCCCTGCGCCATCAAGGTTTTCAGGATTACCATGGTACTCGAAAGAGAAATGAGGCCGCCAAGCCACAGGGATGGACCGTTCTCCCAGCCGAGCCAACCACCAATCAGGTAACCATAACCAATGGTCAGCAAGATTTGTATGGAGCCACCAATCAGTGCTACATACTTAACTGGCTTCAAGTCCCGCAGGGAAAATTCCAGCCCCAGCGCAAATAGCAACAGGGCAACTCCAATTTCTGCGAGCTTTTCAACTTCGTGAGGGTCAGAAATAATCCCCCCAGAAAAGGGACCAATAGCAACCCCCACCAGGATGTAGCCAAGCAATAATGGTTGACGCATTTTTTGCGCAATCAGTCCGCCCAGCAGTGCGGCAACGATGATAATAATAATGTCAGCGGCTATTCCCATATTGGTAAAGTCACACTCCGTGTCCCCGGCCAAGCATTTCAGCTGCATCCATCACAACCATAAAAGCATCAGGGTCATTATTGCGGATAATATCACGTAACAAGGTAATTCGCCGTGCTTCGACAGTAACAAAGATCAAGGTTTTCTGTTCATCATGATACAGACCGGTCCCAGTAAGAATGGTTCCTTGTTGTCCGAGTTGTTCAGCAATCTTCTGACTCAGCAAATCAGCTTTACTGGTTGCAATATGGACAACTTTCTCAGACAAGGTTCCAGTAAGAATCATATCGATACATTTAGACGTTGCGTAAATACTGATCATACTCCAAAGGGCACGTTCAATATCCTGAAACACAAATCCTGATGAAATAATAATAAACACATCAAANGCAAGTATGACTTGTCCCGGCTTATACTGACTGCGAGCGGCGACCAACCGGGCAATGATNGTGGTCCCGCCAGCCGAAGCATTACCCCGCAAAATCAAACCAACGCCAACTCCAACAGCAATACCGCCATATAGTGTGGCCAATAAGGTATTGTGACTGAGAGCCTGAATGTGCAGAAATTCAACAAATAGGTCGATGAGAATAGAAGTCAGCAGAATGGCCAGAACAGAACGGAAGGCGAAAGCTTTGCCGAGCATTTTACCGCCTACCACTAACAGTGGCAGGTTGATCAACAGCATCAAACTGCCGATCGGAAGATTGAGCAGATAATTCAGCAGGATTGCCATTCCGGGAGTGCCACCCGTGGCAATTTTATTCGGAGCAAGAAACAACACAATCCCTAATGCGAGCGCTGTGCCCCCGGATGAAATATAAAGGATGTTGCGCGTTTCAGTACGTAGATTCATTTTACTACAATTTCACTCGCAAAAAAAACGGGGGATGGCTAAGCAAAAATTTCGGCCACCAAGGCGTAGTTGTTTTTCAGGGGCGAAGGCATACATATGTATGTCGAGTTCCTGAAAAACAGCTGCAACACCGGAGGGCGGACTTTTTGCGACGCCATCATTTGAGGCCATCAATCACGGCAGAAACCTCATCGCGGATATTCTTAGCTGCTGGGCTTTTTTCCAGCCGCAAAAACTGCTGAAAATTATCCATTGCCTCCTGAGTGCGATCCAGATCAAGACAGATATAACCAAGAGTCAGATAACCCAACGGCAATCCCGCATCCAACTTCAGACCCTTTTGGCAATAGTCTTCAGCCTGTTCCAAATCATCGGTTTCATAATACAGTTCTGCGAGACTCAAATAGGGCTGAGGGTCAGTTGAATCCAACTCTATCGCCCGGTGAAAACAGCTTAGCGCCTCTTCTGCACTATTTTTCGCGATACTGATATCACCCAAAGCATTATAGGCAAATGGCGACTCAGGATCTATTTGCAGAGCCTGACGGCAAGTCTGCTCAGCAGATTCTAAATCATCATCATTCATCTGCGCGACCGCTTTACTGACCCAGGCGTCCACATCTTCTGCATCCAGATCGATGATCTGCTGATAGATTGCTATTGCTTTGTCATTCTTCTCTTCTTCGAGATAGAGATCACCCAGAGAAAATAACAAGTCAAGATTGTCCGCTTCCAACTTCAGGCCAGCAGAAAGGCTTTTGTGAGCTTTTGCAAAAGAACCCTCTGCAATTTGCGTATCAGCTAGCAGTAACCAGACTTCAGCAGATTTTTCACTTGCTAAAACCTGTTGAAACAACTGAGCGGCTACTTTAGTGTCCCCTTCTTCAAGTGCGCGTTGCCCTTTTTCCATTAACCCTTCGGTCATCTTTCTCTCCCTAGCTTCCAGCAGATAATTCTGGATGAGATCAACTTAGTATAATAAAGAACTACAGTGTCGTTCGACGGACCACTTCAACCAGATAACCATCAGGATCTGTAACAAAATAGAAGCGAGGCTGACCGGCGACCAGTCCCTTTAAAGGGGTGACGGTAAGAGCCATCTCTGTATGTCTTTTGTGTGATGCTTCCAAATCAGCCGTAGCGACTGCAAGATGCGAATAACCATTTCCAACAACATAAGGTTCTTGCTGGTCATAATTGTAAGTTAATTCCAGCTCAAACGGCAGTCCAGCAGACGTCATGTAACTGAGCGTAAAACGTCCATCCGGATAATCCTTCTTACGTGATATTTCAAAACCAAAAGCATCGCGATAAAAGTTCTCCGTAGCTTCCAAGTCCATAACCCGGTAACAGATGTGAATCATTGGATATTCCATAAGTATCTCCTCGATTGTAAATTGACAACAGTTGATCAGCTCTTTATAGTCGACGCCATGAGAGCAATATTTTTATCCGATGCCCACCTGCGCCATCCGCAGGATAATAACTATCAGTGTTTACTCGATTTTCTCAACCGGCAAAAAGACCTTGATGCCCTTTTTCTGCTCGGCGATATTTTTGAGTTTTGGATTGGCTATAAACATCTGGTATTTACCGTCTACATGCCCCTGTTGGAAAAATTACGTCAACTGTCAGAAAGCGGGACTAAACTCTATTTCGTAGAAGGGAATCATGATTTCAACCTTGGTCCCTATTTTACCGAAACGCTTAAGTGTACCGTAATTCCTGATCAGCAATTGATTGATTGGGATGGTCAAAAAATTATGCTCAGTCACGGTGATTTACTTAACCCGGATCGTAATTATCAACGTCTGCGCTCTTTCTGGCGCAGTTGGCCCGTTAAAATTCTAACACAGATTGTTCATCCTGATTTGGTCTGGTCATTTGCCATTTGGTTGGCAAATAAAAGTTCAAAAAACAACCCGGAAAATCACCATTACGATCCTACCCCCTATTTAATACCATTTGCAGAAAGCAACGCTAGTGATATCGTCATTTGTGGTCATTTTCATCATCCACTTGACACAGAACATTGTGGCGTAAGAATTATTGCATTAGGCGATTGGATCAGTCAGTTTTCCTATGCAGAGATGGTAAATGGGGAGATCAATATGAAGAGTTACAATTCCTGATTTTCTATTCCTCAATCGGCTCAGCCTGCACCTGTTCCTGACAACGGCTGACCAAGTCTTTCAAAGTTGTACCATCCAGGCTGTCTGCCACAAGATCTTCTACCCGACGGCAGGTTTCCAGGGCGATCAAGGTTTGTGGATGAGGTTGAAGGTAGAGAGCTTCCTCACCAAAATCCCCCATTTTTTTCAGGATTTCAGATAAACTCAGGTCTTCAGCGGAACGTCCTAGTTGATATTGACAACGCCCAGAAAGAGTACAGAGCTCGGACACAAACCCAATTTTCAATAGCAGATTGATGATACTGCGGCAGAGGCGGGGTGGAATAAACAGATACTTAGCCAGTTGTTCATTGCTTAATGCTGATTCCCCTTTAGCAAAGCGGTCTGCCAGCGTAACCAGAAGAGCCAGGGCAACTTGCTCAAAGCTGTTACGGCTGACCTCTGAGCCGCGTAAATCCCGGCCACTGGTACGCAGATTCTGTTTTGCGTAACAAACCCCAAGACCGAAGAGGACAATCACCCAGGAGAGATAGAGCCAGACCATAAAAATAGGCAACGCCGCCATCGTTCCATAGATCGCATTATAGCGGCCAACTCCAACTTGAAAATGGACATAACCAACCTGGGCAATCTGCCATAACGTTCCCCCAACCACCCCACCAACAAATGCCGCACGCCATTCCACTTTAATGTTTGACATAAAAACATAAAGCCCGGTAAACGCCAGCCACATAAAGAAAAAGGGCGTTATTTTAAACAACAGCAGGATGAGATTGCCAACCATCTCCATTTCAATCAGTTTTTGTACCAGACTATTACTGGCCAATGTCGATGTCATCGAAATGGCGCTGATAATAAGTAATGGACCGACCAGGATAACCGACAGGTAATCGGCAAAACGGCGTAACAGCGGACGAACGTCCTTGACCCCCCAGATATGATTGAAGGTTTTTTCAACATTGGTGAGCAAGGAAACCACGGCAATAATCAGAAAAACCAACCCAATGGCTCCCAGTTGTGTCACCTGGGTATTGTTGATGTAACCCAGAATAACTTCAGCGGCCTGCCCATCACCAACATTCAACTTTTCTAGAATCATTGGCTGCAGCAGATTTTGCACACCGAATGCCTTCAGCAATGCAAAGGTCAACGCTAACAACGGCACCAGAGACAGCATCGTATAGTAAGTCAGGGCTGCAGCACGGAGAAAACACTGATTCATACCGAAATCTCTGATCACCAAAGCGACTGTCTGAACTTGACGTAACAAAATCCGCTGCAGCAGGGATAAATCTGCTGGGTTTTGTTCCCAGAGCAGATGCTTTATCCTCTCCCGTAGTTTAAATGGTGCAGCTTTGGCCTTCGTCATTGTCCTGACCTTTTATCCTATTGGATCGATTGTAAATCAATATTTTCGACTGGCAAACCCAATGTTTTGATTTCATCAGCATATTGATGGCTGTTCCCGATCAACACAATTTGTAATTTATCAGGGTGCAGATATTGGCGTGCCACGCGTTGCACATCGGCAATAGTCACTGCAGCAACCTTCTGCCGGTAAGTTTCCAGATAGTCCTTCGGATAGCCGTAGTAATCGAGACGCACCTTGCGATTAACAACAGAGTGGCTGTCAGCAAAGGCAAATACAAAGGAGTTGATCAGGCTTTTCTTTGCCAAATCAAGTTCTGCGGCAGAGACCGGCTCAGCACGTATCTGCTGAATTAACTGCTGTAACAATGTTACAACTTCCACCGTTGACTGTGATTTAGTTTCACTGCCAACAATATACATTCCTGGCAGTTGGCGACCTACTTGAAAGTAAGAATAGACCGAATAGGCAAGTCCACGATCAGAACGAACTTCCCGCATCATGCGTGAATTAAAACCACCCCCACCAAGAATATAATTTGCAACCTGCAGTGCCAGGACATCAGGATTATCTTTACTGATACCCAAGTGTCCCATCAAAACTGTCGTCTGTGGAATATCTTTATCGACCAATAAAATTTTTCCTGCTGCAGCCGCTGGTAACGATGGTAACTCACGGATCATACTTTCAGTTGAATGCCAGTCACCAAGCTGTTGATCAAGCAAAGAAACCAGTTCAGCTTGCCGTACGTCTCCTGAGACAGCTAACCAGAAATTCTGTGGTTGGAAATAGCGCTGGTGTAATTCCAACAGGTCCTCGCGGGTGAAACTCGCAACCATAGCTGCAGTCGGTTCAGCTCCAAACGGATGCCCCGGATAAACAGCACCGCTTAGCAAACGACCTGCAATTGAACCTGGATCATCGTTTTTACGATGGATATTTTCCAGCATCTGGGTTCGTACCAGCTCCATCCGTGCTGGGTCAAAACGTGGCCGGCGCAATAAATCTGCCAAAATTTCTATACCGCGTTCTAAATCCTGCTGATTCAAAGAAAGGTTAATTTCGTACCCGTATGTAGAGCTGGAAACCGTTAAAATTGCAGCCATCGCCTCCAGCTCTGTTTCCAACTCTGCTGGGGACAGCTCCTCCGTTCCTCCGGTCGATAGCGTTCGGGCAAAAAACTGTGAAAATCCAGTTTTATCCAGCGGATCATGGATGCTGCCACCTTCCACCAACAGGGTAAGTTCCACCAAGGGAAGCTCATGATCTTCTTTCAGATAGAGCTTCAGCCCATTGTCCATCTGCAGCTGAGACACCTCGGGAAACTTGAACTCCAATGGGGGAAAGTTCAAATTATCAGGACGCACCTGCTGATTGAATAAACCATGACCGCACCCAAAAAGGAGAAAAGCAATTGATAGATATATAAAATAACGCATTAGCTCTGTTCTCCGCGGCGTAAAGTCACTACAGTTCTATTATCAGCCTGCAAATAGCGCTTCGCAACATCCATAACATCTTGTGCTGTAATCGAATTGAGTTGCTTTTCATAATCAACAAGATAACGCCAGTCACCAAGGGTTTGATAGGATGATAACATCCGGGCCAAGCCACTGTTTCCTTTTAAACCCCGCAAAATCGAAGTCATAATCTGCTTGCGGGCGGTATCCAATTCAGCAAGAGTCAGTGGTTCTGACTTTAAGCGCTCCAATTCTAAATATACCGCATCTTCTATATTGGTACAGGAACAGCTGAAACGGGGAGTCATACTGAGAATCATCAGGTTGTCGTAACGAGAGCCAGGAGCACCAAATACGTTGACATCAGTCACCAATTGCTTCTCGACTACCAATGATTTGTAGAGCCGCGATGTTCTCCCCTCACACAAAACCTGCATAAGAATATCAAAAACATAATCGGCTCGCTGTGGCATGGTTGGCTTGTGGTAAGCAATCATCAATTGCTGTTCAGCGTCAAAATCAATATAAGCTCGACGTTCCCCTTTTTGTTCAGGCTCTCTGTCTAAAACCGGGGGGACCTGGATGCCCGGCGCCAACCTGCCGAAATAGCGATCAACCATCTGCAACGTACTCTGACTATCAAAATCGCCAACCAGAGTAATCACCATATTAACCGGGGTGTAATATTTATCAAAGAAATCACGAATTTCATCCGGGTCGAGATTATCAATATCGGAATTCCAACCAATGACCGGATTCCGGTACGGGTGGACCTCGTACGCCGTTGCCAGCAAAGTCTCATACATCAACCCATCGGGGCTACTTTCGTAGGAACGACGTCGCTCTTCGTGAACCACATCCCGTTCCGTGTAAAATTCACGAAAAATTGCATTTTCCAGTCGATCAGACTCAATCGCTGCCCAGAGTTCCAGCTTATTGGCAGGCAAATTAATCAGATAGGTCGTTGAATCTTTACCAGTATAGGCATTGTAGCCAACCCCACCATTCTCCCCATAAATTTTTGAAAATTCATTCTTAACCACCAGTTTTCGGTGCTTTTTCTGTAGTGCTTTGAGTTGATCCCGAAGCTGCTGCAACTTCTGTGGATCAGTCACAGCTTGATTCTTTAAAACATCTATCTGCTGACCAACCGTTTTTATCTGCTGCAACAGCGGTTTTTCTGCAGCATAGTTCTTGGTTCCTAAAGTTTTAGTCCCCTTAAACAACATATGTTCCAATAAGTGGGCAACACCGCGTTCATTACTCGTTTCATTCACTGCACCAACCCTGAAGCTGATATAAGCGGCCACCGTGGGGGAGTCGTGGCGCTCCACCAGTAGAACTGTTGCACCATTATCAAGGTGATGTTCCTGAACTTTATCGACCAAAGTCTGAGCAAAGGCCAGCCCTGGAATAATGAAGAGAAAAATGAATAGGATTGAGGTCATTCTGCGTTGCATCTGGATTCCTCCAAAAAAAATGATTAATTTTGTGTATCGGGTTATAGTATCCCATTGTCCGGTGCTGAATCTACCCGGATCGGTCTTTTTTGAGCAACCAGTAAAGTTATCTATTATGCGAAAGGTTTTAAGCATATGAAACGTATTGCGGTATTAACCAGTGGCGGGGACTGTTCCGGGATGAATGCAACACTGCGTGCGGTTGTCCGTACCGGTTTAGCATCTGGCCTTGACGTTATTGGCATTCAGAAAGGTTTTCAAGGTTTAATCGATCGTCTCTATGAACCCATGACGACTCGCTCAGTGAGTAATATCCTGCAGCGTGGTGGAACTTTTTTACAGAGTGCACGCTGTAAAGAGATGCGCACCGAGTCCGGATTGCGTCTGGCAAGCGAAAATTTAAAAGGAATGGGAGTTGAAGGTTTAATTGTCATCGGTGGAGATGGCTCGTTGAAGGGTGGCTATGCAATCCACCAGCAAGGAATCCCGGTTATCGGAATTCCCGGGTCAATTGATAATGACATCTCCTTTACCGATGTGTCACTTGGGACTGATACCGCATTGAATAATATTGTCCGTGCTGTGGATAATTTGAAGGATACTGCGTCATCCCATGATCGTGCCTTTGTCGTTGAAATTATGGGGCGGAATTGTGGTTATCTGACTGTCGTTTCAACAATAGCTGCGGGGGCCGAATACAGTCTAATTCCAGAGGAGTCATATGATCTTGATGATATTTGCAGCGATTTGCGCAAACGTTATCAAGAAGGTCGCACCAACTCAATTATCATGGTTGCCGAAGGAGCTGGCAAAGCCGAAGATATCGCTGATCAAATCAAGAACCGGATCGGNTTTGAAACACGGGTGATTGTTCTTGGTCATTATCAGCGGGGCGGTTCACCCACAGTCTACGACCGCCTNCTTGGAGCGCGTTTTGGCCAGGCCGCAGTGGAAAACCTGATTAAAGGAAATGGCGGAATGATGGTAGGACTACAGGGTTCAACTATAGTTCTGACCAAGCTTTCAACCGTTATAGCGGCAGGGATTCGACCCATCAATCCAATGTTGCCAAAGCTGGCAAATCAATTATTGGCTTAACCATACACGAACAAAAGCAACTCACTGATCAGGGCCGTTATGCAGAAGATTGTTCAAATGCATTCAGTCTGGTAGTCGCTTCACGTCGGCCAATTTCAATCAACTCGCTGGCTCGTTCAAACTCATAAATACTACAGACATCTTTTGGTATTTCTATGAGGATGTCAGGCATATAGGCTGCTAATTTAAAATTTGCAATCGTAGATTGCATAACATCCAAGCTCTTTGAAATAATATCAAAAAAGCCAGCATCATCTTTTTTACCATTATCTTTTCGATGTAAATTATCAATAAAATCAATGATTTTCTGATGATACTTGTTACGGTCCTCAGGAATTTCCTTCACCGTAGGGATCTCTTCCGGGATTATTTTTGCGTTGCCACTCAGACTGACCGCAATGGTTATGTCGGTCATATCTCGAAGCGTCGGCGCGATTGGGATGGGGTTCAGCAATCCCCCGTCGACAAGAGTTCTCCCGTTGTATGGAACCGCAGAAAAAACTGTTGGAAAAGCTATAGAAGCCCGAATAGCCTCACACAAGGGACCATTAGAAAGCCAGATTTCCTTACTCTCCTCCAAATCTGTTGCAACCGCCGTAAAAGTGACTGGGAGATCCTCAATATTCTGTTCACCGATGAGCTCCCGCAAGGTATTGATGATCCGTTCCCCTTTAAAAATTGCTGCCCCACTGAAAGAGACATCTAACAAACGCAGCACATTCATACGATCAAGAGCACAAACCCATTCGGTGTAAACATCCAGCTTACCAGCCGCATAAATCCCACCAATCAAAGCCCCCATCGACGAACCCGAGATAGAACGAATATCATAGCCCCGCTCTTCCAGGACCTGAATCACACCGATATGAGCTAAACCACGCGCTCCGCCACTGCCAAGCACCAGTGAAACTGTCTTTTTTTCAGAATCCATTTTATTCCACCCTTCTTTAAATTCAACTATAACAATTTTCACCGGAGATTGGCATCTCTTGCACATTTAAAAAATGATCCGCAATAACGGATCTGAAAAGAACTTGCAGGGACCTTCTGCCACAGTTATAGTGCCGTTTCAATACTGCAAAAGGAGTGAACCAATGATTACTGCAATCAGCCCGATTGATGGCCGCTATGCCTCGAAGGTGAGTGAGTTAAGTGAATGTTTTTCTGAATACGCCCTGCTCAAAAATAGGGTAAAAGTTGAGGTTATCTGGCTGATCACCCTGTGCAGAGAGGTAGCTATTCCAGAATGTCGAGGTTTATCTGAGAATGAGGAGCAAAAGTTACGGCAGATCGTTGCCAATTTTACTCCGGCTGAAGCGGAGAAAATAAAAAAGATTGAAACTGTAACAAACCACGATGTTAAAGCGGTCGAATACTATCTCAAAGAACAGATTGCTGACACATCCATTAATGATGTTTCAGAATTTATCCATTTTGCCTGTACGTCTGAAGATATCAATAATCTTTCCCATGCACTGATGCTGAAAGATGGATTGAGCGTTCTGGTTCCGCAACAGCAGCAAATTATTGATGTTATTACTACTCTTGCCAGGGAATTCAAATCGGTTCCGATGCTCGCCCGTACTCATGGTCAGACCGCCTCCCCGACAACCATCGGCAAAGAACTGGCTGTATTTTCCCAGCGGCTGCAAAAACAGAGTCAAAAGATTACAGGTATTGAACTGCTCGGCAAACTCAATGGTGCGGTTGGTCATTTCAACGCTCATCTCTCGGCCTATCCTGATGTTGACTGGATTTCACTGACAAAAAATGTCATTGAAGCCGAACTGGGACTGGCCCAGAACCTGTTTACCACCCAGATTGAACCTCACGATTATATGTCCGAGCTATTTGACTCTCTGACACGCTGGAACACCATCCTGCTCGATTTCAACCGTGATATCTGGACCTATATCTCTATGGGCTACTTCGGCCAGAAAACTGTCAAAGGCGAAGTGGGTTCCTCAACCATGCCGCACAAGGTCAATCCCATCGACTTTGAAAATTCGGAAGGCAACTGCGGATTAGCTAATGCCATCTACCACCACCTGTCGACCAAACTGCCGATTTCACGTCTACAACGTGACCTGACTGATTCTACCGTATTGCGTAACATGGGAGTTGGTTTCGGCTACAGTATGATCGCCTACAAATCGACCCTCAAAGGAATTAGCAAACTAAAGTTGAATGAGAAAAATCTGGCAAATGATCTGGATAATGCCTGGGAGGTGTTGGCCGAACCGATTCAAACGGTGATGCGCAAAGCA
>JGI24023J19991_10003479_pt1 | contig 11054 bp, 10 predicted proteins | sample Cruoilmetagenom1_FD_19991 | JGI IMG/M metagenome (IMG submission 19991)
AAAGGATTGAAGATTGATTACTCCGGAAAGCCAAGAGAAACAAACTTTTAAATATAGAAATAGTTTTTGAAAAACCAATGCTCCTGATCGCCATTATATTGCTGGTTGGACTCTATATGGCATGGAATATAGGAGCGAACGACCTCGCAAATTCGATGGCGGATGTGGTGGGAAGTGGCGTATTACCTCTCCGGCGCGTGGTCATCTATGCTGGAGTGGCGGATTTTCTTGGCGCTGTAATCTTTGGATCTAGGGTTACAAAAACCGTTGCAAAGGGAATCATTCCAATTGAGATGATTGATCCCCATTTAGTCTTGTTAGGTCTTCTTTCTGCGACATTTGCGGCTGCATCATGGGTTATGATTGCAACTTACTTTGAGTTGCCCGTCTCGACGAGCCACTCTATGGTTGGGGCAATGTTAGGGTTCGGTCTATTCTCCGTATTCAAAAAAGCCATAGAGTTCAACCAGATCGAGTGGGGCGTCTTGGCCAAGATCGTTTCGAGTTGGGTTCTGTCTCCAGTGGCTGGAGCTTTGGTGGCATTTCTTCTCCTCTTCCTCATTCGTAAATTTTTGATAGAGAGGTCAAAGGATATCAATAGATTGGAGAGAATATTTGGGTATCTTCTGATCGCGTCTTCCTGCTACATCGCCTTCTCTCATGGCAGCAATGACGTCGCAAATGCGATCGGGCCGGTGGCTGCGGCAGTTGAAATCTCGAATCTCAGCATCCCCCTCCGGGCGTTGACAGCATTGGGCGGAGTTGGGATCGTGATCGGTCTCGCTACATGGGGGTATAAGGTGATTGAAACCGTGGGAACTAAGATAACGAATTTGGTCCCAAGCAGCGGGTTTGCAGCTGATATATCAACTGCCAGCGTGGTACTCTTCTGCTCTTACTTGGGATTGCCCGTTTCAACGACGCATACGCTGGTGGGGTCAATCGTCGGAGTCGGCTTGTCGAAGGGAATCTCGGCGGTGAACATGGGGGTAGTCAAAGAGATAGTTATCTCCTGGCTCATCACGATCCCGATCCCCCTAATAATAGCGTTTTGTCTATCTGGTGGGCTCGTTTATCTGGGGGTGTAGGAGAAATGTTTAATAGTGATAAAACTTATAAATTAATAGAGAAAGGGAGTAGAATGAGGGTTCCGAGAGTATATGCAAATTCACCATTCAAACCGCTGTACGAACATGCGGTTAAAGGTATTGAGTCTGTACGGAAGCTTAGAGAGGTTCTTGATGCCTTTTGCGAGGAAGATTTTGAGAGAGCAAGGGAAGATGCCGAGGAAGTAAGCAGACTTGAACATCAATCTGATCTGATTAAAAAGGATATTAGGGCAAAGATCTCCTCATCCATCCTGCTTCCGGTTAATCGGCAAGATCTCCTCTCCTTCATCAAGCCTCAGGATACCATAGCGGATGCTGCCGAGGATGCGGCAATCTTCCTGACGATGAGGGAAAGCAGAAATGTTCCAAAGGAGATAAAAGAGTACCTCTCAAAGATGATGGACGAGACTTTAGACCTTCTGGAAGCGTACAGAGTGGTCGTTGCAAAATTTTCTCGGCTGCCAAAAGTTACTTTTAGGAAGAGAGAAATAAGAGAGATCATCAATCTTATCCGGCCAATAGAAGAGGCCGAGCATGTCATAGATTTGATCGAGCTGGATGCGGCAAGAAGGCTCTTTCAACTCGAGGGTGAATTGGAGGTACTAGAGATATGGCACCTATCTGGAATAATTAAAAGGCTCTCAGATATCTCAAATGCCGCAGCCAAAGCCGCGGATAGGATGAGAACGTTGGTATTCAGATGAGGGTTTCTCTTGCACAGATAGATATTTCATGCGAAAAGGAGAAGAACGTTGAGAAAGCCCTATCTTTTATAGAAAGATCCGAAGAAATAGGATGTGACGTCTGCGTTCTTCCGGAATTATTCGCCACCGGCCTCGATGTAAGCAAAGCAGAGCGAATAGATGGTTATACGGTGGAGAAGATAAGAAAAAGCGCGAAGAAGGGGGTGATCTTCTCCTTTATAGAGGCCGAAGGCGAGAATTTATATAATACGGCGGTCATAATAGACGAAGGTAAGGTTATTGGGAGATACAGAAAGGTGCATCTCTTTAAACCGATAGACGAAGAACTTTACTTCAATGCCGGATGTGAACCACTCATCTTTGATCTGAAGGGTTACCGATCTTCGATCGTTATATGTTACGATATAAGATTCCCTGAATTCATCACAACTCTCTCTTTGAATGGTGTTTTGATTATTTTTGTCGTTGCAAATTTCCCAAAACCAAGATTAGACCATTGGATCACGCTTCTAAAGGCGAGAGCCATCGAGAATCAGATCTTTGTCGTCGCGTGCAATCGGGTTGGGAAAGACGAAAAAAACGAGTTTTTTGGACATTCGCTCGTTGTCAATCCCTCCGGTGAAATAATCGCAGAGGGTGGAGAGGATGAAGAACTTTTGAGTCCTCAAAAATCGGAGATTTTTGGGATACGGGAATCAAAGATTTCCGACTACACCGAGATAGACCTCGAAGAAGTAAAAGAGGCAAGAAAAGCCTGTTTTTATTTAGAAGATAGGAGGAAGGAGTGTTACGATCGACTCTAAAATAAAAGATCAGAAAACTATTTCTATTGATCTCCCTTTCTTAGCATTATATGGTGGAAGTATTGGATGAAGAGTTCTGGGTCGGATTTCTCCAACAATACTATGAGAATGAGATACTTGAGGTGATAGAGAATTACAGCGAAGAGAATCACAGTCTATATATCAATTATGGGGATCTGATCCTCAAGAATCCAGAGATGGCAGATAGTCTCATAGAAGAGCCTTCATGCGTTTTAGATGGGGTAAAAAAAGCTTTAACTGAGTATGTAGAAAATATCAAGGAGACAACCGGTTTAGCGGATGAAGAGATAGAGAGGTTAAATGTCCGGTTTATAGGACTTACAAAGAGGGTAGGAATAAGGAATCTTAGAAGTGGAGATATATCTAAGTTCATCTCGATCGAAGGCACGATAAAAAAAGCCACAGAGGTCAGGCCAAAGATCGTTGAGGCCGTATTTCGATGCAAAATTTGTGGCTGGACGTCTGAGCCTATACGCCAGAACGGAAAAAAATTTGTGGAGATATATTATTGTAGAGATTGCGGAAAAAAGACACCATTCGTTCTTCTTCACGAGAGATCAAAATTTGTAGATGCCCAAAAGATCAGGATAGAAGAATATCCGGAGGGCTTGAGAGGGGGAGAACAGCCCCAGACGATAGATATAGCTGTAGAAGACGATTTAGCAGGGAAGGTTATACCCGGGGAACGAGTCATCGTTAATGGAATCCTCAGATCTTATCAGAGAGAGATGTATGGGACGAAGAGCCCTTTTTTTGACATCTTCTTGGATTGTAACTCTATAGAAATTCAAGAAAGAGAATTTGAGGATATAGAGATAAGCAAAGAGGAAGAGGAGGAGATTTTGAAGCTCTCGAATGACCCGGAGATATATGAAAAGATGATCCGGTCGGTGGCACCAACCATCTATGGGTATGAAGAGATCAAAGAGGCATTATTTCTGCAGCTCTTCTCCGGCGTTGCCAAACATCTTCCGGACGGCTCCAGGATCAGGGGGGATGTTCACGTGCTCCTCGTCGGTGACCCGGGCGTCGCCAAGTCCCAGCTTCTGCGTTATATAATAAACTTGGCGCCGAGGGGTATCTACACGAGTGGAAAGAGTTCTACATCGGCTGGCTTGACGGCCACCGCGGTAAAAGACGACTTTGGGGATGGAAGATGGACACTCGAGGCGGGCGCTTTGGTCTTGGCGGACAAGGGAATCGCTGCCGTCGATGAGATGGATAAGATGAAGAGTGACGAGAGAAGCTCTTTACATGAGGCGATGGAACAACAGACGATAAGCGTTGCCAAAGCGGGAATAACGGCCACCCTGAGAGCCAGATGTGCCCTGTTGGGTGCGGCAAACCCAAAAATGGGGCGGTTTGATTCGTATGAGCCTATAGCGAGCCAGATAAACATGCCACCAACGCTATTATCTAGATTCGATCTGATATTCATCATGGCAGATAAACCCAACGTTGAGAAAGATGCTGCAATGGCAGAGCACATATTAAAAGCCCACTACGCCGGAGAACTCAAAGAGAACAGAGAGAATGTTCCTGGATCAACCATCGGCGAAGAGGAATTGATGGAGAGCATGAAGATCATAGAGCCGGAGATACGACCGGATATGCTGAGGAAGTACATCGCGTACAGCAAAAGGAATCTCTTTCCAATCATGTCAAACGGGGCATTTGAAAAGATGAAGAATTTTTATACCACTCTAAGAGGGGGGGGAGACGACGAAGATCGCCCCGTTCCTATTACGGCGAGACAATTGGATGCATTGGTGAGGCTGGCCGAGGCGAGCGCAAAGGTGAGACTTTCCAATGAGATAACGGAAGAAGACGTCGAGAGGGTTATCAGGATAGTGGAAGGTAGTTTGAGGCAGGTGGGAATCGATAGGGAGACGGGCAGGCTCGACGTCGACGTGGTGATGCTCGGGATACCAAAGAGCCAACATGATAGAATACGAAGGTTGAAGGATATAATAAGAGAGCTTGCGAATGTTCCTGAAAACGATAGAATGGCTCCAGAATACGATGTTTTAAATATGGCAGAAGAGAGGGGCATGGAGAGAGATAGGGTTGAGAGGGATATATCTATGCTTAGGAGAGAAGGAGAGATAATGGAGATACGTCCCGGATATTTAAAATTGGTCTAAAAGAAAAGCTCCGCTCTTTCATCTTGGGGTCCGACCTTCGGTCAGACTGAAAAAAACAAAAAAAATGAAGCTCCGCTCTTTCATCTTGGGGTCCGACCTTCGGTCAGACTGAAAAAACAAAGACTGAAAAACAAAAAAAAACAAAAAAAATGAAACTGGAAACTGAGATCGTTCTCCTCCTCATCACATCGCTTCTATCTTTATCTGCGATCTACGTCACGTTCGAAGATCATTGTGATATATCGTTCGGGGGGAAAGTCCTAGCGATGCATGATCTCGAAGAAGGGGGATGTCTCTTATATCTTCGAACGGGAGAGTCCATAGAAAAAATATTTATCCCGCCAAATTTACTGGATGATATGGAAAGTTTAGATCTCGGGTGTGAGATCATCGTCGATGGAAGTATCGTTAATTTTAGGGGGGAAAGGGAGGTATTGGCAATCAATATATCTCAAGTATGATCCTTTGAGCACAAAGATTTTATGTAGGTCGATATATGGTATGATGGAAGTTGGGCTCGTGGTCTAGGGGTATGACGTCGCCTTGACATGGCGGAGGTCCGGAGTTCAAATCTCCGCGAGCCCATTATGCCCTGGTAGCTCAGTTGGGAGAGCGCCAGACTGAAGATCTGGATGTCCCCGGTTCAAGTCCGGGTCAGGGCACTTTTTTTTGTCTCCCTTTGAAGATGCTCAAAAATCTCCGGTTCGTCAGCACCCCCTCCATAGAAAAATATATATCTAATAATTGCTATAGGTGAATAAGTAACTTACAAGGGGGGATGGGAACGGCAACTGGAATGGAATCTTTTGTGAAAGAGGCACTTAGGCATAACAATTTGAGAGAGAACGGATTAGAGATAAAAGAAGATAAAACGATAGAAGAATCGTTTAGACTGCCACGGATCGTCGTCGTCGGTTGTGGAGGCGCCGGAAATAATACGATAAACAGGCTATGCAATATTGGGATAGCGGGGGCAGATACGATAGCGGTGAACACAGATGGGGTCCATCTGAGCGCTGTAACGGCAGGAAAAAAGATATTGATTGGCAAGACACTCACGAAAGGACTCGGTGCAGGAGGATTTCCCGAAGTCGGGGAGAGGGCCGCCGAGTTATCGAGAGATGAGTTCGAAGAGATCTTCGAAGACGCGGACCTAGTCTTCATAACTGCTGGACTGGGGGGCGGAACCGGCACCGGGGCAGCTCCAATAGTTGCGGAGGTTGCAAAGAGTAAAGGAGCCATCGTTGTGGGGATGGTCTCAACACCATTCAAGGTCGAGCGGTCAAGGGTACCCACGGCAGAGGACGGAGTAGAATGGCTCAGGCGTAAGGCAGATACCGTTATCGTCTTGGATAACAACAAGCTCCTCGATTATGTGCCCAATCTTCCAATAGAACAATCGTTTGGTGTGATGGATCAACTCATTGCGGAGACGATAAAGGGGCTAACAGAGACAGTTACTCAGCCTTCTCTCATAAATTTAGATTATGCAGACGTTAAAACGATAATGAACTGCGGTGGGTTGGCGGTCATGCTTGTAGGAGAGATGGATGGACAGGAGAGATCCGAAGATGCTATTAGGCGCGTCTTATCTCACCCCTTGCTCGACGTGGATTATTCGGGAGCGACGGGTTGTCTATTGCACATAACGGGCGGGGGAGATTTGACTTTGAGAGATGCTGAAGCGATGGCTGAAGCGATAACATACGAGATTGCCACGAGCGCAAATGTCATATGGGGGGCAAGAATTAGGGAAGACTTTGAGGGAAAGGCAAGAATACTGGCAATAATGACAGGCGTACACTCGGAGCAAGTTTTGGGGCCGGATGCTGGGAGAAACAGAAGCAAGATTGACGCGATGATAGGAAGAACGGGGGGGAGAGGAAAAGTTCCAAAGAGGGACGATTTTATCATAGATAGGGTTCTTTAATCCTTTTCTCTTTTTATTTTATCCAAGAGTTTGCAAGATTGACATAAATTTCCTATACACGGTTCGCCACATCTCTCACATCTATTCAATTCACCCTGCACGTACTTTTCTTTCAGTGACTCATTAATCTTATAAAATGCGCCCATAAGGGAATGTTTGGTCCCGGGATGTCTTTCTTCGAGATCATTGAGCATACCTCTTATATCTCTTCTCATTGCCTCGTGAACGTACGGGCAACTTTCATGGGGGATTGGGAGTTTCTCTAAATTTGCGTACAAGATAACTTCATTCTCTGGAATCTCACTCAACGGTTTGAGTCTCGGAATCAAACCCGGTTGAACCTTCGATGGAACGAACCTTGCAAGCCGCTCCACATCTCCCCTGAGGATGTTCATCAGGACCGTCTGTGCCTCATCATCAAGGTTGTGCCCCGTTGCAAGGAGTGTTGCCCCTTCCTCCCTGGCAACGGCATTCAAGAGTTTTCTCCTTAAAACTCCACAAAAACTGCAAATTCCGAGATCTCTCTTTATGCACGCAATTTCGTCGATGGTATAATCAAAATTATCTTCAAAACTTTCTATCCTGTGATCTATATGCAGTTTTTTTGTGAGTAATTTTGCCCCATCAATCATCTCATCTCTATATCCTTCTATTCCCTCATCTATCGTTATTGCGATCAGATCTATATCTTTCCAATCTCTAAAAACATTTTTTAGGACATAAGCGGCAACAGAACTATCTTTTCCTCCGCTCAATGCCAGAGCTATCTTTTCTCCTTTTCCAATCCTGCTCTTTCTTATCTTTCTTCTTATCTTACGTTCTGCATCCTCTTTGAAGTGTTTTGAGCAGAGATGCATCCCAGAATATCGCTGGAATAAAACTGCGTCTCTGCCACATCTGTCACAGTGCATATTTAAAATTTTGATACTTCTTATATGTTAAAGATCGCTAAATAAACGAAACTTTTATATAGAACCACTAACCTACTTTTAGCCGAAATTGGAGGAATGATAAGATGGCTCAATTGGGTGGAACACCGATTTTAATTCTGAAAGAGGGAACTGAGAGAAGAAAAGGAAGAGAAGCGCAGTCTGGAAATATAGCTGCCGCCAAGGCCGTTGCAGAATCTGTCAGGACGACCCTTGGACCCAAGGGAATGGATAAGATGATCGTCGATTCTATGGGAGACGTGACGATAACGAACGACGGCGTGACCATACTAAAGGAGATGGATATAGAGCATCCCGCGGCGAAGATGATGGTCGAGGTCGCAAAGACCCAGGACGACGAGGTTGGAGACGGCACGACGACCGCTGTCATCTTTGCAGGAGAGCTTCTGAAGGGTGCTGAAGAACTTATAGAGCAGGAGATACATCCGACCGTCATCGCAAAAGGTTACAAGATGGCATCGGAGAAGAGTTATGAGATCCTAAACGGGCTGGCAAAAGATATCTCCGCGGAAGACGAAGAACTGCTCAAAAAAATTGCGATGACTTCGCTAACCGGAAAAGGCGCAGGGATGGCATCTGATACGATTGCCGGTCTGTGCGTGGGCGCGGTAAAGGATATCGAAGAGGGTGGTGAGGTAGATCTAGACAACGTGAGTATAGAAAAAAAGCATGGGAAGGGCATAGAAGACAGCGTACTCGTGAACGGTATGCTCATCGACAAAGAGGTCGTACATCCCGGTATGCCAAAGAGAGTAAATGATGCAAAGATAGCGCTCATCGATTCTGCATTTGAGATCGAGAAGACCGAGATAGATGCGAAGATACAGATAACCACCCCGGAACAGATGCAGGCGTTCCTGGACGAAGAAGATAAGATGCTTAAGGATATGGTGAATAATATAACCTCAACAGGTGTCAACGTCCTCTTCTGCCAGAAGGGTATCGATGACCTTGCCCAGCACTATCTGGCGAAGGAAGGAGTCGTTGCCGTGAGACGGGTGAAGAAGAGCGATATGGAGAAGCTCTCAAGAGCCACCGGCGCCAAGATAATTACAAATGCAGAGGGAATGATGGAAGAGGATCTCGGCGAGGCGGGGTTAGTTGAGGAGAGGAAGATTGGCGACGATAAGATGTTATTCGTCGAGAAATGTAAGAACCCGAAATCAGTCTCGATTCTTCTGAGGGGCGCAACTGAACACGTGGTAGATGAGCTTGAGCGGGGCGCGAATGATGCGTTACATGTTGTGGCGGCAGCCGTGGAGGACGGGAAATTCTTGCCCGGAGGGGGTGCACCGGAGACGGAACTCTCGTTGAGATTGAGGGAATACGCTTCAACCGTTGGAGGAAGAGAACAGTTAGCGATAGAATCGTTTGCAAAGGCACTCGAGGTAACACCGAGAACGTTGGCGGAAAATGCCGGCATAGATCCAATTGACGCACTCGTGGAGATAAGATCGGCACATGAAAAAGGGAACAAGAGCTACGGACTCGACATCTATACCGGAAAGGCGAAAGATATGCTCGAAGAAGGTGTGATAGAGCCACTGAGGGTTAAGACCCAGGCAATAAGCGCCGCGTCTGAGGTCGCCAATATGATATTAAGGATAGATGACATTATAGCGTCAAAGGGAGGAGGAGAAGGCGGAATGCCTCCAGGCGGAATGGGAGGAATGCCTCCAGGCGGAATGGGAGGAATGTATTAAGCTTTGTTGGGCTTGAAATAATCCTTTTTAGTTTTAAATTTTTTATTTTTTTAATTTTTATTTATAAACCCCCTTTTTACATTTTTTTTATCCCTATATATACCTGCTATTTCTCCAATCTTCTATCCATCTTTTCCACCTTTTTATCTTATAGTTAGATCAAATCGAAGCCTTTATTAACTGTTAACTTTAATAAAGCACTTAGCAAAGGAGGAAATAAAATATGGGTGTTAAAAAAACGTTGGTTGTTTTGGTGTTGGGCATTTTATTGGTGGGCGCTGCGGGCCCAATGATCGTAAATCCGGTGAATGCCCAGAATCAGAATACAAACAGTGGTGGACTAACAGGACGATTGGTAAAGAACGTGACGGAGATCGTGATGAAGATGGTGCCGCCCGATCTCACCGGAAAGTTGATAAATCAACTGATGGGTTTGGACCCGAAGATGATGGCAGACATGATATCGGAGATAATATCCAAGCTGGATGCCAAATCTCTCGCGGGATTGATGAACACGATGTTTGAAGAGATGGACGTATCCTTGGTGGCAGAGTTCACCTCTGACCTGGTTGGAGAGCTGGATGCAGAAACCATCTCTACGATGCTGAACACGCTATTGGAGGAGGATGCAGTGGCACTCGGGACATTTGCATCCGACTTGGTTGGAGAGCTGGATATGGGTCCCGTTGCGGCGATAGTGAACACGCTCTTGGAGGATAATCCTGCGTTACTATCTAACTTGGTTGGTGGGATGGATGTAGAACCGTTGGGTGCAGCGGTGAACACGCTCTTGGAGGAGAATCCGGCGTTCTTGTCCGATCTGGTCGGTGAGTTGGATATAGACCCGTTGGGTGCAGCGGTGAACACGCTCTTGGAGGAGAATCCAGACTTTTTAGCTAATATGGTCGGTGGATTGGACACGGATACCCTAAACATTGCTATGGGTAAATTATTCAGCGTGACCTATGCAGAAGGAGCCGCAGTAATGACGATTATGACGATAGAGCTTCCACCGCCGTTAGATGAATTACTCGGTATGACAGAGGTTACACTCCCAGTGAAAGCGGTGATACCTTGGGGAGGTATGTATATAACAGGGTTGAAACTGAAGAAGTATCCACTTCCGCCGGATCTTGAGGAGCTGACTAAATATCTATAGGGGTCTAAAAAATGAGAGCTATGTCATGGGGAGAGGTAATAAAGTTTTGGCTATCGGGGCTGATCATGTTGTTGATCGTCGTCTTTATATTGGTATTGATACTGGCAATTTGATAAGAGGTGAAAAAATGGCAGAAGATGAGATAGGATGGACGGAGAGCATCAGGTTTTGGTCACTTCCGCTGATCCTCATATTTGTGATCATGTTCATCCTCATACTGATACTTCGGTTGATGTGAATCGTCGGCGTAAGAGGAGAAGAAAAAGAGGATACTCTAAGGGTTTGAGATGTGCCGCGTCGGTATAGTCCGTCCGATGCATCTACCCTTTCTTTTTTATTTTAATTTAAGCCACATAAGACCCGATTTTTAATCTTTTACTCATCTCTTCATCAATTATCTTGTTTACCTCATATCTTCCCATATCAGGTTTTGTTCTTATGAACATAAGCTCAAATGATCTCTCTATTCCGTCGGCACCGATGGCCTTCAATGCCGCACCGGCGTCTCCTCTCTCTAGTATTGCAGAGTAA
>JGI24023J19991_10003480_pt1 | contig 11052 bp, 8 predicted proteins | sample Cruoilmetagenom1_FD_19991 | JGI IMG/M metagenome (IMG submission 19991)
TTACTTTGCTTATAATTAATATTACCATTTACCAATCCTTTTAAATTGAAATTTTCAATGAATGGTGTTATACCTTCTAATTTAACGTCTTTTAAGTTTATTGTAACATCTTTATTGTTTTTTCCGCTTATCACACCAGCAAAATCAATTGCCTGTTCTTTAGAAAAAACTTTTATTTTATCAAAAGCAAAGGTGTGAAGTGCTTTGTCAAAAACTACTTTGTTTTGTTTATTGTTGGTAGGATTAATATCCCAATTATTATCTTTAAAATTAATATTTGATTTTTTTAAGCCCACTACAGACATATTATTTTCGTTGATAGTATGATAAAAACTCAAATCAAATTTCTCTTTTAAATTTCTACCTCCAACAAAATCTGTTCTAAAAAATAATGTGTCATTTAATGTTACATTTACTAAATTTAGATCGGCAATATTGTAATGTTTTGTGTTGACCTTATCAACACTTAACAAGGTGTTGTATAAGGGGTTTTTATTATCAACTTGTAGTCTAATATTTTCAACAATAGTCTGATATGCCTCTACTTTTGGCGACTTAACTGTAAGCTCAAATTTTTGTTTATCAGAATTAATTTTACCTTTTATTGATGTATTAGATCCTAGTTTAACATTAGGAAAAAATACATCGACAATTTTATTATAAATCTTAAAATTAAAATCTAGAAACTGACCATCTGTAACATCTATAGGTTTATAATTAGTATAAATACTACCCAATGAATTAATTGCCAGCCTGCCTAATTCATTAAACTTAAAACTACCTTTAACTCTACCATCAACAATGTCGGTTGAATTCATAGTAATTGTTCTGGTACTATCTTGAAATACNGAAGTTATATTAAAATCTTTGAAGTAATAACTATCATTTTGATTCGTATAAGANGCATTAGANAAATCAATTTCCCCTACTAAATTATCAAGTGTATTGCCTTTCACTTTAATATCTATTTTTCCTTTTAAAATAGCTAGTGAATCTCTTTTAAAAAGATTGAGCTTATTAAAATTAGAAAAACCTACGTCAGCAACAAAATCAAATTTATAGACTTCAGATGATAAATCTGCCAAGCCTTTAAAATTCATTATTAAATTTTTATCTCTGGCGATTAAACTACCATCAAAAAGTTGATTTTCAAAAACACCATTAATGTCTATGTCGTTATATGTATATCCTTTGTATTGATGCTTTGAAATGTTCCCTTTTATTGAAGTGTTTATGTTCTCTAATGTGAACCCCGAACCGTCAACATCAGCTATTAGTGACAATTTACCAATCAAACTATCGTTTACAATTTTGCCAAATTCTAAGTCAACAAATTCAACATTTCCTATATATTTAGCATTATCAATATCATCAATATTTGTTAGTTTTAAACTAGAAATTGTTTTACCCAAACCACTATTGATCGTCAGCTTTGCATCAACCAATTCTTTGGTTAGATAAATTTGACCTTTAGTACTGAACCTACCAAACTTCTCAAAAGTAGTAGGCAATGTTTTACCCAAAATATTTGGTAAAAGCTGTTTTAAATTCTGATAATTTGAAGAAAGGTTATAGACATATGCGTTTAAAGAAAATCCTTTTTCTGAATTCACAACATTTTTAAAATGAAAAGAACCATCAATAATTGAATTTCTATTTGAAACTAATTTTAGATCTTTTAATGTAAAGTCATTTAAGGTACCTTTTGCTTTTCCGGTAAAATTTACCTTATCATTTTCGCCTAACTCGTCATAAAATTTATGTAGATCTATTAATGAAATATTTGCTTTTGTAAAATCAGCTTCAATATCAACTTTATTATTAAAATCTTTTAAATTTTCTCTTTTATAATTAAAAGTAATTTGAGCATTAAGGGAAGAATTTTCGGTCACCAATTTTGTATTGGCAAATGTCATTTTACTTTTGGTATAAATAAAATCAGTAGATAAATTGCTTACGCTAATACCATGATCTTCAATTAATGAAATTTCGTTAATATTTGCATACACATTTGGTCCTTCTATCTTGAAGTCATTAACATAACCATCAATATCTTTGTAAAAAACGATAGCTTCTTCTCGTTTATTTTCGTCAAATAGGTAAAAATTGGTGTTTGAAAGTGTAACTTTTGAAGAAGTCAATAAAAATGGTGGTGCATCAGGATTTGTCTTACCTTCATCAAACTTATCCACAAATATAGAGAGATTATCATTCTTTTCATCTTTATAAGTTTTCATATAAAAATGAACTCCATCTAATTCAATTTCACCAAATTCAAGCCTATTATCTACTATGGTTTTATAGCTGAATACTGAAGTAGTTAACTTATCGACATAAATTAAAGTATCATTATGATGATCATTAATTTCAATTTTTTTAAGCTTAATATTCCCTAAATAAGACAGGTCAACCTTTTTGACGACAATATTAGTGTCATATTTTTTATTGACCCAATTAGTAACAACTTTTGCAATGCTGGTCTGAACTACCGGAAGTGTAAAAAGAAACATTAGCAATACCGAAAAAAGCAACAGAATCATTACTGTTCTCAGTATTATTTTTTTTACTCGTTTGATAGTTTTTATTGTTTTAAATTTGTCTGTCTAAAATTACATAATTTATAGGTACAATTTTTGTGCCTAACTAATAAATGTCAAATAAAAAGTCAACATATATTTTAGCTATTGAATCGTCTTGCGATGACACTAGTGTCGCTGTACTACACAACGACCAAGTGCTCTCTAATGTTGTGGCAAATCAAGAGATTCATTCGCAATATGGTGGTGTAGTGCCTGAACTTGCTTCAAGAGCACATCAGCAAAATATTGTTCCGGTTGTACATCAAGCATTGGCAAAAGCGAATATTGATAAAAAAGATCTAGATGCTATAGCTTTTACAAAGGGTCCGGGATTGATGGGTTCATTGCTAGTTGGTACTTCATTTGCCAAATCTATGGCATTGGCATTAGATATTCCGTTGATCTCAGCAAACCATATGCAGGCTCATATATTGGCACATTTTATTGATAGCGAAAATCAAAACAAACCTCCTTTTCCGTTTTTATGCCTTACCATAAGTGGCGGACATACACAAATAGTTAAAGTGACTAATTATTTTTCGATGGAAATTATTGGAGAAACATTGGATGATGCCGTAGGAGAAGCTTTTGATAAATCAGCTAAAATATTGGGCTTATCTTATCCTGGAGGTCCATTAATCGATAAATATGCGCAATTAGGAAACCCGAAAGCTTTTGAATTTACACATCCCAAAACAAAAAACAAATTAGATTTTAGCTTTAGCGGATTAAAAACCGGTATACTGCGCTTTATTCAAAAGAATGTAAGAGAAAACGCAAATTTTATTAAAGAAAACTTGAATGACATCTGTGCATCTATTCAGTATACCATCGTTACTATTTTAATGAATAAATTAAAAGAAGCTTCAAAACAAACGAGCATACAGCATATTGCTATTGCCGGTGGCGTATCGGCGAATTCCGGAATTAGAAGTGCATTGCTGGATGCTGAAAAACAATTTGGCTGGAAAACCTATATTCCTGAATTTGAATATACTACCGATAATGCGGCGATGATCGGTATAGTAGGTTATTATAAATTTTTAGATAGAGCGTTTGAAGAAGTTTCTGTTACTGCGCAACCGAGAATGAGGTTTTAACTTCGAATGCACCAAAAAAAAATTCAATAAGTTAGAATTTATTCTTTACCCGACTTTAATTAGATTAATGTCAATAGTACAAGTATACGTCATTGGTTTATTTTTTCTTTTTCGTCGGCTTAGGTTTTAATTCTGAAACATAATTGAAACTTTTCTGAAAGTACTCCGATAATTGATCTATATCGTTCAACAAAGTATTTGGAACAGAAACATATTCTTTCATTATTCGTCCATGTTGTTCCATTAAATGACTGTTAAATTTTGAAATAAAATGTTCTCTATCAATTTTAGATAGCCTTAATCCCATTATTCCATCTTTTGATAAAAAAGTAAACATATGTCCGTTCACAGAAGTATAAGGTGTTGTTTTTCCTTTTCTTTCTATTTTCGGATTAATTTCTACTAACTTATTGTAAAGCTTTAACCTTTCAGTTGGTATTGTTCCAGATTTCGTCATTTCTTTTTTTTATGGCTACTAGTGGTTTGGTGATGATTTCGATGGGAAATTGTCCGTGAGAACCAAGTGCTGGATTAAAGATAACAATTTCCTGCAGAATTCTGCCACAATAAATTATAGCCGTTCTTGTGTATACGCTATTTATAAATTCAATAAAATCGTTATCAATGTCAATATTCCAATTATTGTTGTAAATATTCCTGTCCTTTTTGATTTAGTCCAACCCGATAAGGCTATCAAAATAGATAAAGTAATAATCCCAAGCACAAAAGCTACAAATCCAACAATTTTAGGGAAATCTAAATCACTATTTTCGAATTTTATAGGATAACCATCTGTTGTCATCATCACAATTTTAGTCATTGCAAAAACTGTTATTAAAAAACAAGCTGCAGCTACAGTAGTAACTTTTAAAATACTATTAGAAATTTTCCTTTCAAATTTCGTTACCAATAGATTAGCCATTACAGCAATAGAAAATCCACTTAATAATGAACTTATCATTATTAATTGATTAGCGATTTTGTTTAGGTATTCAGGTTGTAATTCTAACATTAATTCAGTTTTTCAAAATGAATGGCCACGGTTTGTGTATGGTTAGTTGTATAAGCGACTAAGATAGCAAAAAAGGACAGCACTAAGGAAATTTGCTAGGATTTCCGTGATACTCTTTACCACTATTAGCAGTTAATTATACACGTTATAACACGTTTTTATTTATATAAATCTCCGTTCAAGTATTTTAATCCTGAATCACAAATAACGGTTACTATTATTTTTCCAGTTTTTTTCCAATTATTTTGGCTCTTTGCAATGCAGCCCAAACGTTAGAGCCTGAAGTAACTCCTCCAAATACTCCTTCTATTCTAGCTAATTTTCTGCCAGCATCTTCATCTTTTACTGAAACGCTTTCTTCTGAAAAAAAATCAACCAATAAAATTATAGTTTCTCTTTATCAATATAATAATTTCCTAAGAAAATGGAATCAATCCCAGAATCAAAAAAACATCTAATTGCTTCTTTTGGATTATTTATGATCGGTTCACCCATAACATTAAAAGAAGTATTTAAAATAATCGACTCTCCTGTCAATTTACCAAATTCATTTATTAATTCCCAATATCTTTTGTTATCTTTTTTCCTCACCATTTGAGGCCTAACAGTACCATCAACGTGCACAACTGCTGGGATATTATCTCTTTTCTCATCTGTCACATCAAACGATGTTATCATAAAAAACTCATCCCTATTATCTTTTAAATATATATCTTTACTTTCGTATGTCAATGAAGGACAAAATGGTCTAAAACCTTCTCTAAATTTTACCCATGAATTTATGGTATTTTTATTATCAGGATGCAAAGGGCTCATTATTATTGATCTATTTCCCAATGCTCTCGGACCACATTCCATTCTTCCTTGAAACCATGCGATAATTTTATTTTCAGCCAGTAACTTTGCAGCTACTTTTGATGGATTGTCAACAAATTCATATTTCAATTTTCTGATATCTAATACTTTTTTAATTTCGTCATTTGTATAATCTGGTCCGAGATATAAATTTTCCAGTTTTGATCCTTCAAACTCATTATGACGGTAATATTCTAATAAAGCTGCACCGATCGCTAATCCAGAATCTCCAGGATTTGGAAATACATACTGTTTTTCTATTCCGATTTTTTTTCTATTAGCCCAAATACGTTGATTGAGTTTTACATTTAGCATGACACCCCCTGCAAAACAAACTTTCTTAATACCTGTCTTTTTAACCCAACCTTCAACAAGATTCATTACAACATCTTCAATCTTTCGTTGTGCTTCAGCNGCTAGATTCTCTTTCCCATATTTTATAACCAATTTATCTACTTCTTTTGCTTCTTCAAAATGAAATTGATTTGAGCCACTCTCTGACCATGAGTAAGCGTTACCCAACTCTGACGGTTTTACCAAAATATCTTTATCAAATAATGGAAAATACTTATCTAGTACTCCTTTACATTTGTTGAAATCTCCATAAGGTGCTAATCCCATAGTTTTACCTTCTCCGTCACCATGTATCCAATGCAGACCTTCTGTCACAACACTATATGCCCACCCAATTGATGCCTCTTTAAAGTATCTTTTCAATAATGTAATCCTATTTTTTTCAGCTAACCAAATCGCAGTACATGTTTCATCCCCAGCTCCATCAATAGTAAAAATTAACTGTTTATCATTATCAGATTGAGTGAAATATGCACTAGCTGCATGAACTAAATGATGATCATTATTTATTATCTTATTGTTGTAAGAAGAATAATCTGGAAAATAAATTGGTAGTTTTAATTTACTGTTTGATGTTCTAATATTAAAAAATGTTTTTGCTACACTTTTAGCAAATTTTTTCTTTACACTTTCTTTATTTTCAAACCCAAATAAAGCTTGTAAGCGTTTTGGAGTGTTTGACCAAGACAAGCTAACTGCATCAATATCGTTGATATCACTTATCCCTGCTTTTTTTAAGCAAAATTCAATAGATTTAATTGGAGTATTTGCTGAATGTTTAACCCTTGAAAATCGTTCTTCTTGAACGTCTGCAATTATTTGTCCATCCTTAATGATGGCAGCACTTGAGTCGTGTCCCTCATGAATGCCTAGTATTATCATATCATAACCTTTAAAAAATATTTATTTAAAAACTGAATTTAGCAATTATTGCCCCCTTTTTTTTTGAATAAAAAAATCAATTGACCTTACAAAGGCGGAAAAAGCACATTGTCTCTTTACACTCAATGAACGCCAACATAAGGGTATAGTTAATATTAACTATAAAACTTCAAATATAAGAAAAATAATTACTCTCAATTTATCATTTTTAGAACTTTGGTTAAATGTGCTTTATCACAATGGTTTGTGAATGATTATTTGTGGAAAATCATAACTGATTTTCCGACGTACTTTGAAGTTAATTAATTCAAGTGACATAAACGCAGCGAACTGGTACTAGCAATTAATTATACATGTCTTTGTTACCTGTAGTTATTTATTATTTTAATTATATCAGAAGGATTCTCAATCTCAAAATCAGGTTTATAAGTCCATAATCTTGTGTTTGCTCCACTATATTTTGCTACTATTGCAATTACTTTACTTTGTCCATTTAATTCCTTATCTATATTTCTTGCGAATTCCACATCTCCTTCGTGGTCTCCGATGTAAAAAATAGTTTTATCAGCAGTATTTCCGAATATTTGTTTCAAACATTTTAATCCACCAAATGGATTTGGTTTTTGAGCATTACTTGGAATATCATCATAGCCAACAATTGCTTGAAACTTATGAATTAAACTATTTTGCTCTAAAACACGACTAATGTTTTTTGATGAATTTTGAGAACATATACCTTGTGGTACATGGATTTGATTTATAGTTTGCTTAATTTTAGAGAATAATTCTACTGGAGTTGTATTTTTTAATTGATATTCCGTCCATAAAGTTCCGGCTTCAAACATTTCAGTTTCCGACATTCCATAATAATTCACATACAAATCTTGCCAATTTTTAGATTGATGATTGGCAATATGATACGAATCTGCACTTTTTAAATAATGCGGTAAATTTTCTTCTGTTAATCTTGGAGCAACTTCTGATAATATTTGCTTGGTAATGTCAATATTTTTCGGGATGGAATTCACTAAAGTTCCGTCGTAGTCCCAAAGAATTGCATCTATGTTCATTAATGTTGATTTTAATTACAGCCAACGGTTTGTGTGCGTTGCGTTGCGTTAGGTTTAGCGACTAATTTAATAAATAAAACTGGCGATAGTTCTTTTGCGAGTGATTTTCCGAAGGGAAAATCCGAAGCATTGAACTATACACATCTGTTGTGCGTAGTTTATTTTTTATCTCGAAGATATTCGTCAAATAGCTTTACCATCACGCCAAAATAAGCATCATTTTTTATTTCTCTTGAGTCACCAATTCCAAGAGCATGATTTCCATTTTCTAAAGTAATTAATTCTGCAGTAACTTTATTTTCTTTTAATTTTTTTATTAAAACTTCAGCTTGGCTATAAGGAACTACTTTGTCATTGTTTCCATGGACAATTAGAAAAGGAGGGTCATCTGAACTTACGTGATTTACAGGTGAAGCATTTGAATAGAGAGAGTATTCGATTTCTACAGGATTCCCAGAACTTCTCCATGCAGGAAGATGAGTTCCAATAAATGAACTAACAGCTCCTAGATCACCTTCACTTCCAGATGAAAATTTTACAAAATCAGTTGGAGCAGCTAATGAAACTACAGCTTGAACCCTTGAACTTACATTATTTACTGAACTTTTACTGTTTGTATTTACAATGTCATCTTTTGTACCAAGCATACATACAAGATGTCCACCAGAAGAATGGCCGATAGCTCCAATTTTATCAGGATTAATTTTGTAATGTTCGGAATTGTGTCTTACAAATTGTACTGCTCTTTGAGCATCTTCTACAGCAGCAGGATATCGAAAAATTGGTGGGGAACGATGATTAATAATAAACAGAGAATATCCATTTTTGAGCAATTCTTCAACACCAATTATGTTTGATAAGTACCAAGGATTATCATTTAATGGTTTGGCATCATAACTCAATAGCTGATGCCAACCACTACCAGGAATTACAACTATTCCATAACCATTTGAATTTTCTGGTTGATAAACATCCATTAGCAAAGCCAATCCACTATGCATCCCATATATCACATTTGATTCAACTTTGAACTTAGAGTCTTCCTGTGCAATAACTGAATCAACACTTAAGAAAGAGACGATTAGACTAATCGAAAATAATATTGCTGATTTTTTCATAATAGTTGATTTTTATTAGAAGCTATACGCACAACGTTGATGTGTATGGTTAGTTGCGTGTTTAAGCAACTAATTTAGTAAACAAAAACGAACGCGAGAAAATTCCGAAGGAATTTTCCAAATAAGCACTTGCCAAAGCAATTAATTATACATGGTGTTGGCAACTGCCTTTTCTCACCTTCTTCTACGGAATAAATATACTAAAATGCCTACAATAAGAATATTTCCAATTATCAACCAGCTCCATATATTATTTCTATTTGAATTCAAGATAGTATAGTTAAATATACCTGTTTTCCAGAAAACCCATTCATCTCCCAATCTTGAAGCTAAATTTGGATTACCTGATTCTAAAATAATAATTCCATCATTTGTTCTGGTATTGAGCCTTACAGATGTATTAATAGCCATTCTGTTGTTTCCATCGTGTCCAATAACATAGTCTCCACTTTTGTTGCTACCATAAATAAATGGACCTAAACCGTGTGTCAATTGATTGTTTATTTTAATAGATTCTTTATTCATCAAGTCTTGAGTTGATTTGCTCAATACTGGATTATTATTACCATTTGCTTCTAAAAATAATGTTAAGTCGTTAATACTAGTGTATAATGAGGCTGCCGCAAGTGCAGTGTATTTATAGTTGGTATCTATATTACCATCTAATTTAAAGGATTGAGCTAAATTTAAATTTGATTTTTCTGATAATTCAAATGTCGAATTATCCATTTTCAAAGGTTCAAAAATATTTTTTGCCATATATCCTTGAAATGTAAGTCCGCTCACTTCTTCGATAATTAATTGCAAAATAGTAAATCCACCACCCGAATATCGAAAATCAGTGTCAGGTTCAATTCCTACTTTGGTTACTCCACTAATATTTGGTTCTGCGTCTGCTGCTTTTTTGAGTGATTCTTCAATGGACTGTATAGGTTGGTTTGGCTCGAATCCGTTATATCCCAAACCATCAGTAAGTCCTGCGGTATGGCTCAATAAGTTTCTAATTGTAACTTTTTCATTATCAAATTCACATTTAGGTAGTTGCCACCTTGTTAAATATTTACTTATAGGTTCATCGATGTTGAGTTTTTTTTGCTCTACCAATTTGAAAATTCCCCAAGAGGTTACCCATTTGCTAACTGAAGCCATTTGAAATAATGTCTGTTTATCAACTGTCTTTCCAATGGAATAATAAAAGTCGCTTTCTATTTTACCATTCTTAACAAGTGCAATTGCTATATTACCGACACCTTCATTTATGGCTTTTTCCTTTACAGCATCTATAAATGTTATTGGGTTTTCTGAATGTTCAATAGGCTGTAATAAAAATCCGTTATTTCTACCACGAGAAACAAATCCAGTCCAAAGTGTAATCGATATGATTGTAATGACACCGTACTTTAAATACCTCATAATTTTATGTATAAATTTTAGACAAAATTATGAATGAAAAGATTTGAATGGGCTAAAGATGGCGTGTCATTATTGTGACATTTTTATGACTTACCGTTTGTTATAGGATATTAGGAATAAATGATGGGATTTTTTCTTCCTTATTAATTTCGTATGCAATTTTTATTGTTATTAGAACGTTCAAGGCGATTAAAACCATATACATTAATAAAGGCATTTTGTCAGCGGTAAAATTTTCTTCTTGTACTAATTTATTAAGAGGATGCCTAAAAAAGGGGGAAAATATGAGCATAAAAATACTCGCTAAAGTCCAGATAATTTGAAAGCTTATAATTTTCCGTCCCATCATTTTAATAGATTTTGTTGAACGGTATTTCCAAAAGAAAATAAATGGAAAAATAAAGTTTCCCAATGGAAGTAGAACGACAGAAAGTGCACTTAAATTAATTACTTTCAGTTTTGTAATTTCTTCATTTGTTATTTTGGTTGAATTCTCTTTTTCAAGCAATAATTCTTGATTTGAAACTCCCAAAGCATTTGAAAGAGATTGTAACGTGTAAGGACTTCCTTCTGATGTGCCTTTTTCGATTCTTTGAACTGTCCTTAAAGATAATCCTGACTCTGATGAGAGTCTTTCTTGAGTAAGTCCTTTCAATTTTCTGTATTCCC
>JGI24023J19991_10003481_pt1 | contig 11052 bp, 8 predicted proteins | sample Cruoilmetagenom1_FD_19991 | JGI IMG/M metagenome (IMG submission 19991)
GGCTCTCGGTCTGGCCGGGCGGGCGGATTTTCTATGTGCCCCTTGGGGCGCAGCGCTGGGCGGTGCCTGGCAAGTAATTGTTAGTAATCCGCCTTATATACTTTCTGGCGAATTACCCGATCTCGCGCCGGAAGTGCAGGATTTCGATCCGCCCCTGGCGCTGGCCGGTGGCCCGGATGGCCTCGATGCCTACCGCGCCCTGGCCCCGGAGATTGCCCGGCTGATGGCCGCAGGAGGCCTCGCCGCGCTGGAAATAGAGACGACACAGATCGATACCGTGGAAGCGCTGCTGCGTACCGCCGGCCTGAGGGATTTCGGTCGCGAGCGGGATTTGGCGGGAAATTGGCGATGTCTTCTGGCCGGAAATGCCGCGCGGCCGGCGGATTGGCGAAAATAGTAGTTGGAAAGTGGCTGATTCCTCTCTAAGTTGGAGGTATAGAGCCTAAGGCTCCGGCGTCCGTGGAGGACGCCCCACGACTCCCAATTTTGTGTCTGTGGCAAGGTGCTCGCGCGCTCGCCGGTTTGGCGATGCTTAGAAGACGCGAGCAAGATAACTAAACAATTAGAAGCAAGTGGGTTCATGAAACCTGGATCGAATGGGCGTCGGCCGCGCGGTAGGCCGAATAGAAAACAACAGCACGGCGGCCCGTCACGGCCGAACAACTTTGATAGTAGCGGTCCCGAAGGTCGCGTTCGGGGCAATGCCCACCAGGTCTACGAACGGTATTTGGCCATGGCGCGGGATGCTGTTTCCGCGAGCGACCGTGTCGCCGCCGAGACCTATTATCAGTACGCGGAACATTATTTCCGCGTGCTCAATTCCAGCACCGATCCGCAGCAGAATGGCCAAGCACGGCAAGACCGGGGCGGCGGTGACGGCCGGCGTGATGATAAACGGCAAGATGGCGGCCGACAGGATCGTAGCCGTCAGGAGAATACCCAGCAGGATGGGCGGCGGCCAAGCGAGGCGCAGAATGGTAGCCAGCCGTTGACGCCGGCGGCGCCGGCGGCGCCGGTAGGCAATGGCCAGGACGCGCCAGCACAGCCCGCGCCAGCACAGCCCGCGCCAGCACAGCCCGCACGGTCGGAGAATCGGGGCGGCCGGCAGCCGCGGCGGACAGCGCCGGCGGCGCCCGCAGCGGAGAAGACTAAGGGCAATGGCGCGGCGGCGGAGTCGGACAACACGGCTGCGCAACCGAATCCGAACGCAGACGGCGGCGATTGCGAGCCCGTCAGTATCTAAACTACGCCAAACACGAATAGGCCTGTCGGATCGGAGATCGGACAACCTGTCTATGGCGGCTCGGCGGCTCGGCTAGCCCTTTTTTAGTCATCACCGCGCATGACGATCTGTTTTTCGTGATAATGGCGGACACACGGGACCGATTGGCGAGTCGGTCTACACCGGAACCTTGATGGTATCGCCGGTGGCAATGTCGCCGCCGCGCAGCACTTCCGCATAGATGCCCATATCCACATGCCCGAAACCCTGCTGCAAGGCGCGCGGGATGTTCATGTCGCGCGCCGCTGTTTCCGGATCGACATTGGTGGCCCCGCAGCGGTCGATTCGCTTGGTGACGCGCAGGCGTGTTTCACCGATGGCAAACTCGCACCCGACCCATGAAAACTCGCTCCACGCCGGTGTGTCCGTCAGGTAAAGGTTGGCGCGAAAACGCAAGGGATTTACGGGTTGGCGGACGACCCGTTCCAGATCCTGCACGCTGGCTAGATTGATCAGCGAGACATATTTTTCCCGCACGTCGCTGAACATATGCCCGGCGGCCTCAAGCAGGCGCGGCGTGCCGCGCGCCGCATCGCCCATGAATCCGGCGAAGAACTGACCGATCAGCGTCTGACCCATGGGCTCGGTAGCCTTGGCTTGGACCACCGGTTTTCCACTGCGGCTGATGGTCAGCAGTCCGGTCTCTGGCACGAAGGCGACGGTAAGTTGTGCCAGCTTCTCGTCTCGTAGAAGCATGAGAAAATTGGTCTTAGGCAGCCACTGCGGGGCATTCCGGTCAAATTGGGTGGCGCCATGGGCGATGGCGAACCGGCGATCATGCGGCAGGCCCTGGCCAGGGCTGAGATGCGCCCCTTGCAAGGATTCCGCGCTTAGGCCTTTGACCGGGTAGCGGCAGATGTCGGCGATACGTGGGGCTACGGAGGTCATCGGGGGGCCTGTGAGGCGGGCTGGGCCCAGAAGCTAAGACTGCCGCGGCCTGCTGAGTCAACCACCGGGCAAAACCGCGCGTGCCGAACCTTGTGTCCTAAATGCAACACCCCATATCGAACCTGAAGGGGGCCTTTTGGCGGGTCTGATCTTGATCAATCTGCCGTTCACCGCGGGCCGCTAGACTAGGACGCGGGGACAGGCTGAATTTAGGCATCATCGGCCGCATGCTGCATAGTGCGGGTGCGGGCGAGGAGGGCGAGGGAAGTATGGATTTCGAGAAATTCACCGAGCGTTCGCGCGGTTTCGTGCAGGCCGCCCAGGCGGCGGCTCTGCGCCAAGGTCATCAGCAAATTACGCCGGAGCATCTGCTCAAGGTGCTCCTCGACGACAGCGAAGGCTTGGCGGCCAATCTGATTGGCGCCGCCGGCGGCGATGCGGGCCGCGCCCTACAGGCGGTCGATGCGGCGCTGGGCAAGCTGCCGCGGGTCGAGGGATCCGGCGCCGGCCAGGCCTACTTGGGCGCGGAAATGGCGCGCGTCTTCGAACAGGCCGAGGCGGTCGCCAAGAAAGCCGGCGATAGTTTCGTTACCGCCGAGCGCCTGCTCCTCGCCCTGGCCATGGCCAGCGGCACGGCATCCGCGCGGGCGCTGGCGGACGCGGGCGTGACGGCGCAAGCGCTGAACGCCGCCATCAACGATCTGCGCAAGGGCCGCAAGGCGGATAGCGCCTCGGCCGAGGAGAGCTATGACGCGCTGAAGAAATACGCGCGTGATCTGACCGCCGTGGCGCGCGAGGGCAAGCTCGACCCGGTCATCGGCCGCGACGAGGAAATTCGCCGCACCATCCAGGTGCTTTCGCGCCGGACCAAGAACAACCCGGTGCTGATCGGCGAGCCGGGCGTGGGCAAGACGGCCATTGTGGAGGGCCTGGCCCAGCGCATCGTCAACGGGGACGTACCGGAAAGCCTGAAAAACCGCCGCCTCATGGCCTTGGACCTGGGGGCCATGGTGGCCGGCGCCAAATTCCGCGGCGAGTTCGAGGAGCGCCTGAAGGCGGTCCTGCAGGAAATCGCCGCCGCCGAGGGTGAGATCGTCGTCTTCATCGACGAGCTGCATACCCTAATCGGTGCCGGCAAGGCGGAGGGTGCCATGGACGCCTCCAACATGCTCAAGCCGGCCTTGGCGCGCGGCGATCTGCACTGCGTCGGCGCGACGACCCTGGACGAGTATCGCCAGCACATCGAAAAAGACGCGGCCCTGGCCCGCCGCTTCCAGTCGGTCTATGTGGCCGAGCCGAGCGTCGAGGAGACCGTCTCCATCCTGCGCGGCCTGAAGGAGAAGTACGAGCTGCACCATGGTGTGCGCATTACCGACGCGGCCATTGTCGCCGCCGCCACCTTGAGCAACCGCTACATCACCGACCGGTTCCTGCCGGACAAGGCCATCGACCTGATTGACGAAGCGGCCAGCCGCATGCGCATGGAGGTCGATTCAAAACCAGAAGCGATCGACGAGATCGACCGCAAGCTGATCCAACTGAAGATCGAACAGGCGGCCTTGCAGAAGGAAAGCGATAAGGCTTCGAAGGAGCGGCTGAGTAAGCTGGTCGGTGAGATTGGCGATCTCGAGAAACAATCGGAGACCTTGACCGCCCAATGGCAGGCCGAGAAGGACACCCTGGCGGGGTCTCAGAAATTGAAGGAAGAGCTTGATCATGCCCGCGGCGAGCTGGAGATCGCTCAGCGCGAGGGCAAGCTGGAGCGGGCCGGCGAATTGGCCTACGGCATGATCCCCGATTTGGAGCGTAAGTTGGCCAAAGCCGAGGAGGCCGGGCAAGGCGGCATGCTGAACGAGGATGTCACCGAGGCCGAAATCGCCGGCATCGTCTCGCGCTGGACCGGGGTACCGGTCGATAAGATGCTACAGGGCGAGCGCGACAAGCTGTTGAGCATGGAAGACGCCCTGCGCGCTCAAGTCATCGGCCAGGACGAGGCGATCGTCGCCATCTCGAATGCGGTGCGCCGCGCCCGTGCCGGCCTGCAGGATCCGCAGCGGCCCATCGGATCGTTCGTCTTTCTCGGCCCCACGGGTGTCGGCAAGACCGAGCTGACCAAGGCCCTGGCTCGCTTCCTGTTCGACGATGAGGGCGCGATGATTCGCCTGGATATGTCGGAGTACATGGAAAAGCATTCGGTTGCGCGCATGATCGGCGCGCCCCCCGGCTATGTGGGCTATGAGGAAGGCGGTGCGCTGACCGAGGCGGTGCGCCGGCGGCCCTTCCAGGTCATCCTGTTCGACGAGATCGAGAAGGCGCACCCGGATGTCTTCAACATCCTGTTGCAGGTGCTTGACGACGGGCGCCTGACGGACGGGCACGGCCGGGTCGTGGATTTCCGCAACACGCTGATCATCATGACCTCGAATCTGGGTGGCGACATTCTGGCGTCGCAGCCGGAAGGCGAAGACAGCGGCGCCGTGCGCGAGCAGGTCATGGAGGTGGTCCGCGCCGCCTTCCGCCCGGAGTTTCTCAACCGGCTGGACGAGATCCTGCTGTTCCACCGGCTCAGCCGGGCGCAGATGACCGGCATCGTCGACATCCAGATCGCCCGCCTGGCGGCCATGCTGGACGAACGCAAGATCACCCTCAACCTGGACAACCAGGCCCGCGCCTGGCTGGCCGAACGGGGCTACGATCCGGTCTACGGGGCCCGGCCGCTAAAGCGCGTCATCCAACGCGAACTGCAGAACTCCCTGGCCGGCCTGATCCTGGAAGGCAAGATCGGCGACGGCGATACGGTCGATGTGAGTGCCGACGGCAACGGTCTGGTCATCAACGGCGAGATCGTGCAGGCTGCCTGATCAAACCGTTTCACGGATACGGAGAAGGTCGTGCAGGATTGGCATATCGCGCAGTTGAATATCGCAAACGCGCTCTATGATCTCGATGACCCACGCATCGCCGAGTTCGTCGCGCGCCTGGACGAGGTGAACGCCCTGGCGGACGACAGCCCCGGTTTCGTCTGGCGGCTGCAGACCGACTCAGGCAACGCGACCGACATCCAGGCGACGGATGATCCCCGCCTTGTCGTCAACATGTCAGTTTGGGAAAACGTCGAGGCGTTGTTCGACTTCGCCTACAAGTCCGCGCACCGCCTTGTCTTGCGTCAGCGGCGGGAGTGGTTCGCGCCGCCGAAAGGCGCCTATCAGGTGCTTTGGTGGGTGCCGGCGGGCACGCAACCGAGCGTGCAAGAAGGCCTGGACCGCCTGCGCCTGCTGGACGAGCAAGGGGCGAGCGCAAGCGCCTTTACCTTCAAAGCAAAATTCCCGCCGCCGGGCCTAGCCGGCGCACCGGAGGATCTCAAGCCCGACCCATACTGCGTCGGCTGGGACTAGGGCGGGAGTAGACGCCACCCGTCATCCCGGACGGTCCGTCAGGGCCGATCCGGGATCCATCTCTCAGGTATTATCGCGAAGCTGGATCCCGGCTCTCCGCTTCGCTGCGGCCGGGATGACGAAGGGGGTAAGCTAGCAGCTACCCGATGCTGCCGCACCCGCGCTCGGTCAATCGGCCTTGACCGTTTGGGTCACGCTTGGAGCGACGCCGCGCAAGGCGTCGGTTTCGGCCCGCCGGTCCGCGAACTGTTCCAGATCGGCGCCCTTCAGCTTCTCGCCCGAGGCCAGCTTGATTTTCGACGGATTGATCTGCTTGCCGTCGACTAGCACTTCGTAGTGCAGGTGCGGGCCGGTCGAGCGGCCCGTGGTTCCCACGTAGCCGATGATCTGTCCCTGCCGAACACGCGTGCCGGACCGCATACCTTTGGCGATGCGGCTCATGTGCGCGTAAGCGGTATGGTAGGTCGAGTTGTGGCGGATGCGCACATACTTGCCATAGGCGCCCTTGCGTCCGGCGATCCGGACGGTGCCATCGCCGGCGGCATAGATGGGGGTGCCCTTGGGGGCGGCGAAGTCGGTGCCCCGATGCATGCGTGTATACCCCAGGATCGGATGCTTGCGCATGCCGAAGCGCGAGGACAACCGGGCCCCGTCGATAGGCGTGCGCATGAGCGTCTTGCGCACCGACTGACCCTTGCTGTCGAAGAAATCGCTATAGCCGCTTTTCGGCGTGAAGCCATATAGGTCCAGGCGCTTGCCGGATAGCGTCATCGCGACGTGCCGCACGTCACCGGTCTTGGCCAGCGAGCCATCCGCCTCCAGCTTGGCGTCATAGAGGACCTCGAACCGGTCACCGGGCTGGATGTCGCGCTGAAAATCCACATCGAAGCTGAAAATCCGGATCAGCTCGATGAGCACCTGCGTGGGCACACCGGCGGCGGACGCATCGGCGGACAGATTGTTCTCGATCTGGCCGGTCACCAGGACAGTGGTTTCCTGCAATGGCCGGGCGATGGCCTCGGCCACGAAACCGTCACTCTCCGACCGGGTCACCCGGACGTCGCGCTCGACATCCGGCTGCAGGTTGAGCGCGAGCAACCGTGGCTCGGCATCGGGCGTGTCGGCGATCAGATCAAGGCGTATTTCCTGTCCCGGGCGTAGCTTGCGGGGACTAAAGACATCGCGCAGGGCGGTGATGGCTTCATGGGCCTCTTGCCGCTGAACCCCGGCGGTGGTCAGCATTTCCATCAACGTATCGCCGCTGGCCACGCGCAGGTTGCGCGAGATAGCGGCTGGTTGTGGCGGCGCTGTCTCCGGTTCTGCCGTGGAGGCGATCTGGCGCTCCTGGGGCTGCAAAAGCTCGGCATCGACGATGGATGAGCTGGGGGATGAGCTCGGCTCGCGGTGCCAAATGCCGGTCGGCCAGACGGCGTAGATGAGGCCACCAAGCAGCGGTAAGCTGAGAAGGCCGGCAAGCGTCGCCGCCTTTGCCGACCGGGTGATGGGTTGTATTTGTAGCCAGACGCGTCTCAAGTAGGAAGATCCCCCGTTGCTTCGGCTACTTGCCAGGTGTTGCTGGCCACCAAACTCGGTGGCCCGGATTTATGTGAACCTGATCTCACCAGTATCTTAGCAGGATATTCGTTAACATATCTTAACCGAGGTGCGGCCCCGCGCGCCGATTCGCGTAAGTATATGGAAAGTGCGGATGCGACTCACGCCTGTCAACCGGCATTTCCGCGGCCGAATTGCGGCCCTGGCGCGGCGGCCACGGCGCGGACTATAGTCGGCGCCACGAACGGTGCCACGAACGGCGCCAGATATTCGAATGACCCCGAAGGAAACGGCATGCTTCTGCACCACTGCACCTGGCGCGAGGTCGAGGATCGCCTGGCGCGCGATACGGGCATCATTATCCCCATCGGCTCGACCGAACAGCATGGGCCCAACGGGCTTGTCGGCACCGACGCGCTCTGTGCCGAAGTGGTCGCGAAGGGCGTTGGCGAGGCGGTTGATGCGCTGGTCGCGCCAACGATTTCGGTGGGCATGGCGCAGCACCATTTGGGTTTTTCCGGCAGCATGACCCTGCGGCCCTCTACCCTCATCGCGGTGGTGCGCGATACGGTGCAGTCGCTCGCCCGGCACGGCTTCAACCGCATCTATTTTCTCAACGGTCATGGCGGCAACATCGCCACGGTCACCGCCGCGTTCTCCGAGGTCTATGCGGAGAGCAGCTTGGACGGCGAACGCCGCAACGCAGCAAGCCTGCGTTGCCGCCTGAAGAACTGGTACGACAGTCCGGTCGTGCGCAAGCTCTCGCGGGAGCTCTACGGCAGCGCCGAGGGCAGCCATGCGACACCTTCCGAAGTGGCGCTGACTCAGTACGCCTTTCCCGAAAGCGTTAAGTCGGCGGAGATGTCGCCGGCCATCGCGCCGAACGGGCCCATCCACGATGCCCTGGATTATCGCCGCCGGTTTCCCGATGGCCGGATCGGTTCGAACCCGGCGTTGGCCTCACCCGAGGCCGGCAAGCGGCTCTATGACGGGGCGGTCGCCGATCTGGCCACCGACTACCGTGAGTTCTTGGCCGCGGAATGATGCCGCGCCAGGCCGGCGCCGGCTGTAATGTGGGTGAAAGAATCACCGTGTAATCTGCCGCGCAGCCCCCTCCTTTCTGTCGATTTTACAGTCCGAAAGATCTAAATGCTCCCAGTGACTCGCCGGAGACTTCTTGCCCTTTTGGGCGGCGCCGCCGTTTTGGGTGTCGCCGCGCGGGCATTGCCGATCGGGCTGTTAGACGGTGACCGTAGCGCGGCGCCGGGCCCACTCGGCTATACACCGCCGCGATTGCCCCACCCGCTGCCCNTCTATACCCGCCGCGCAAGCAGCTTGGCTGGCCGGAGCGGAACGCCTGAAATTCTTCCGCCCTCGGCCACGGCGGAGCTTGCGACGTTCAAGGTGGTCGATGACCTTGTCGTACCGCCGGAGTTCGAGCGTTACGTGATCGTTCGATGGGGCGATCGGGTGTTTCCGGACGCCGAGCAGTACGTCGGCTACAACAACGACTTCAACGGATTCATTCCGGACCCACGGCGGCCCGGCGAGGGCATGCTGTGGATCAACCATGAGTTCGTCTCGCACCCATTCTCGGCAGTAGCATCGGGGGCGGCATCCGAGGAGGCATCGGAATCGTCGGGGAGTCCGGCCGAGGCCGACGGTGTATTCGAAACGTTCATCGGNTTTNCNTTGCCGCGCGACGATATCCACGAGCTGTTGGGCGAGATGCTTTACAACCTCGGTGGCTCGGCGGTGCGGTTGCGNCGCGATANGGACGGGCGTTTCGCTGTGGTGGCGGGGCACGCGCTGAATCGACGTCTGCACGGTCTTTCGGGTCTGGCAATCAACGCGGAGCGGCGGGATCATTTCCGGGACGTGACGTCGTGGGGCACCCGCGCGCACCAGATCGGCGACTCCAACTACCTGGTTGGCACAGGCCCTGCCGCCACCGATGTCTTCGCGCGGCTCAGCTCTGATGGTCTTGGCAACCGTATTATCGGAGCCGCCTTTTCCTGTGCGGGGACGGTCACGCCGTGGGGAACCGTGCTTATCGGCGAGGAGAATAGCGAGGGTAGCGACCGTCGGCGGATGGGCGTTCAAGGGCAGATGCGCCGCGACGGGACACAGACCGGCTATATTCTCCGCACCACCGGATTCTCTTTCGGCCTGGTCGGTGAGAAATACGGTTGGATCACCGAGGTAGACCCGGCCGATCCGGACTTTCGTGTGCGCAAGCATACGGCCCTTGGTCGTTTCCGGCACGAGAACGTCACTCTCCGCACCGCCAAGGGGCAGCCTGTCGTGGCCTATATGGGCGACGACAGAAAGGGTGGGCACGTGTGGCGATATGTGAGTTCCGGTGTGCTCGATGACCCCACCGAGCGGGATCGCGCGAGCAAGCTGTTGGAAGAGGGAACTCTCTACGTCGCGCGCTTTGACCCGCCATCGGGCGAGTCGATGCGCGGAACAGGAGCGTGGATTCCCTTACGCCTCTCGACGCCGACGGCGCCCCTATCGCCGAGCGCCTTGGCGGCAGTGGAAATTGCGGCTACCGGGTCGGCCAGCTACGACGGCCTGCTCTATTTGCCCCGCCGCCGTGGCGTGGCCGGCGAAAGCGAGGATGGTCACCTGCTTCCCGTTACCACCGAGAACGAAGCGGACGTTCTGCCGGACTATCGTGGCAAGACCATCGCCGATTTTTATGATTCCTACGGCGCTATGCTGTGCGATGCGTTCGCCGCCGGCAACCTAGCCGGTGGGACACCGAGTGCGCGGCCGGAAGAGCTGGCCATTCATCCGACAACCGGCGACGTCTATATCGCCTTCACGCGGGGTAAGCCCGGTTCCGACGGCTATCCGGATTCACGCATCTTCCTGACTGGCAAGTTTGATACCGACGTTGCGGGCAGCCAACCGTTCGGCGGGCTCTACAAGATCGCCGAGGATGACCGAATGGCACCGGCGAGACCTTCGTCTGGGAGCGTGTTCTGCAAGGCGGCGAAGCAGGCGCGAAAGATGGTGCTGGTGTTGCCAGCATCGATAACATCGCCTTTACCGACCGAGGTGAGCTTCTGTGCCTGACCGATATTTCAAATCACTATCTGAATGGATTGTCCGAGGGTGCCGATCCGGTTTCGCAGCCCATCGATCATGCGGCCGTCGGCCGCGCCGCCTCCACCATCGAGGGTGTGTTCGGCAATAACTGGGCATTTGTCATCCCCGCCCAAGGGCCGGAGGCCGGATCGGTCGTGCCGCTGGCCATTGGTCCTATGCGCAGTGAGCTGACCGGTCCCGCCTTCGTTGGCGATGACACGCTCCTTCTCTCGGTTCAGCATCCGGGCGAGAACGCGCCCTTCGACCGGCCTGGCGAAACGGTGACCAGCGATATCGAGATGCTTGGTCTCGACGGCCGCGTCTTTACGCAGCGGCGGACCGTGCCTGTGGGCAGCAATTGGCCGAGCAACATCGAAGGGCGGCCGGCCGATCCGCCCCGTCCGGCGGTCGTCGGCATTCGCCGCAAGGACGGCGGGCGGTTGTTCTAGGCCAAGGCGGCGGCGAGGGTGCGGCAGAGTTGGTCTATGTCCTCATCGTCGTGGTACAGGCCGAATCCGAACCTCAACCTGTCGCCTCGGTAGTCGGTGACCACGTTTTCCGCGAGCAAACGCTGGTGAATCGTTCCAGCTTCGGGCGTCCGGAAGGTCAGGAAATGGCCGCGCTCGGCAACCGATACCGGCACGACAAGATGATCCGAATTCAGCGCCGGCAAACGCAGGTTTGACAGGCCGGCGACGAATCGCTGTTGCAATGCCTGCACATGCGCATGGATTGTCGGCACATCGATGCCGGCTTCTGCCAGCCAGTCGAGGACGGCGCGCAGGCGGTACAGACCAACCGGATCGAACGTGGCGCCGAGAAAGCGGCTGCCATCCG
>JGI24023J19991_10003482_pt1 | contig 11049 bp, 12 predicted proteins | sample Cruoilmetagenom1_FD_19991 | JGI IMG/M metagenome (IMG submission 19991)
ATGGTGTTTATATGGGCTTTGCTGATCCTGGCAAAGAAAATATCTTTACGCAGCATCTTTTTTGGGGACTCTTTTGGTCTCTGTTATCGTGGTTACGCTGAGAACATTTGGTCGTATCTTTTGTGGTATCTGTCCTCACGGTTTTTTAGGTAAGTACATCACAAAGTTTGGGCTTAAAAAAGAGATGCCTAACTTTTTGAAAAATCGATTTATAGGTGTACTCATCCTCTTTTTTGGATGGTGGGCTATCTACTATACTGTACCTGGTTTCTGGAAAGTACCACTGGCAACTGCATGGCTCTTTACGGGTATTACACTGGTTGCTTTTGTAATGTATTATCTTTATAAAGATATGAGTTACTGTAAGTACATTTGCCCCATTGGTACACTCACAAAAGCCTATGGAAAAGTCTCATTTTCTGCATTAGGTACGTACACGGATGATTGTTCTAGTTGTAAGACACTTGACTGTGCAGTGGCTTGTCCTTACAACCTCAAACCATTTTCTTTTGACAATAAAAATTCTATGGATGATTGTACACTCTGTATGGACTGTAGCTCTGCATGTGACTCTGTAGCGTTTAGGATAACAAAACCTTCTGCACCATTGTTTGAAAAATTTAAATACAATAAAGCAGAAGTATGGGCATTCATACTCATCACGGCGGCTATTTCTCTTACGATGAGCTTTCACCATGGGTTAAACCGTTCAGCCATTGCAGATACCTTTATCTGGTCAACCACAGCTGAGTATGCAAAACAGTACATAGACTTTGGATCACTTGATGCCGTAGGTATGTTTGCATTTATCTATGCTACGATATTTGCTATCGGTATCGTGTACATAGGTATGTTTGTGGCTTCAAAAGTACTCAAGGCTCCTTTTGAAAAGACCTTTTATACCTTGGGTTATGCATTTGCACCACTTTTTCTCATCGGTGGGCTTGCACACTTGATACATAGTTTCTTTACACACAACTATGCTGACATAGCCAATGGCTTCATCTATGGCTTTGGTTTAGACGTGGGAACCGTTGAGAACTTGGCTTCACGTAAAGATGCATGGTTAGGTATCTTTAAAGTGATCCCTTACCTTGCTGCAATTTGGGGATACGTCATCTTGGCAAAAAGATTAAAGTTCTTTAAGGCAACTAAAATGAAAAAAGTCATCGCTTTTGTCTTTGCTTCATCGCTCATCACACTTTATCTAGGAACAAATGTCTATAGAGCGTATGTATTTAAAACATACGGTATGGCAAAAAGAAGTCACCATGTGAGTCATGGGCATCATGCAGGGGCTCATAAGCCTAAAAGCTAAAAAGGTATTTTTTGACATTTTTATGACATTTCCTTAGTATAATTAGTGATGATATGGGGAGAGGGATATGCAAAATTTACATACAGTCATTCAAAATACACGTACCAATGAGCAAATTGTTTTAGCAAAACCTCGTAAAAAAGAGATAGAACTCTTTGAAAGAAGTATACTTGTTTCTGAGACAAACTTGGATGGCATCTTAGTCTATACCAATCGTAGGTATCAAGGTCTCACAGGACACAGTGAAGAGACATTACTTGGTTCTCCACATAAGATAGTTCGGCATCCTGACATGCCACGGGGTGTCTTTAAAGCGATGTGGAAGATCATACAAGCTAAAAAGATATGGAGAGGGTACGTTAAACATTTATGTAAAGATGGCTCTTTCTTTTGGACACTCTCCTATGTACAAGCAAAATTAAATGCAGATAAAGAAATTGTCGGTTACACAAGTACCGGAAAAGTGGCTTATGAAAAACCAAGACAAGAAGTGGAAGAGAAATATCAATCATTACTAGGCAATGAACACATCGATGACAAATACTTTATGAGGTCACAGGATTACTGCGATACACAGTCGCATAAAAGTAAAGCTATCGAATAATGCCCAAGAGGAAGATGTTTAGAGAATACATAAGTAGACTAAATACAACGACACCTATCATAAAATAAAGTGACTTTTTAGACTTGATAATGTTAACAAATCTGTCAACCCCCACTTCTCTTACTGTAAACACAAACAGCACCCAACCTCCGATACTCCCTGCCAAAGCTAGTCCAGATGCTCCCATAGGATGCATAAGTATGAGTGAAGAAGTCACTGATGCTATGAGTGAATAGACGGCTATTTTCGCTGCTTTTAAGTGTCTATGTGAAGCATACAGAAAGAGTGAAAACAGTTTTGCCAGTCCAAAGGGTAAAAGACCTACCATGTACATCTGCAGGACACTTACGGTCTCAAGTGTTTGCTCTACGGCAAACTTGCCTCGTTCAAAGAGTAGCCATACGATGGGTTCAGCCAGTAAAATGCCTCCTATCATAGAAGCCCCAAGTAAAAATGTAAGTAACCAAAACGTTTTGTCTAGGTTACCATATGCTACCTCTTCTTGTCCATTTTTCAGTGCTTTAGAGACAGCAGGAAAGAGTACCGTAGCTGTTGCTATGGCGATGAGGGCAAGAGGAAGCTGAAAGATGCGGTTGGCATAGAAGAGGTATGAGACAGAACCTGTCATGAGAAAAGTAGCTAATATAGTGTCTATAAAAGCAGAGATCTGAGGGGTAGAGTTTCCAAGTATACCGGGTAAAAAGAGAGACTTAAAATGTCTCTTTTCTTCTTGGACATCTTTTTTCTTTCTATAGGTCCATCCCCCTAAAAGTATGCGATGCAAGTTAAACTTTTTGAGTGCTACGAGATGTACAAGTACCTGTAAAGCACCTCCTATGAGTACGGCAAAACTAAGAGCATACGCTACAGTCTTGGGGTCATCTTTCATGTAGATGTAAAGGGCTGCTATCATAGCGATGTTCAGTAGGGCAGTGGACATAGCAGTTGTGGCAAAGTGCTCTTTGTACTGTAGTAAAGTAGCTAAAAAAGTCACTATGAAGATGAGGTCTAAGTACCAAAAGTTGATGGCAGTCATAGGTGAGGTCTTGCCTATAAGCTCTGCATCCCAACCCCATGCCAAAAGTTTAGTGATGGGTTCTGGAAAAAATGTGATGAGCAAAGAAAATGCCATCAAAAAGAGTAAAAAACGCAAAAAGATAGCCGTAGCAAACACCCCTTTATGTTTACTTGCTATAAAAGAAGGCATAAACGCCTGAGTAAATGCACCCTCAGCAAAGATACGACGAAAGAGATTAGGCAGTTTAAAGGCTACAAAAAACATGTCTGACCAAACTGAAGCCCCTAAAGCTGAAGCCATAAGTACATCACGCCCCAAACCTGTAACACGTGAGAGGAGTATGCCAAAGCTGTTGGTGAAGATGGATTTTAGTTTCATTTTTTCCCTTAGATGTACTTAGGAGGTATTTTAGCGTAATGTTGATAATTTTACTTAAGTTTGGTAAAACTGGGATACTTGATCTAAAAATGAGCTATAATTCGAAAATTTAAAAGGAAAAATATGAAAATCTTACTTTCTCAAATTTTTTTTGTATGGGGTATGCTGTTTGTCTTTACTCAGGCAGATTGCACTAAAAAACCAACGTATAAAGATTTAGAAAAAGCTATAGTTGACAAGTCTATAGAACAGGCTAAGAGGCTATTATCAACATTGGAAGCTGATGTCAAAACGTATCTTAAAACGTGTGATAACAGTAAAGAAATGTTTGAGCAAACATCTGTGCAACTACTTACTTTCAAAGACAAAATCTCTGATTTGGTACTTGACATGAGTGTAGTAGGGGAAAGTACAATAGATTGTCAAAATGTACCTAAAACCACAAAGCTGAAAAGTGCTTTTAAAACATCAGATACAGTCAAGATAGAGGCATCATACCAAAGTTACAAGAAAGATGCAGAGGCTTATCTTGAGTCATGTACTTCCCATGAAGAGTATGAGTTTGTTTTTGAAGATGCACTTTTTTATGATGAAGAATATACAGAGTGGAAAAAGAAAACAAAATAAAAACATGTCAGACCAAGTTGTAGCAAGAGATAAAGCTTTATGATGTTAAGGTTATTAGGGTTAGGTGATGCTAATGCTACTCTTCTACTTGCTTAATGACTCTAGCATAGTTTCTTGACAAAGAGTGTGTTTCACTCAGGATGCATTTATGGTTTCAGAGTGTGATTATCTTTAGTGGCTTCATTCACATAAAGAGAGAATTATGCTAATATTCTGTCCTGATTAAATAGGATAACATAAATGGGAATTTTTGCTTTACAATCACTTGCCGGAGGTTTTTTAGATGAAGACCTAAAAAATTTCAATAAAGTTTTTGATGATTGGTGTGTACAGTTTGAGAGCATGGAAGATGCACAGCTTATACTAGATACCCTTGAAAAACATGATCAGATCAAGATCGTTGAGATCACACCGCTAAGTTATCCAAAATACTTTTTCCCCAAGCTACAGGGTATCATCCACACCACACGAGAATATGAAGGAAAAATTATCTGCATCGTTGAGCCGCAAATGGGCATGAGCTTCCGCATTGCCGTATGTGATATGAAGACCAAAAAGGTAAGAGTACTCGGTACTCGATATAAGAGTGCACAAAGTGTCGAAGGGGCATTTGCCAATCTATCTTTTGATGTATAAAATTAAGAGTCAGATGATAATGCTAGGTAAGGTATGAGGTCACATTTTGTGACTGCAAAGTTAAGGTATCGCAAAATGTGATACCTTCTAAAACTACTTTATATCAGTAAGATAGGGTTGTATTACTTTAAGTCTTTAAACACGTCACCAAACTTAAAGTTGGCTCGAGTAGCTTCTTGTGCTACTTTTAGATCATTAAACACATTACCAAACTGAAAATTAGTCTGAGTAGCTTCTTGTGCCACTTTTAGGTCTTTAAACACATCACCAAATTCAAAGTTAGCTTGTGCACTTGTTAATAGGGCTGCTAAAACAGTAGCACTGATCATTATCTTTTTCATCATTTTATCCTTTTCAATATCTTCTTATAATAATAATGTGCCTGAATGTATTTTAAATATAACTTAAGATATTGATTAAATATTAATATAAATAATAAAATATACTAACAGTCACTTATGTGAATGAGATAAAAAAATGTCAATTTGACATATTTTTACAATATACTCGAAAGTACTGTTATACTTTGATAATTAAATAATAAAAGGTTTAAAGATGATAGTAGGTATAGAAGGTACAGTTGAAAGAAAAGATCCTACATTTGTGCATGTGAATGTAAATGGACTTATCTATGAAGTGCAAGTGTCTATCAACACATCCAATGCCATAGAAGAGATTAAAGTAAAACTATTTATCACTCAAGTCATACGTGAAGATGCAAACCTTTTGTTTGGGTTTAATGATCTGAATGAAAAGAAGATGTTTGACACCGTACTCAAGATAAACGGCGTAGGGCCTAAAGTAGGGTTGGCTATCTGTTCTACGTTTACACCTAGTACTTTTGCTAAAGTGGTTTCATCCAAAGATGTGAGTATGCTCAAGCGTGTACCTGGCATAGGGCCAAAGGCAGCGAGTCGTATACTCGTTGAACTGGCAGACTTCATCGTAGATGGCAGTGAAGAGAGTGAAACATCTGGAGCATTAGGTGAAGCAGTGATGGCGCTGGAGAGTTTAGGCTTTAAAAGTGATGCCATACGTAAAGCACTTTCTGGTTGCAGTGGTGACACAAGTAGCCTTGTCAAAGCAGGGTTGAAGAAGTTACAACGATTATAATACTTCCTGCCCCGTAGCATTCGTAATGACTAAACGTCATTTTGGATGTTTAGCTACCAAATACTGTATCCAAACTTAATGCCATATGAGTTGTGCAGGTCTTCATCCTGTATTTCATGGCTATAGGAGAGGGTGGTGAACCACTTGTCATTGATCTTATAGTAGATCGTACTCATGAGGGCTTTGGAGTCATGTTCTGTTGTAAATTTACTCTGGGCATTACTGTATGTGATGTTTGCATAAAATTTACGGGTGAAGAAATACCCTATACCTGCATAGAAATTAGTAGTATCTTGTAGGGGTGTAACGATCTGATCATCGTTGACAAAGGTATGGCTCAGACCGGCAAAAATAGAAACTGATTCCGCAGGATAGTAGGTAAGTGAAGAATAAAAGGTATAATCAGTGTTATTACCTACAAAATTATAAGTAGGCAGTTTGACCCCAACTCCTAGACCTAGTTTTAACGACTCTTGCAGTTTAAACCTTCGCTTGATCTTGAGGGTAGTATCTTGTATACCGCTTTCAAAGTCGGTTTTAAAGTAGCCTGTCCTGATCGAATAACTCCAATTATCATGATAGTAGCTCAATTGTACTTTTGTTGTGTATTGAGTGTCTCTGCTGACTAGATCTTCATTATTGCTCACGCCATAACCAACGCTGAAGTCCAGCCCATCTGTCTTTTTGTTTTCGGGAAGTGCTAAAGTGTTCGTAGAACACCCTTTAGCATTGACAACATCTAAAAAAGGAGTTTGCATACATTCATCTATGTTATCTGGTACACCATCCATATCTTGATCTTTAGTGTTAGACTGGGCATGGCTCTGTGTAGCAAGTATGAGGCTAAGTAGCAGTATTTTAGTCGTCGTCATCATGGTCATCCTCTATGTGGTCTTCAGTTTCATTCTCTATATGGTCTTCGGTCTCATTCTCGATCTCATCTTCTATGTCGTTTTCAATCTGATCTTCAGTCTCATTTTCTATCTGATCTTCTGTTTCGTTTTCAATCTGGTCTTCCGTGTCATTCTCGATCTGGTCTTCCGTTTCGTTTTCGATCTGATCCTCTGTCTCATCTTCAATGTGATCATCTATTTGTGTTTCGTGGTTGAATCGGCTTCTATGTTGTTGGGTTCTGGCTTTTGTTTTGTGACGATTGACCTGTCTGGAACGTCGTGTTTTTGAAACCTTCGTTAACTCGTTGATGGCTTTGTGACTATATTTACTTTTAGTGACAGATTTAAGTTTTGTAATGGCATCTATACGTTCTGTCTCTTTCATATGCATCACCTCTTTTTTAAAGGCATTCATAAGCTTAAAACGTTCTTCTATGGGTGCTTTATGGATAGCATCGATCTTGGCATCAATGTTTGCATAAAGAGATGTAGAGAAAAACCATACTACGAGTAAAGGAAATAATATAAGTTGTTTGATGACTATTCCTTTCCTAGATGTTGAAAATTCAATATAATTTTAGTACCATTATCGACCTGACTTTGGATGTGCATACCAACGTTGAGTTCATTACATAGTTTCTTTACGATATGGAGCCCCAAACCGATACCTCTATCTTGCTCTTTGTAGTAACGTTGAAAGACTTTATTGACATCTTTTATGCCTTTACCTGTATCTTCTATGGTAATTGTCTCGTTTGCTACACTGAGAGTTACATTACCATGTACTTTATTATATTTGGCCGCATTACTCAGTAAATTATCTAAAATGCGCAGTAGGAGCTCGCGATTGGTGTTTTTGTGTAGCTCATTGTACTGATAGAAGGTAAATGTCAATTTAGGATAGATATTTTGTACATTTTTTAAACGTTCTTCAGCCAATTTTCCTATATCCACTTGCTGGTTTTGAGAAGGAGAATTATGTAGAAAATTTTTGAGATTGTTCTGTAAGAGTAATATGTTGTCCAAACTTTTTGAGACTCTTGAGATATAAGTATCTTCTCCTTTTTCATCTTTGAACATTTTTATGTTAAGCATCATAGAGGTGATAGGTGTATTAAAATCATGCAAGATGTCTTTAATAAATTCATCATTCAAATGCAGCGCTTTTCGGATAGGACTTAAACTATAAAATGTAAAAAACAGTGCCACAGCAAAAAGCAACAGCGATGCAAGGGCAAACTTTATCCAAAGTATATGGATGATGTTTTGCATATCATTATCGAGCCTCTTGGCAGGATAAGTGATCTTCATATAATATTTTTTGGACTTAGGAATGGTGAAATAGGCATAAGTATCATTGGTATCATACAGAGTGTTGAGTACCTTTTTAGTTTGAGGGGCAAAATCAAAGGAGAATTGGTTACATTTTAAGGAGTAACTACAGACTTGCATCTCTTGTAAAAGACTATGTCTGTATTCCGTCTTTTGTGTACGATATAGCTCAGTAAATAGCAAGACAAGTAGTAGCTCTAATAGAGAGAAAAAAACAAGAAAGTTTTTAAAAAGAGACTCTTTTTCATAGTTTTTCAAGTATGTACCCTTTCCCTCTGATGTTTTTGATGTCTATGTCTAACTTTTGTTTGATCTTCGTGATGGCTACACGTAAAGCGGTATCAGAAGTGTGTTCTAGGCACTCATAGAGTTCTTCTTTTTTAATGACCGAACCACATTGGCATAAAAGTTTTTCAAATATTTTAAATTGGACATTACCAAGATCGATGATCTCACCATCGTATCTGATGATCTGTGACTCTGGGTCATACTCTAAATGTAGATAGTTAATGACACTCTTTTGAAACTTTGCATTAATGCGGATCAGAAGTTCTTCGGGTTCAAAAGGTTTTTTAATGTAGTCGATGGCTCCCAGTTCAAATCCTTTGGCCATCGCATTCATGTCTGTTAGTGCGGTGATGTAGATCGTAGGGGTGTTGTCTTCAGCATAGCGAAGTGATTCAAGAAAGCTAAGACCATCACCTTTGGGGAGATTGATATCTAGCAGGTAGAGGTCATATTGATTATCAAAGGTCAGGTCTTCAGCTTCTTCTATGCTGAGTGCACCATCTACTTCATACCCTTCCTTAGAAAGGAAGTGCTGTAGTGTTTCGTTTAAAATAGCATCATCTTCAAGTAACAACAGTCTCATGGATTCATCACCTTATTAAGTCCCAATAGATTATATTTTAGCATAAGAGTGTACTAAAAGAAGTGTTAGTTGAGTGTTATTTATCAAAGCATACGCAACATGAACGCCATTAAGGGCTCATGTTAGTCATGCCTGTTAAGCAAAGGTATCAGAAAATAGATTTCCTGCCCATTGGAACATATCAGTATAATTACCGGTTGTTGGTTCACCTGCTACTACTTTGGCAGCTACCATACTTTGGCTCGTTGCGTCATAACTAAAGACAGCAGATAGCCATGATGCTTCTGTTGTAGACGTTGGACTGTAACACGCTGAGTTGGTCTTAGGTGAAGCATAGAGTGCAACACCACTAAGTGTTCTTAAAATGGCATCTGCACATACTTTGGCTTCAGAGTTCCCAATGTGTCCAGCTTTTGGTTGTCCTGTACCTTGAGAATCACCTATGATATAAATACCACTCATCATAGTAGACTCATAGCTCAATGGATTAATAGGTGCCCAATTTCCAGAATTGACCTTTGCTGTAAAGACAATAGGAGCTGCTTTTTGGTTAGGTATAACATTTAAAACAGTTGAACTTAACGTTTTTGATTCACCATTTACTGTGTATGTCAAGGCTTTAGTCGTGTCATCAACAGCTGTGACTGTTGTGCTTGGTGTGTATACTACACCATACTCTGCAAATTTTGCAGTAAAAGTATCTGCTTCTATCGTGATATTTGCATTGGCATCAAACACGCTTACTTTACAGTTGGTAAAACCTTTGACATTTTTAAGATAGTCAGCCACCACACAAGCTCTTTCATAAGGACCAGGAGGACAACGGTAAGGTGCAGCTGGAATGGTCATGGTAAAGGTATCACCATCAACCATCGCATCGATTTGTGCTTTTAGAAGGTTGGTTTGTTCACCTGCTTTCCAAGCGTGAGGTACTTTAGTGATATCGTAATCATTGGCTTTTATAAAGTCAATTCCTGCGGCTAAGACCAATTTGTCATACGGTACGGTACTTTCATTTTCCAAAGTAAGGGTTTGTGCTGTTTTATCGATACTATTTACCATACTGTGGATCATACTGATGCCATATTTACTGCTTAGATCTCCATACGTAAATGAGAGATCAGAGGTCGTTTTCTGACCGTTAAGCACCAAGTTACTTAATATGGGTGAAACATAAGTAGGGTTTGCTTCTATGATGGTTACATTGACACTGCTTCCACCCCACATCTTGAGATACTTTGCACAGGTTGCCCCTGCAAAACCACCACCAACTACCACAATATGTGGAGTAGTAGTATCTTCTGCCATACTAGGAGTCACTGCAACGAGTGAACTTACTCCTAGAAACTTCATAAAATTCCGTCTTGAATTTGAATGGTTTTTTTTCATCTACTGTCCTTTTTTAATCGTTAGTTTTAAGTGTTTTTAGCCAGTTTCCAATAAGTATGATCTCTTCACTGGTATAGCCATGTGCTTGAGCATTCATGATGGGTTCATCATCAAAAATCTCATCTAGAAGATCATCCTCTCCTGCGATACTATCCCACTCATTTACTGAGATACCATTTGTACCATGACACTGAGCACATTGTGAACCTAGAAGTCTTCCTGCATCAGCAGTGTAAGCTGTGGGTAAAAGTATGTCAGTGGTTGTTTGCGATGAATCTTCATCTTCATCCTCAATACCGTCATTATCATCATCTGAATCTTCATCATCCTCTATACCATCATTGTCATCATCGACATCATGCTCATCATCGATACCATCACCATCAAAATCATCATCATTATTGGCTATGTTGTCATCATCATTGTCATCATCTTCACCACCATGGTCACTATCTATCACTCCGTCACCATCGTCATCATTATCATAATAATTACTGATACTGTCGTCATCATCGTCTTCGTAAATATCTATTAGTCCATCGTCATCATCATCCAGAGGGTTCTCAAGTTCAATCTCGATCAATGTACCATCCACTTGGATGTTTAGTATGTCGTCTGAGACATGATCCCCATTTGCATCATTGATAAGAGCATAATCCATTGCAAGAGGGATGTTACCAAGATTTATATCTTCTCCAGCTCTGAAAAGTGTACCATTGGCATCAGAGGTAACCATACCGATCTGTGTGACCACTCTGGTTTCATTGTTATCCTCATTGGTTGTCATGACCAATGAACAGCTCACTGTACTAGGGATCTCGATCTCAAATGGATGCTCATCAGTATTGTTATCTGTAGATTTTACTTTGT
>JGI24023J19991_10003484_pt1 | contig 11046 bp, 8 predicted proteins | sample Cruoilmetagenom1_FD_19991 | JGI IMG/M metagenome (IMG submission 19991)
AGCATATATAAATATCAACCTGCTTTGATATTGAAGGAAAAACTGGTTACATGGATTGATAATATATTTCAGTCCGGTTTGGCGCCGGAGACCAATGTTGTGTTTCGGGGATGGTCAAACCAGTTTCCATTTAAACGCAAGAGTGGGGTGCTGAAGGGTGATTTTTTGGTAAACAATGTAAGCGGGAACTATTTTTCTGGTTGGCCAGGGGCTGTTGGTGTTGATGCTTATGGTGAGTTTACATCCAAGGCAATACTTGTTAAATCAGATAAGGCGACCATACATAATGGAGCCATCAGAAATTTAACCGCAGGGGTTGATGATTTTGCCAAGCCGATATTAAAAGTCGAAGGCCATGCCTATAGCACGACCGGAGACGGATTTCAGTTTTTCTCTAAAACCCCCGTTGGAAAACGCTCGGAACGGTTTGTCAGTAAAACAAAATTTGGTGGTGATATTCACACGTATATGAAATTTAGTGTGGCCCTGGACAAGCAGCTGGCGAAGAAATACAAGCAAAGGTTTTCCGGCTATGTCGAAACCACTAATGGTGCCATGTATATAATGCGTGAACGCATGGATGTAACTGATATCAAAGGCAGGGTGCATTTCTCAAGTGAAAGTCATCATGGCGAGGGCATTACTGCCAAAGTCTTGCAGGGCAATACCAAAATACGTGTTAGTTCGAAAATGGTTGGCGACAAACCCGTGATGGAAATTATGGGTGAGGGTGGTTTTAACTCAAAACTTCTGGATGAAAGGTTTAAAAAACTGGGCTTGTTACGAGTTAGAGGTCAGTTACCCTGGAAAGGAAAATTGATTTTAGGGCATTTAAAAGCGACAGGTGAAGGGCGAGTGCCTGCAAAGATGTGGCTCGAATCAAACCTGCTTGGGGTGACGATTGATCTGCCTGAACCCTTCAAAAAATCAGCAGAGATCAGTCGCTATAGCACCATGCACGCAACATTTTTACCGGAGATAAAATCCATTCTCTCTATTCAATATGGCGATCGAATGTCGACCGAAATGCGAATGAATAACAATTATTTTCCTGCTCGTATTGAAATAGGCGAAATGAAACTTTCAGCAGGTAAGGCCAGGTTGCCAGACAAAGATGAATTCAGACTGTCTGGTGTTGTAAACAATATGGATCAATATGGATGGCGTGAAGTGATGCAGGAGCACTATAACAAGTACAGAAAGCTTCGCACGCGTCCTATTGTTGATGTGCCTGTTGTTATGGATTTCGCTTATATCAATGTTCCGTTTGACAAGACCAAGGCAAAACCCCGCAAAAGATATACCAGCCCCAGAGTGCTTCCTGCGTTTAAGGGGCAGATTAGACGTTTTGTATTTGCCGGAAAGGAATTTGGCAAGCTTGAGTTTGATAGTCGACGCGATAATCTTGGGCTGGCCTTTGATAAAGTTCGTTTGACATCACCCCATATGGAGTACAACGGCAAGGGAACATGGCATTATGTGGGGAACTGGCATAAAACAAAAATGAAAGGGGTCATGAAAACCTCAAATCTGGGAGACTTGATGACAAGCTATGGTTTTGCCGGTAAAGTTGAGGGCGGTGAAGGCGAGGTATCGGTTGATTTAAACTGGGAAAACCCGTTTTATGTTGTCAGGCCGGGCTATACCAATGGTAAGGTCAGCGTTTCTGTTGAAGATGGAGTCGTTACCGCGATTAATCCGGGAGCAGGCCGGTTTCTGGGCTTGCTAAATCTGGCAAACTTGCCGAGACGGCTTTTGCTGGATTTTAGTGATGTTGGATCAGGATTTGCTTTTGATACAATAACGGGGAATGTCAATCTGAAAAATGGTATTGCGTCTACAGAGGATTTTGCCGTTGATAGCACCGTTGCAGATGTACTTGCCGTAGGGCGTGTGGATATCAGGAAAAAAGAGTTTGACCAGATTGTCACGGTGACGCCGCAAGTAGCGGGGACGATGCCGATTGTGAGCGGACTTTTGATGGGGACTGGCGTCATACCGCTGGTCTGGCTTTTTGAGCGCATGTTTGGTTCTGATATAGATAAATCCATTTCACGCCAATATCACATTACCGGGCCATGGAAGAAACCCACGGTCGAGAGGATTGACAAGGAAGCAGCAGAAGATGAGACGGATGATGGTTTTGATAGCGATTTTTAATAGTCAATACGGTAACTTTACTCATGCCTCTGGTCTTGTCATGCGATCCATTTTCCTGATGGTTATAGCATTTTGTTCGGTCGCAACGGTGAATGCTGATGGTGCTTATTTAATAAGCCATGAGCAATGGGCCAGACCGAAGCGTGTTGAGACGGTATTACAAATGCCCGCAATTAAAAATGTATTAGCGGATTTTACTAAATCACCTACCAGTCAGTTATTGATACTGTATCCCGGAGGTGATGAAGGGACTTTATGGGCGCATGACATTAAGGCGTGGCTGGTATCACTGGGCGTATCCTCACGCCAGATTGAATTGCGACCCGGCAGCGGTGAGTCGGCCGCGATTGAATTGCAGGTAGAGTCACCATTATTTGGTATGATTAAATAAGGCCTGGCGTTTCCAGGCGTCAAGTTGTAAAGCAGAGGTAGTAGCAGGTGAATCGAGTAGCAGCAATCCAGATGGCTTCCGGGCCCAATGTCGGGGCAAATCTTACCGAGGCAGGTAAACTGATCGGACAGGCAGCCGAGGCCGGTGTCGGTATGGTGGTTTTGCCGGAAAACTTTGCCATCATGGGCATGTCCGAAAAGGACAAGTTAAAGGTAAAAGAAAAGCTGGGTGAGGGTCCCATTCAGGATTTTCTGGCGAAGGAAGCGGCCAGACTGGGTATCTGGATTGTAGGCGGTACCCTTCCTCTTGAAACAAAAGATCCAGGTCGCGTCAGGGCTTCGTGCCTGATCTATAACGATGCGGGCGAGCGGGTGGCACAATACGACAAAATACACCTGTTTGATGTCAAACTGGAAGAGTCCGGTGATACCTATAACGAATCCGAAACAATTGAGCCGGGTAATTCGGTTACCGTGATCGATACCCCCTTTGGCCGTTTGGGGCTGGCGATTTGCTATGACCTGCGTTTCCCCGAGTTGTTTCGCGGCATGGCAAATGAAAAGGTTGATATTGTGGCTGTTCCATCGGCCTTTACGGCCATCACTGGCAAGGCCCATTGGGAAACCCTGCTGCGGGCACGGGCGATTGAAAATTTGGTTTATGTGGTCGCGGCTGCCCAGGGGGGCTATCATGTCAATGGCCGGGAAACCTATGGCAATAGCATGATTGTGGATCCCTGGGGCATGGTGCTTGACTGTCTGCCCCGAGGCTCAGGCGTGGTGATGGCCGATATCGATTTGCAAAAGATACACAATACCCGGCGTAGTTTCCCGGTGTTGGAACACCGTCGCATGCAGTGTAGTACACCCAATGAATAATCATTCTCTCGATACAGCAAAAGATATTTTGCTCGCCCCCGCAGGGATGGGTGAGACTGATTTGCAGTCGGTACTCGACCAGTTGATGAGTCACAGTATTGATTATGCCGATATCTATTTTCAATCCTCGCAACATGAATCCTGGATGCTGGAGAATGGCATCGTCAAGGAAGGCAGTTTTAATATCGAGCAAGGAGCCGGGGTGCGGGCGGTCAGTGGCGAAAAAACCGGCTTTGCCTATTCCGACGAAATTGTCCTGCCGGCCTTGACCCAGGCGGCCAGTACGGCAAGGGTCATCGCCAGAAGTGGTCAACAGGGTAAGCTCCAGGCCTGGTCGAATAGCCACGCGCACAACCTTTATTTATCCAGTAATCCCCTGCAAACATTCTCTGCCGATGACAAGGTCGCCTTGTTACAGGCCGTTGATGCTGAGGCGCGTCGCCAGGATCCACGGGTTTCACAAGTGATGGCCAGTCTGGCCGGTGTGTATGAAATCATTCTGGTCGCTGCAACGGACGGCACACTGGCCGCCGATATTCGACCGCTGGTGCGCATGAATGTCACCATCATCGCCGAACAGAATGGCCGCCGTGAGCAGGGCAGCTCCGGTGGCGGTGGCCGCTACAGTTTTGATTATTTCCGTCAGGAAGAACGCGGTCTGGCCTATGCCCGGGAAGCCGTCAGGCAGGCGCTGGTCAACCTGGAGGCGGTCGATGCCCCGGCCGGTGCGATGCCCGTGGTCCTCGGACCGGGTTGGCCCGGCGTGTTATTGCATGAAGCCGTGGGCCATGGACTGGAAGGGGATTTTAATCGCAAGGGCAGCTCGGTCTTTTCCGGCCGGATCGGTCAGCAGGTCGCTTCATCTTTATGTACCGTGATCGATGAAGGTTCGATTACTGATCGTCGTGGTTCCCTGAATATCGATGATGAAGGGACACCGACGGGCCAGACGGTGTTGATTGAAAAGGGCATTTTAAAAGGCTATCTGCAGGATAAACTCAATGCCCGCTTGATGAATATGCCCCTGACGGGCAATGGACGGCGCGAATCCTATGCCCATCTACCCATGCCGCGCATGACCAATACCTATATGCAGTCGGGCGAACACCATCCTGAAGAGATTATCGCCTCGGTGGATAAAGGCATCTACGCGGTCAACTTTGGCGGCGGCCAGGTGGATATTACCTCGGGCAAGTTTGTATTCTCGACCAGTGAGGCCTACCTGATCGAAAAGGGTAAGATCACCCGACCCGTCAAGGGGGCGACCCTGATTGGCAATGGTCCGGAGGCCATGCAGAAGATCAGCATGGTCGGCAATGACATGGCGCTGGATACCGGTGTGGGTGTCTGTGGCAAGGAAGGCCAGAGTGTCCCTGTCGGGGTCGGCCAACCCAGCTTGTTGATCGATGAATTGACCGTGGGCGGTACGGGAGCCTGAGGACTATTGTTCGGCAGTGATCGAACGCAGGTAACGAAACAGAGTTCTGGCGGTAGAGGGTGCCTTGTTTTGTTGTTGTTCCTTGCGTGCTGCGCGAATGAGTTGGCGGATATGTTGGCGATCAATGGCCGGGTAGTCATTCAATAATTCGGTGAGTGCCTGATCATCGGCCAGCAGTTTGTCGCGCCATTGTTCGAGCCGGTGAAAGGCCTGGGCAGCCTGTTTCGATTGCGTGTTGAGTGAAGCCAGTTGTGTGCTGATTTCGGTGGCGTCGATTAGCCGTAACAGCTTGCCCAGAAAGAGTAACTGGCGTTTACGCGCACCGTGTTGCCGGATCTTGCGGGCCGCGTTGACGGCTTCCAGGATATTTTCGGGTAAGGAAAACCGGCGCAACTGTTTTTCATCCAGTGCTACCAGTTGCTCGCCGAGCTTTATCATGGCCTGGGCATCACGTTTGAGCTGTGACTTGCTGGGTGGCAGGTTTGAGTCGGGGATTTCGTCTGACATGGACAGAAAACTAGCATGAGTCATGCTGTAAATAAAGACATAAAGCCGTTTGGCTCATGGAAAAAAATTTAATGATGGCTGGCAGGAAATAGTGTGATGGCAGAGATTTCAAAAAAAGAAACGTCAGGTTTTGATTATGACATTGGTTATTTGCAGAGTATTGTTCACGATATTCTGAAGCAGGCCGCCCGGTTGGGCGCCACCTCGGCTGAGGCTGCGGTCAGTAGCCAGAATGGTTATTCCGTTACGGTCAGAAAGGGTGAGGTGGAAACCATTGAATATAATCGTGATAAGGGGCTCGGGGTCACGGTCTATTTTGGACAAAGCAAAGGCTCGGCCAGCACCACGGATTTCAAAACCGGCGCGATTCAAACAACGGTGCAAGCGGCCTGTGATATTGCCCGCTATACCACGGCGGATGAATATGCCGGCCTGGCCGATGAGAAATTACTGGCAAAAGAGATCCCCCAACTGGATCTTTACCAACCCTGGTCCCTCACGCCCGAGCAGGCCGTGGAAATGGCCCAGCAGTGTGAGGCCGCCGGGTTTGCGGTTGACAAGCGACTGACCAATTCAGAAGGGGCCTATATCAGTACGCACAGTGGTCAGCGTGTCTATGGCAACAGCCTGGGGTTTATGGGTGGTTATGCCAGTTCTCGCCATAGTCTGGGGTGCACCCTGATCGCTTCAGACAATGATGAAATGCAGCGCGACCACTGGTACAGCCTGTCACGCAACCCCGATGGACTTGAAGATGTAGAGAGTGTTGGCCGTCAGGCCGCGGAACGGACGGTGCAGCGACTCAATGCCAAAAAACTTTCCACCCGCAAGGTCCCGGTCATCTTCAGCGCCGAGGTGGCGAGAGGCCTGATGGGGCATCTGACTCGGGCAATCAGTGGGGGCTCACTTTACCGCAAGGCCTCATTCCTGCTGGATTCCATCGGTAAGCCGGTCTTTCCCGACTTTGTCTCCATGGATGAACGGCCTCATATCTTGCAAGGACTGGGCAGTGCCTCGTTTGATAATGAAGGTGTGGCGACACAACCCCGGGCCTTGATTGAGGNCGGTATTTTGCAAGGCTATGTGCTCGATAGTTATGCGGCGCGACACCTCGGGATGCAGACCACGGGTAATGCCGGTGGTGTACACAACCTGCATATCAATTCCACTGGCCAGAGTCTGAATGAGCTGCTTAAGGATATGGAGCAGGGCTTGCTGGTGACGGAAGTGATGGGGCAAGGCGTCAACATCGTGACCGGGGATTATTCCCGTGGCGCCAGCGGCTTTTGGGTCGAGCATGGCGAGCTACAGTATCCGGTAGAGGAAATTACCTTGGCGGGTAAACTGGATGAAATGTTCCTCGGCTTACAGGCCGTTGGCAACGATGTGGATCAACGAGGGAATCTGGTGACCGGTTCATGGTTGCTTGATGCCATGACCGTGGCAGGAAATTAAGGAACCTCTGTTTAAGTCCCTGAAGCGGCGCTGACTGCGTTGGAAAGGAACTCAAAATGCTCATTTACTTCGTGTAAACTGCGCTTTTTCGTTCATTTCCGCCTTGCCATCATCCGCTTGATGAACTTAAACAGAGGTTCCGTTTTTTATTAAATTCAGAGTGTGGTCAGCCGGTAATAGGTCAGCAGGTCCTTGACCTGTTCGGCCTCGTGTTCTTCGACACGCACCATGGGTACGGATTCAGTATAGCCTTTCATTTTGCGACGTTGATACTTGGCGGCATAACCACGCGCCGCCAGCACGCTGCCCAGTAAACGAGCGACAACCGGCACATCCGAGTGGTAGAGGTTAATCCATTTTTTACGTTTTTGTGCTGCCATAGTGTTAATGTAGTTTGTGGCTTAAAGTCTAGCAAACTGCCGCCAATCATTTCATCCTCATCTTCATATCGGCAGGTTAGCGCAGGTGTTTAGCCGTCTGTCTAAAGAAGGAAGATCGATGCCAGGCCGAGAAAGGCGAAAAATCCAATCACATCGGTAATGGTGGTTAACACAACAGAGCCTGCCAGGGCCGGGTCGGCGCCTATGCGGCGTAAAAATAACGGGATAGTGGCGCCGGCAACCGCCGCCACAATGAGATTGATGACGATCGCCAGCGCAATGATCAGACTCAGTTTCATGTTATTAAACCAGAGTCCGGCCACCCCGGCGATCACGGTGGCCCAGATCAAACCGTTCCAGACACCGACCCAGAGTTCTTTTAAAAACAGGCGGCGGGCATTGCCGGGGCTGACGAGGCCAAGGGCCATGCCGCGTATTACCAGGGTCAGGGTTTGACTGCCGGCAACGCCGCCCATGCTGGCAACGATGGGCATGAGGATGGCAAGGGCGACGATTTGTTCAATGGTGGTATCAAACCGGCCGATCACCCAGGAGGCGAGGAAGGCCGTGAGCAGATTGACTCCTAACCAGAGACTGCGCCGCCGGGTACTGGCGATGACCGGGGCAAACATATCCTGTTCTTCATTCAAACCCGCCATACTCATAAAGTCGTGGTCAGCGGTATCACGGATGACATCGACCACGTCATCGATGGTAATACGACCCAGCAGGTGGTTCTTGACATCCACCACGGGAGAGGTAATCAGATCCCGGCGTTCAAACAACTTGGCCACGTCCTGGGCGGGCATGGTGGCCGGGATGGCGTTATCTTCCCTGTCCATCAGGTTCTCAATCGTCATGCTCGGGTCACTGGTCAACAGTTTTGACAGGGTGAGTTGGCCAAGGTATTTGTTTTTTCGGTCAACGACGAACAGTTTGTCCGTGCCTTCCGGGATTTCTCCCCGACGGCGTAAATAACGCAGCACCACGTCCAGGCTGATGTCTTCCCGCACCATGATGGTGTCGGTATCCATCAAACCGCCGGCGGTATCTTCGGGGTAGGACAGGACGGCGCGTAATCGATCCCGGTCCTGGGACTCCATGGTCAACAGGAGTTCCTGGGTGACATTGAGCGGCATTTCGGGAATGATGTCCGCCAGGTCATCGGTATCGAGATTTTCGGCCGCCTGGCGCAAGTCCTTATCATCCATCTTGCGCATGAGGCTGCCGCGCAACTCCTCATTCAGATGGAGCAGAACCTCACCGGTGCTTTCCGGGCTCAATAATGGCCAGATAAAATCGCGTTGTTTTGATGGCAGGGACTCGAGCCAGTGAGCAATGTCTGCCGGATGCATGTCTTCCAGCAAGGATTCGATTTGCTCGGTATCTTTCGCTTCAATTACATCAAGAAGCACCTGTTGACTGGGGGTTAATGGCTCGTTGTTAGACATAATTCTTTCCTGCTCTTTCGAGCAGTTTATCAGGAGTCACTGGAAAAGGGCAAAACTCTTATATTAAAGTAGTATTAAGGCGATCATGCATATTGAAAACGATTCAGGCGTGTTAAAAATTCTTCATAATTGGTGGTCTGCATGATCTCCCTGGTCAAGTCTGACAGAACAGACAACTGACTATCGTTAATCACCTGTTTAATGGCTGGAAGATTTCTGGCATGCATACTGAACTCAGTCAGGCCGAGGCCGAGCAGGATGCGTGTAAAGCGCGGATCGGCAGCCATTTCCCCACACATCCCGACGGGCTTATCCAGCAACTTGCCTGCCTCAACCGATAAGCTGATCAACTGCAGCACAGCCGGATTGAGCGGGTCATATAAATAATTCACTTCTTCATCGATGCGGTCGATGGCCAGGGTGTATTGGATCAGGTCATTGGTCCCAATCGACAGAAAGTCGAGGTGTTCGAGGAACATTCTGGCCTTGATAGCGGCGGCCGGGACTTCAATCATGCCACCAATGGCAATATCTTTATCATAGGGAATATCTTGTGCTGACAACTCAGTCTTTACATCTTTTATTAATTCAAGAATCAGTTTTAATTCATTTATATTGGATAGCATGGGCAGCAGAATACGCACCGGCCCATAAGCCGATACACGCAGAATGGCGCGTATCTGTGGCAAAAACAGTTCTGGCTCCTTCAGGCACAGGCGAACAGCCCGTAAACCCAGGGCGGGGTTGGTTGTGACGGCTGATGTTTGATGACTGCTGCCATCAACCTGTTTGTCGGCGCCCAGATCAATCGTCCGGATAGTCAACAACTTGCCATCCAGTTTATCTATGACGCCTTTATAGGTTTTGAACTGTTCTTCTTCATCAGGCGGGCTGGTGCGGTTCATGAACAGAAACTCTGTGCGATACAGCCCAATGCCCTGCGCGCCAATTTCATGAATAGCGGGAATATCTGCAGGCAGTTCAATATTTGCCATGAGTTTGATGGTATGACCATCTTGTGTAACCGCAGGCAGGTCCTTGTTCTTGATGGATTCGAGATAGTGCTGGCGCTCCTGGCGGCGCTTTTGATGATAGTGTTGCAAGCTACGTTCATCGGGATTGGCCAGAACCCATCCCTGCAGACCATCCAGGATGATGGTTTCATCATCATGCAATCGTTCCCTTGCCTTATGCAGGCCAACGATGGCCGGAATACCAAGGCTTCTTGCCAGAATGGCTGTGTGTGAAGTGGGGCCGCCACATTCAGTAACAAAGGCGGCAATGCCTTGATGTTGCATCAGCACGGTATCGGCAGGTGAGAGATCGTCGGTAACCAGAATATGGCCTGAGTGAGGGTGTTCCTGTGCCGGGCTGGCGCCATGGTGTACCGGACTGTTTAGCAGGACACGTTGTATGGTGTTGACGACATGATCGACATCATCCCGCCGCGTACGCAGATACGGGTCTTCCATTTCATCGAATACCCGCACCAGGGCATCGCGTTGGATCTTCAACGCCCACTCTGCATTACATTGATGTTTGGCAATGATTTGCAATGGGACTTTTGCCAGGGCGGAATCATTCAACATCAACAGGTGAGTATCGATGAACTCGGCAATATCGGCTGGTGTGTTAGACGGTATCTGTTCCAGAATATCGTGTAATTGCTTGCGGGCGAGGATAATAGCGGCACTATAACGGGTTTGCTCATCCGGGATAAATTTTTCAGGCAGGGCGTATTCGGGGATCTCTAGTTCGTCGCGATAGAGGATATGCACCGGACCGATTGCGATGCCTTTTGAAACGCCTGTACCAAGCTGTGCGAATGTCATTGATGGCTCCTGGTGGCCCGCTCAAACTGAAGGGCACATCTAAAAATGCACTTTTCACCCGTAAGGGCACAAGTCCGCGATAGCGGCGTCAGCTCCGTGCTCGAATACCTGGACGGCACCTTGTCCTCATGTATNCCATATACACTCCGGTTCGCGGCTCTGGCGTCCTGCTTCGCCCTAGCTCCTGCATCCATGCAGTCGTGCGCGCGGNGCTTCTTTGCTCTCACGAAAAAATCACTATTTTTAGACGCGCCCTGAGATATCTGGGTCAGATTATTGATCTTCTTCAAAACGCGAGTTGATTAATTCAAGCAAGGCCTCCATCGCCTGCTCCTCATCAGAGCCCGAGACCATGAGCTCTATTGTATAACCTTGTGCAGCTGCCAGCATCATGACGCCCATGATACTTTTACCGTTTATCTGTTTACCGTTGAGGCCGAGCTGAATGTCTGACTTGAAACCCGATGCCAGGGTAACCAGTTTTGCTGCAGCCCGGGCATGCAGACCCAGTTTATTAATAATTTTGGCCTGTTTTTTTATCATGTTGATGGATG
>JGI24023J19991_10003486_pt1 | contig 11040 bp, 9 predicted proteins | sample Cruoilmetagenom1_FD_19991 | JGI IMG/M metagenome (IMG submission 19991)
TCAATGTTTTTGTGCCAAATATTAAATCGGGCAGATCGGGCGAAGATGGCCTGAAGCTATGATGCATGGTTGGGGAAGTTATTGCGGCCACGTTCCTTAGTCGAAATAATACCTGACCCGCAATTCAACCTTATAATCATTTTGTTTTTCCCCGTATTCAGAATCGTTGCCCCCTATCAGAAAAGCGCCGCGCAGTCTTAATTGCAGGTTGGTTATGGGGTTGTACAATAGTTCCGGGGTGATGGACAGACTTTGATCGTTTAAATTGATTATGGAGAAAACTGCCGGGGTAAAGTAAAGGATATCGAATGGTTCATTCCAGCCGGCTCGAAAATAGAGGTAGTCGCGCATTGGTTTGAAGGTTCCTAATGATCCATGGGATACCTGGGCAGCCCGGTTGAGCTCGGAGCTGTTTCCGGTGGCAAGATACGTATCGTATGCTCTGTCAACAGCCCTGTAAAAATTGTTCGCGTCGTTTTGATCTAGACCCGCGCCATTGTGATAATATTCGACGATGAAGGTTATGTCATTGGTGGTAAGATATCGAATACCGAAAAGATATTTCAGAATATCCGATTTCTCGGTGTAGAGATTCCCCTGGCTGTCTATCGATTTCTTATCAAACCCGGGGAGCCACGCAAACTCCCCGTGAACCGCAAAATTGGATGTGATATTTCTGGCAAAATCAAGACCGTAACGGGTGGTTCGGCTCTTCCCGGTAAAAAAAAGCAAGTCTATATCGGTGTCCCAGAGAAGGCCATAAATTTTGGTGGCAAAATTGATGTGGTCCGGTTCGCCAAACGGGTCGTTTATGGATTTCGTGACCGGCAGGATTACCGGCGTGAAGGCCACTGTTTGTAGGGGACCGCCAAAGCTCTTGATCCAGTCGGCAGCAGCAAGATAATACCCCTCTATGGGCTCAGTTGGGTCATCAGGGTCTTTGTGACGTGAAACAAAATTCACGGTATTGAAAGCATAGCCCTTCCCCCATAGCAAGACCTTTTTGCCAGCCTCGAGGGCGAAACCTGGGTCCGGTTTTAAGGCAAGATACCCTTCCAGAAGGGTCGTGTCCCCGTCCCACCCCTCATAGCCGTACCAGAGGCGACTATCGGTTCTGAAAAAAAGACCGGCAATCCCTTTGTGATAGCTTCCCTCCAGGCGAAGACCGGAATTGTATTGTTCCAGGGTTGATCCCTCGTCTTTATCATAGAATTTGATCTTGTAGAACGCAGAATCACGGTCCAGAGCGAAAAGAACAGGCTTGAGCTCAAAAAAACCCCCGAGGTTGTAAGGCTTTTTTTCGATCTCATTTTCGATTTCCGACAAATCAAATTCGTATTCATCCTCTGACAGGGCCGGAAAAGGAAAAAACCAGACCCATAGTGTAATGCCTGCGAGGATCAGGATCCCCTTCATCTAAGGCTCTTTACTCTGGGGAGAAAATTGAGCGTGAAGGCCTCATCCGGGAGGTCCCGCGCTTTGATTTTGGCAAAAATCATGATGGACCTGTAGCCCTTGTAGAGAGGACTGTCCGTTTCTATGACGGAAGGCCTGACAAGTCCCTCTCCAAAGTTTTTCACCTTTTTAAAATAAAGGGTTTTAATGAGCATATCGGCTTCTGTAAGGCACTCAACCTTGGTGGGCAGTGACGCACTTTTGTCAACCCACATCTTCAATTTGTCGTAGGCAATCGCTTTTGTTTTGGCCTTAAGGTGCAATAGATATTGATCACCGCTCTTGTCAACCTTGCTTACCTTGTATTCAGAAGTATAATCGAGCCGCAATATATCAGAATTATTGAACACGCCGCCCACAACCGATTGGATGCTTGTTATCCTGATCGGCTTCCCCACATTGGGAATATAGAGCCACATGTTTTCTCCAAGCCTTAGGGTGCTTCGCCCCTTTTCACTGGCAGGTGAAAGAAATAACGAGGTGACCCTGTCATTTCCTTTCTTCACGGTAAAAAGAATAAATTCCCTTTTCCGCCCGTCGGGTTCCTCGTTGATGAGTTTTCGATATGATTCATACGTTTCAGGATTGAGATTTCTGTCTACCTTTCTCAGGAGTTGGTCCCCATCTATTGCGTATACGGGCGCTGCAAACATCATCGCCATAAAAAAGATTACCATTTTTTGCATGTTACTCCCTCCCTTTTAAAGCGGTTTTCACCGCATCGCCAACACTCCCCTCAAATCCAAGAATAGTTATGCCGTTGTTTTTCAATGCATTCGTCATTTTCGATCCAAAGCTCTCGGCAATGAACATGGTAACGCCCATCTTGGCAAGGGAATCTGCCGCTGAAGGCCCGGCGCCCCTACTCGCATCCGCGTATGGGTTATCAATAACCTCAATTAATTCGCCATTGCTGTCAAATATGAAATAATAAGAACATCTCGCAGCCCTATTGCTGACAGATGCTTTTTCAGTTTTACCACTTGACGCAACCGCAATTTTACTGTTTTTTAAGTCGGCAGCATAGACCATAAGTGAACCAAGAAACAACATTGCAATGCTAATAAGGATGATTCTTTTCATTTGAAATTCCTCCTATACATGTCTCAGAGCATCAATGGGTTCCATCTTTGACGCCTTGTATGCGGGCTGAAGACTCGCTACAACCGACACCACAATAACGATTGCCGAAATGACCCAGATATCCGATAGATCTATGGTGGGTGAGAGTATGAGGCCTTTCTGTCTTCCGAAATCGAAGGTAAGCCCAACCATATTCAAGATATATAGAACCCCCGCATTAAGGATAACCCCTGTCAATACGCCAAAAACGCCCAAACAAAATCCTTCAAGCAAAAACATGGAAAGAATCTTCTCGGGCATCGTGCCGATGGCGGCGATGGTGCCGATCTCCCTGATTCTTTCATATACCGCCATGATCATGACGTTCATGATGCTCACAAGCACGATGGCGATCAACATGATCTTGATAAAGAAGGTCATTACATCAATCATCCTGGCAATGTTGAAAAAGGGAGAGAGTTTTTCCCAGGTATGGACCTCAAAGGCGGGTTTGCCGGCCTTGTTCAGCGTCGTTGAGAGGTTCCCTTTGATTTTCCCATGCACGTCATGGAGTGTGCTGAAATCAGAGAGCCTTAATGCGATCTCGCTGACATCCATCTTTTCCATCCTGAGGACTTCCATGGCGTCCTTTATGTGCATGTAACCATCCCTGCCGCCGGGGCCCGTGGCGCTCTCAACGATCCCTCCGATCTTGAATTGCTTCCCGTTTACAGAGCCGTCCTTATTGGTGGCAATTACAACGACCATGTCGCCAATCTTCACCTTCATCCCCTTTGCGATCAGCTCAGGAACAAGGATTTCTCCCTTTCTGATGGTTTTGTCCCCCTCCTTTATCCTTGAGAAAAGGAGGGGAACGGTTTTTGCTTCATCTTCAGGATTCACACCGTTTAACCTTATATTGGTGGTTTCAACGAAATTGCTGAACATGCCGCCGAATTTGATCCGCTTTGACCAGGCCTCAATGCCCGCAGTTTCATGGATCGCTTTTTCAACTTTTTTTAGTGCCTTTGGGTTCAAATTCATGGTGAGCGGCAGGTTATCTATGGATGCCAGATACCCTTTTTTGTGGATCTGGATATGACCCACAAAGGAGTCTGTTATCTGACCGANCATCATGTGCTTGAATGACCCTGTGACGGCAATAAAGACCAGGACAAATACAACGCCCACGGTGATCAGTGAGGCTGTAAGGAATGTCCGCCTCTTGTATCTTGTGAGATTTCTCAGGGCGATCTTGAATATATTAAACATTGCCTTAACCTCCCTTGATCTGTCGATCGGCCAATTCTCCGTCTTCCAGCATATAGATAACCTCAACCTCTCCAACGATCTTCTGGTCGTGGGTGGAAAATATAAAGGTCGTCCCAAATTCATCCTTCATTTTTTTCATGATATCGATGACCCTATAAGCGGTTTTATGGTCCAGATTGGCAGTCGGTTCATCTGCAAGGATAAGCCTTGGCTCTGTAACAAGCGCCCTTGCCACAGCCACTCTCTGTTTTTGTCCCCCTGAAATCTGATCAGGATACTTATCTTTCTGCTCAATCATCCCAACGGCATCAAGGAGATCCATGACCCGTCTTTTTCTTTCATCCGANGGAANGTTCTGCACCATGAGAAGGGGGTATTCCACATTCTCAAAGACCGTAAGCACAGGGAGCAGATTAAAGTCCTGAAATATGAAGCCGATGTTTTCNCCTCTGAAAGAGGCGGCCATGCGTCTGTTCAGATGGGAAATATCCGTATCGCCAACCGTTAAGGTTCCATGGGTCGGTTTGTCAAGGCAACCGATGAGGTTCAGGATTGTGGTCTTTCCACTACCGGAAGGACCGACAAAAGAAACAAAAGAGGCCGGTTCTATTTCGAAACTCAGACCTTTTAGGGCCTCAATTTTGATGTCGCCGGTTCTGTATGTTTTGGAAACATTCTTTGCTGTTACTAAACTCATGTTTCTCCTTTTTCTGCCCATTATATGCCTGTTTATCTCTAACGACTACTCATATTTAGTGCCCGAACGAAAACTGCCTTCCTGCGGTTAAAATTTTGATCGTCCTTGATCTTGATAAAGACCCTGGTTTTCGTTCAGACACTATGTAGTTTCATGCGCTTAGAATGCCTAGTCAACTTAACCAGTGGCGAGTTGTCGCCTCGCCCCTTGCATAATCCTCATGCCAGCCCTTAGGCACGGGATAACGTTGGTAGAGACCTTCTCGTTCCGCCTCCATAAATGTTCTGTCTTTTCCCATGAAATCCGCTGCGCATAAAACCCGCTTTCCGGCTGCAGTTGACAACTTATCGAGCCAGACGACCCCTTCATTGCTTCTTAGCAGGTGATGGTCGAGAATGAAAAGATTAACACCACGGGCCAGTCTCAAGGCATTTTGCCAAGCCCTATGGATTTGTTCTTCACTGAGCCTGGACAAGTATAAAGGCGGACCTCCGGCAAGAAGTATATCCGGCTGCCATTTAAGTATTTTGGAGACGGTCTGATTGTGGAGAAGCTGGATATCCGGCGCGTGAAGAAATTTTTGGTCTTCCTCAACCAGAGTCATCATTACCAAGTCATTTGTCGTATCCGGATCTCCGTGAGGGACAGCATCGGAAAAATGCAAGGGGCCATGCCTTATATTCTCTCCCGGCAAGAAATGTAGGCTGAGAGAGGTTCTCAATGATTTTTCGCGTGCTGCTTCCGTGGAAGAAAGGTGCTCACGTTTCTTACGCCAGATTCTGGCCTTGTTATTCAATCCATCCAATTCCTTGATGTGGAGTTGATAAGGATTTGCATCCGCAAGAGGAACGTGGTCACCGTGAAAATGGCTGAATATGATATCAGTGGCTTTCTCCCAAATACTGATAATTTTTTTCCGGACCTTTTCCGCCATCGCCACCTGTTTCGGATGAGGGAGAAGTTTATGTCTCATATATCCCAAGGCAAGCCCCGGATCTATGAGGATAGTCCTTTGTTCGGTCTTTACATGACAACATAAACCCCTCACACCCAAAGATTCCGCGCCAATAATTTCTACATCCATGATAGGGTGTCTTTCATTTGGCCAATACAGTCTCTTTTTTGGTCTCTAAGGCAGGTTTTTCCGCTTGCTTCGCCCATCTGTTTTCGGCAGTTGAATGCTCAGTTGCTTTATTTTTCGAAACAGCGTGCTTTTGTGCATCCCCAGTTCCTGAGCGGTGGCCAGCCGGTTGAATTGATTTCGCTTGAGCGCATCCTGTATGATCTGAGATTCGGTTAATTTCAGCGCTTCATTGATCCCTGCAGGAAGCGGTTTAGCCGCCAGGCTTTGCATGTTTTCCGGCAGGCAATGGATGCCGATTTCACCTTCCGGGCACAATACCAGCGCATGCTCAATGATGTTTTCCAGTTCTCGAATGTTGCCGGGGTAGTCATGGAACATGAGGAGCGAAAGGGCCTCCTGGCTGATGCCGGTCACCATTCTGCCCTGCAACCGGTTGAACCGTTCGATGAAATGCCGGACCAGGGCGGCAATGTCTTCCCGTCGTTTTCGTAAAGGGGGCAGGTCCAGTCGCACCACGTTAATCCGATAAAACAGGTCCTGCCTGAAAACCCCCTTTTTTACCAGTTCAGCCAAGTCTTTGTTGGTGGCGGCAATGACCCGTACATTTGCCTTGATTTCCCTGGTNCCGCCCAGGGGTTGAAAGGTTTTTTCCTGAAGTACGCGCAGGAGCCGGACCTGAAACGCCGGGCTGAGATCCCCGATTTCATCCAGCATGATGGTTCCCCCTTCGGCCAACGCGAAATGCCCCGGTTTGTCCTTCAGGGCGTCCGTAAAGGCGCCGGCTTTATAACCGAAAAGTTCAGATTCCAGAAGATTGTCCGGTAAGGCGCCGCAGTTGATAGCCACAAAGGGTTTGTCTCGGCGGGGGCTCAATTCGTGAAGGGCCCGGGCCAGAAGTTCCTTGCCGGTACCGGTTTCCCCCTGGATCAGCACCGTGCTGTCGCTTTCTCCCACCTGGGGCAGAATTTTGAACATCCGATGCATGGCGGGGCTGCGACTCACCATATCCCCGACCTGATATCTGGAATCCAGTTCTCTGCGCAACTCCTCCACTACACTCATATCACGAAAGGTTTCTACTCCGCCCAACACCGTGTTTTTTCCGTCTTTCAACAGACTGGTGGATACCACCACGGGAATGCGTCGTTTGTCGCTGTCCACGATGTAGGTAGAGGTATCCACAAAGTTTTTNCCTTGTTTCATGGTGCGGCGAAGAGCACAGTCCGTTTCACACATGTTGGACCGAAACACCTCCCAACAGTGTTTGCCCAGGGTTTCTTCTCTGGGAATCCGGGTAATCCGTTCCGCGGCCCGGTTAAAGGAAGTAATGCGCCAGTCATGATCCACGGTGAACACCCCGTCGGAAATGCTGTTCAGGATGATTTCAGTCACATGGGACGGAATCCGGTAAGGTTTTTCTTTTTTCATGCTCTTTCGGTTTTTCCCTGTTAGGGTCGCTTAAGGGGGATATCCCACTTTTTCATATATTTCCATATGGCCGTACGGCTCACTCCCACCCGTCGCGATACCTCTGCTTTGTTCCATTGACAATTATTCAAAAGGTCAAGAAGTGTTTCCCGGGTCAGCTTTTTGCCTGCCTGACCCCTGGGCGGTTCCGTTGATACCATCCTGGGGGGGAACGGTTGATACTCAAACTGTCGAATTTCCACGGGCAGGTCGAAAATATCCATGTAGCCGCCATCGCACAGGACAAAGGCATGTTCAATGGCATTTTCCAGCTCGCGAACATTTCCGGGCCAGGTATAATCCATTAAAATCCGCATGGCTGACTGCGAAACGCCGGCGATCCGGTTTCCGGTTTTTTGATTCTGAAAATGGATAAAATGGCTGATCAGCAATGGGATGTCTTCTCTTCGTTTCCTCAATGGCGGAATAAGGATCGGAAATACCTTCAGCCGGTAATAGAGGTCTTCACGGAAGCTGCCGTTCTTAACGAGGGTATAGAGATCCCTGTTGGTAGCTGCGATGATGCGGATATCGATCTTGCGTTTTCGTGATTCGCCCACCCGTTCGATTTCCCGCTCCTGCAACACCCGAAGCAGTTTGACCTGAATAAACGGAGTGATCTCACCGATCTCATCCAGGAACAGGGTGCCGCCGTGGGCATCTTCAAAACGGCCCGCGCGATCACGCACGGCACCGGTAAAAGCGCCTTTTGCATGGCCGAACAGTTCGCTTTCCAGCAGGGATTCCGTTAGCGCGCTGCAGTTGACGCCCACAAAAGGGTTATTTCGCCGCTCACTGTTATAATGAATGGCCCCGGCCACCAGTTCCTTTCCCGTACCGCTTTCACCCTGAATGAGGACGGTGGTTTCGCCGACGGCCACCGCTTTGATGGCCGCAAAAACCGCCTGCATGGGATCGCTTTTTCCGATGATATTTTCGAACCTGTGGCGTTCCCCCAGGCGAAGACTGGCTTCTTCCGCTTTTTGCCGTGCTTTCTGAAACTCTGTGAGATCCGTAACGGTTTCCACCACACCTTTAATGTGATTCTGTTCTCTGACCGTTCGAGCGCTTTTTACCACGGAAACATCATGGCCGTCCTTGTGGCGAAGAAAGCATTCTTTGGCATCCACGGCGGATTGGCTAAAAATCCCGCATTGGCTGATTCCGGTGGGGCAGGTTTTGGAAAAACACCGGCTGAAGTTGAGGAACATGCAGCTTTTTCCAAGGGCTTCCTCCGCTGTATAACCGGTAATACGTTCCATGGATGCATTCCATGAGGTAATTTCTCCCTTGTCATTGAGGGTGAATACGCCGTCCGCCATGGTTTCCAGAAGCAACCGCGCGAAGTTGGGATCCAGGATGTCTTGAATGCTGCTTTGAATCTCGGACATTTGTCGCCTTATTTGTTTATGGTTTCTATTAACGTTACCGTAACGCTATGAAACGAGATTAAACGTTACCGTCATTGTTAGTAACGGTTGTTCCATTTGTCAATCTTTATCCAACTTCCCCTTTCCATCGGGATTCGTTTCTTTGAGGTGCATGTGTTTATTGTTTTATTCCAAACTGTTATATTTACATGGTATTTATTTTTTCCGTGTTTTACAAACCTTGGCATGTTTATTGATTGCAACGTTCAGCATTGGTCTGTCGTTGCGCAACCAAAATTCGGGCTTGGTTCTAATTCGGTCCACTGGTCTTTTTTGGAATCGGTGACAATAACATATTATCAGGTTGTTAAGTCAGTATGGCTTGTTTTCTGTTCAGGCCGGGCGAAGTTATGGGAAAGCCCATCCATTATTTTATAACGTTCTTAAAGGCTTTGGAGTAGCCTAAAATACAAAGAGAGGTGTAATGATGAAAAAGAATTATGCAAATTTTATGGTATTTTTCTGCTTTTTGATGTTCACGCTCGCACCTGTAAACGCATGGGCGTTTCTCGATTTCGCAAAAGTTGTCGGCTTTGATGCTTCAGCCAATGGGCGAGGGGGCACATCCATTGCGATTGGGGACGACCCGGGCAGTCAGGAGATTAATCCGGCCCTAATCAGCGAAACTGAAAGCTACGCTCTTGAATCGAGTTTGATGCTTATCAATCCTGATTTTAAGTATAAGTATACGGGTACGGGTGGGGAGCGCTATTCCTCCAAAGATAAAGATCGGCTTCTCATGGCCCCAGGAATGAGTTTTGCTAGTAACATCAAGGATTCTCCATGGGCATGGGGACTGAGTATTTCCGCACCGGATGCCGTTTCGACTGATTACACAATTCAATCCAAGTTTTTTGGACCGACAAACGCTTATTCAGAGTGTACTCACTTGAGGGCCGGGCCAAGCGTCGCTTACCAAATTACTTCGGATCTTTCTGTTGGCGCACGCTTTGGCATTGACTATGGCACGCTGGATTTGAGAATGCCTCTTGGCCTAGCGTTCCTCGACCTGGGCCAAACCGATGGCTTTGGAGTATCCGGCGCATTGGGCGCCTTCTATAAAGCGACGGATAATCTTAATTTTGGCGTTTACTATGAAAGTCCGACCTTTATGCAGGATTTGAAATCTAGAGGCGGAGACGGATATATCGGATTGGCGACGCCAGGCGGTAATATGCACTTTTCCAACCTTGACGTTACGGTAGAAGATTTCAGTTTCCCCCAAAATTTTGGCCTGGGGGTGGCATATAGCCCGATACCTTCGTTGAGAATCAGTTCCGATTTAAAGTTTATTGGGTGGAAAAAAGACTGGGAAGAACTGACGATAAAATACAGCGGCGCCGGTGCCAATGCCATGAGAAATGCCGGGATGCCGACGACCTTGAAAGTACCTCTGAATATTGATAACCAGTGGACCTTCGGTATCGGTGCAGAGTATTTTTTTGGTGAGATATACAAAGTTTCCCTGGGATATCACTACAACGATAATGCTATGAGTGATAATTACCTCTTGCCGTATATTCCCGCTGAAGTTAAAAATACGATTACCTGTGGATTTTCTATCATGCCTGTAAAGTCCGTCAAGATTGCATTTGCTTACATGTACGGTTTTATGGACGATTCGATCGCCGGTTCCGCCCATGCTTATGATGCGTCGCTTGAAAAGCAATTGGGGCTGCCGCCGGGCAGTTTGCAGAGTGAGCTCAATGGAGCGGAGACGGAGTATGCAGCTCAAGCCGTTCAGATATCCCTCAGTTTTTATTGGTAATCGGGTTTCTGTTTTTCTCCTATTATTTCATTTGTGGTGCATGTGTTTATCGTTTCATTCCAAACTGTTATGCCTACATGGAGTTTGTTTTTCCGTGTTTTACACAAACCTTGGCATATTTATTGGATTGCAACGTTTAGGAACGCAATAACTTTCATAAGAAGGCGCATGGATTTGGGTCAGGTTTGTTCGATCTGAAATCACAAAAGCTGAAGTAATAGTGAGCTATTTCAATGTTTTCGTGATTTCGGATCGGGCGAAGATGGCCTGAAGCTATGATGCATGGTTGGGGAAGTTATTGCGGCCACGTTCCTTAGGGAACTGGAAGAAAATAATATACGCATATCGTGCAGGACTTTTGTTCGTTTTCAAGGCGTGATGGCAGGTACATAGTGAGCTATGTGCTTGTTATCACAACGTAGAAAACGGGCAAAAGGGCAAGCAGGATGCGTAGATTATTTTTTGGAAGTTCCCTTAGCATCGCACTATCGTTGCGCAACCAAAATTCTTAAGGAGAAAAATTATGCCCCTTAAAACAGTACAAACAAAAGAGGATTATGAAACGGTTATTAAAAAAGGTTTGACGCTCATGGACTTCAATGCTCCCTGGTGCGCCCCCTGCCGCACCCAAGAGCCGATTTTGGAACAGCTTTCAACGCAATATGAAGGAAAAGCCATCATTGCGGCGATGAATGTCGATGAAAATCAGGATATTGCGGCAACATTGGGAATACAGAGCATCCCCACCATGATCATTTTCAAAAACAACAAAGAAATTCAGAGATTTGTTGGGGTCCAATCCGAA
>JGI24023J19991_10003491_pt1 | contig 11027 bp, 8 predicted proteins | sample Cruoilmetagenom1_FD_19991 | JGI IMG/M metagenome (IMG submission 19991)
GGTCGGCTGCTCAACTTCCAGGACGACCCGGCTCTCACCGGTGCGGCGGCCAGTTCCCAATACATTGAGGATGGCCTGCTGGTCCTAGCGGACGGACGCATCAGCGCCGTGGGCGAGGCACGCACGTTGCTGCCCAGCCTGCAGCCCGGCGCGCTGGTGCACCATTACCCGGACGGGTTGATCATGGCCGGGTTCATTGACGCCCACATCCATTATCCACAGACCCAGGTCGTCGCCTCCCACGGCGCCCAGCTTCTGGATTGGCTGGAGACCTACACGTACGTGGAAGAGCAGAAGTTCGCGGCGCCGGCGCATGCCGACCGCATCGCCCGCTTCTTCCTGGACGAGCTGTGCCGCAACGGCACCACCACGGCGGCGGTCTATTGCACGGTGCACCCGGAGTCCGTGGATGCCTTCTTCGCTGCATCGGCGCGGCGCAACATGCGCATGGTGGCCGGCAAAGTGCTGATGGACCGCAACGCGCCCGTGGCCTTACGCGATACGGCGGAGCGCGGCTTTGCCGAGAGCGAGGCGCTGATCGCCCGGTGGCACGGAAAGGGACGGCAGCACTACGCGGTCACCCCGCGTTTTGCCCTGACGTCGACAGAGGCGCAGTTGGAGGCCGCCGGGGCGTTGTTGCGGGCGCATCCGGATGCTCTGCTGCAGACCCATCTGAGCGAGAATCTGCGCGAGATTGCCATGGTGCGTAGGGCGTTTCCCGAGGCCCGCGACTATGTGGATGTCTACGACCGCTATGGCCTGCTGGGGCCGCGTTCGCTGTTCGGCCATTGCCTCCACCTGGCGGACGCGGAGCGGGCCCGGCTGAGCGAAAGTGGCTCCGTGGCCGTCTTCTGCCCGACGTCCAACCTGTTCATCGGCAGCGGCCTGTTCGACCTGGCGTTGGCGCGCGATGCCCGCTTTCCCCTGCGGGTCGGACTGGCCACCGATGTGGGCGGCGGCACCAGCTATTCCATGCTGCGCACGGCGGGCGAGGCTTACAAGGTGTTGCAACTGCAAGGCCAGAGCTTGCCCGCCCGGCAGGCCTTCTACATGCTGACCTTAGGCAATGCGCGGGTGCTCGGCCTGGAGGATCGGGTCGGCACCCTGGCGCCAGGGTCCGATGCGGATGTGGTGGTGCTCGACGCCCGCGCCACGCCCGCCATGGCCCACCGCATGGAGGTGGTGCAAGGCAATCTGGAGGATGAGCTATTTGTCCTCATGACCTTGGGCGATGACCGCAGCATCCGCGCCACCTATGTAGCTGGCGTCGTAACCGCTGGCGGGCCGAAGAATATCCGTTAAGGGCTTTGCTGTTGCCAGGCTCGGCGCTCTGGGCTATTGTATACCACGACTGTTCGGGTAGGGTCGGGAACGCCCCGGAGCCCCGAATCCAGGCAGAAAAACACCAGGGCGCTCAAAAAATCCTCATCATGCCCAGAGAGCTCAAAGTCAAGCCGATCGAAAGCTCGTTCAGTTTGAAGGAGCACATCTATGAGGTGCTCAAGGACGGCATTTCCTCGATGAATATCTATGCCGACGACGCGCAACTGAAACTGGACGAGCGGCAACTCGCGGAGCAGCTGAGGATCAGCCGCACGCCCATCCGCGAGGCCCTGGCGCGTCTGGAGCAGGAGGGTCTGGTCACGGTCGTCCCGCGTCGCGGCGTCTATATCGCCAGGAAGACCAAGGAAGAGATTCTGGAGATGATCACGGTCTGGGCGGCCCTCGAAAGCATGGCGGCCCGGCTGATCACACTGCATACGAGCGACGAGAAGATCGCCTCGCTGCGCAAGCTGTTCGCCAGCTTCGAGAACGAGCAGGTCCAGGCGAGCATCGACGAATATTCCGACCGGAACATCGAGTTCCACCAGTCGATTCTCGAAATTAGCGGATGCGCGCTCCTGCGGCGCACCGCCGAAGGGCTGTTCCTGCACATGCGGGGCATTCGCGCCAGGACCATCGGTGAGAAGGACAGGGCCAAACGCTCCATCATCGATCACATGCATATCATCGAGGCGCTGGAGCAGCGCGACACGGAATTGGCGGAACGGTTGGTGCGCGAGCATACGCTCAGCCTGGCCGCACACGTCGAAAAGCACGTGGATTACCTCACCTGAGACAAGGCAACCGTATCTAAGAGTACGGCGGCAAGGAGACATGACATGGGCGAGACGGCAACTGATACCCTCGCACGGAAGGATCGCTCCGGAGAGGTGATCTCGGGCGGGCATCTGGTCGCGAAGGCTCTCAAGAACGAGGGTGTGGATACGATCTTCACGCTCTGCGGCGGTCATATCATCGACATCTACGACGGCTGTCTGGACGAGGGCATTCGCATCATCGACGTGCGCCACGAACAGGTGGCCGCCCACGCCGCCGACGGCTATGCGCGCCAGACCGGGGGTCTCGGCTGCGTGGTGACCACGGCGGGGCCGGGCTGCACCAATGCGGTCACGGGCATCGCCACCGCCTTCCGCTCGGAAAGCCCGGTGCTCCACATCGGCGGCCAGGGCGCGCTCACCCAGCACAAGATGGGCTCGCTGCAGGACCTGCCGCACGTCGACATCATGGCCCCCATCACCAAGTTCGCCGCCAGTGTGAGTTCGACCGAACGGGTCGCCGACATGGTTTCCATGGCTGCGCGCGAATGCTTCGCCGGCGCCTACGGGCCATCATATCTCGAGATGCCGCGCGACATACTGGACCGCGAGGTGCCCCTGGACAAGGCGGTGATCCCCAAGGCCAGTCACTACCGCGCATCGACCAAGTCCATCGGTGACCCCGCCGACATCGAGCGGCTTGCCGACATTCTGGTGAAGGCGGAGCGCCCCTGCGTCCTGCTCGGCTCCCAGGTCTGGAGCGGCCGCGGCCACGACGCCGCCATCGAGCTGGTGCGCGCGCTCAACATCCCCGCCTATTTCAACGGTGCCGGCCGCGGCCTGCTGCCGCCGGGTGATCCGCATCACTTCCACCGCACGCGGCGCCTGGCCTTCGATAAGGCGGACGTCATCCTGATTGTCGGCACGCCTTTCGACTTCCGCATGGGCTATGGCAAGCGGCTGCGCGCCGAGGCGACGGTGGTGCAGATCGACATGGATTACCGCACCGTCGGCAAGAACCGCGACATCTCGCTGGGCCTGGTGGGCGACCCCGGCGCCATCCTGAAGGCCGTGCACGACGCGACCACCGGCCGGAGCGATAACGGCGCCGCCGGCCGGAAGGATTGGCTGGCCGAGTTGCGCGCCGCCGAGGGCAAGGCCACCGATAAACTGATGCCCCTCTTCCTCTCTGACAAATCGCCGATCCACCCCTACCGTGTCGCCTGGGAGATCAACGAGTTCCTGACCGAGGATACGATCTACATCGGCGACGGCGGCGACGTGGTCACCATCAGCGCCCAGGCCGTACAGCCGCGCGCCCCCGGCAATTGGATGGATCCCGGCGCGCTGGGCAGCCTGGGGGTCGGCACCGGCTTCGCCTTGGCCTCCAAGCTGGCGCACCCCAAGAAGGAGGTGCTCTGCTATTACGGCGACGGCGCCTTCGGCATGACCGCCTTTGACATGGAAACGGCCAACCGTTTTGGCGCGCCCTACATCGCGGTCATCGGCAACAACTCGGCGATGAACCAGATCCGCTACGGTCAGCTGGCCAAGTACGGTGAACAGCGCGGCAGCATCGGCAACAAACTGGGCGACGTCCCCTTCGGCAAGTTCGCCGAGATGCTGGGCGGCTATGGCGAGGAAGTGCGCGATCCCGGCGAGATTGCACCGGCGCTTCGGCGTGCCCGCGAGGCCGTGCAGCGCGACGGCAAGTCGGCCGTCGTGAACATCTGGGTAGACCCGAACGAGTACGCGCCCGGCACGAAGGCGCAGACGATGTACAAGTAATTGAGGGCTTCGACGGCAAGGCCGAAAACGGTGAGAATTGACGGACAAACAAGGACCGAGGTGCAGCGATGAAAGCGCTCGAAGGTGTTCGTATTCTGGATTTCACGCATGTGCAGTCGGGCCCGACCTGTACGCAGCTTATGGCGTGGTTTGGAGCCGAGGTGATCAAGGTGGAGAGGCCCGGCATCGGCGACATCACGCGCGGTCAGCTGCGCGATTTGCCTGACGTCGATTCGCTCTACTTCACCATGCTCAACGCCAACAAGAAGTCGATCACCCTGGATACGAAGAACGAGGACGGCAAGCGGATCCTGGAACGTCTCGTCAAATCATGCGACGTGCTGGTCGAGAACTTCGCCCCGGGGGCGTTGGACCGCATGGGCTTTTCCTGGGAGCGCATCCAGGAGCTCAATCCGCGCATGATCTACGCCTCGGTCAAGGGCTTCGGCCCCGGACCCTACGAGGATTGCAAGGTGTACGAGAACGTCGCGCAGTGCACCGGGGGATCGGCCTCCACCACCGGCTTTGAGGACGGCCCGCCGCTGGTCACGGGGGCGCAGATCGGCGACAGCGGCACCGGCCTCAATCTGGCGCTCGGTATTGTGACGGCGCTCTTCCAGCGCGAAAGGAGCGGCCGGGGTCAGCGGGTGCAGGCGGCGATGCAGGACGGCGTGCTCAACCTGGCCCGCGTCAAGCTCCGCGACCAGCAGCGCCTGCAGCACGGGCCGCTCAAGGAATACCCGCAGTACCCCGACGGTGTCTTCACCGACGAGTGCCCGCGCGCCGGCAACGCCTCGGGCGGCGGTCAGCCGGGCTGGGCGGTGAAGACCAAGGGCGGCGGTCCCAACGACTACATCTACGCGATCATCCAACCGCCGGGCTGGGCCGAATACATGAAGCTCTGCGGGCGCGAGGACCTGATCGACGACCCGGACTGGGCAACGCCAGAGGCGCGGCTGCACAAGCTCGACAAGTGCTTCGGGATCATCGAAAAATGGACCATGACCAAGAACAAGTTCGAGGTCATGGATATTCTCAACAAGGTCAATATCCCCTGCGGCCCGATCCTGTCGATGAAGGAGCTGGCCGCGGAGCCGTCGCTGCGGGCGACCGGCACGATCGTCGAGGTCGACCACCCGACCCGGGGCAAGTACCTCACGGTGGGCAACCCGATCAAGCTCTCCGATTCGCCGACCGAGGTCGCACGCTCGCCGCTGTTGGGAGAACATACCCTCGAGATCCTGAGCGACGTGCTGGCCTACAGCGAGGAAGAGATCAAGTCGATCCGGCAAAGCGGAGCGGTGGGCAAGATCGCGGAGCCGGTCGCGGCGGAGTAGCCGGCCCAATCGGCGGTGGATATTAGGGGAGGAACGGGATGCGGATCGTCGTCCACGGCCAGCAGGCCTTCGGAAAAACCGTGCTCGAGCGTCTGCTCGAGCGTCAGGAAGACGTGGTCGGCGTGTTCTGCGCGCCCGATCGCGAAGGCCGCCCCGACGATCCGCTGAAGGAGCTGGCCCTGGAAAAGGGTCTGCCGCTGCATCAGCCGGCATCCTGGAAGACGCCCGAAGCAGAAGCGCTCATGCGTTCCTTCGAGGCTGATCTCTGCGTCATGGCCTACGTCACACTCTTTGTCCCGCAGCCCGTCCTTGACGCGCCGGCCCTCGGGACCATCCAATATCACCCGTCGCTCCTGCCTAAACACCGGGGGCCCAGCTCGATCAACTGGCCGATCATCCAGGGCGAAACCAAGACAGGTCTGACGATCTTTTGGCCCGACGAGGGACTCGACGAGGGGCCGATCCTGCTCCAGAAGGAGGTCGACATCGGACCCGACGACACCCTGGGCACCCTCTATTTCAACCACCTCTTCCCGATGGGCGTGGACGCCATGATCGAGGCCATGGATCTGGTTCGTGACGGTCGGGCGCCGCGGATCGCACAGGACGACAGCCAGGCGACCTACGAGAGCTGGTGTCGCAAGGCCGACGCGCAGATCGATTGGCGCAAGCCGGCCCGCGATGTCTACAACCTGATCCGCGGCACCAGCCCGCAGCCCGGCGCCTGGACGACGCTTGGCGGNAACGAGCTCAAGATATTCGACAGCGCCCTGGCCGATGCGGCCGATGCGGCCGGGGAGCCGGGCCAGGTGGTGGANGTNACNGNAGACGGTTTCACGGTTGCCGCCGGCGGCGGGGCGATTCGTATCAGCCGGGTTCGGCCGCACGACGATAAGAAGATTTCGGCCGGCGACTACGCCGCCCGTGTCGGGTTATCCGAGGGCACGCGACTCGGAAGCTAAGGCGCAGCGACGGCGCCGGCCAAAGCGCACCCGGGAGCCCATACGATCCCGGCGGTCCCATGAGCGACCACAGGAGGCCATCATGACGGTGCGGACCATTCTCGTACCGGTACGCGGCGACGGGACCGGCGAGGGCGTTCTCGACCACGCGCTAAGCTTCGCGCGCCGCTATTCGGCTCACATCGACGTGATCCATTGCCGGCCGCGACCCGAGGATCTTCTTCCCTTCGGTGTATCCGTCCCGGCGATCCTGAAAAAGGACATCCTCGCGTCCGCGGGGGCCTTGGCGGATGAGGAAGAGCAGAAGGTCAAAAGCCAATTCGAGGACTATTGCGCGCGCCACCAGCTGACGGTCGTTGAGGCGCCGCCTTGGCCCACGACCCAGGTCTCCGTGTCCTGGCGGGAGAGGACGGGCAAGCAGGCCGCGATCGTCGGCCTCTACGGGCGTCTGGCCGACGTCACCGCTGTGGCCCAACCCGACAGCCAGCGAAACGTCGGGCTCAACACCCTCGAAGCCGCCCTTCTTGAGACCGGCCGACTGGTGCTCATGTGTCCGCCGAAGCCGCCCGGCGACATCGGCGCCCATGTTGCGTTGGGCTGGAATGGCAGCAGCGAAATGTCCCGTGCCATCACGGCGGCCTTGCCCATCCTGGAATCCGCGGATGCGGTCACCCTGCTCAGCGCCTCGGAAGGCAAGACGGGCCCGCTGAGCCCGGAGGACGGGCAGGCCTATCTAACCAGCCATGGCATTGCGTGCGGGATACAGACCCTGACGGCGCGCGCCACCGAGACGGGGCAAGCCCTGCTGGCCGGCGCCAAGGAGGCGGGCGCCGATGTCCTGCTGATAGGGGCCTACGGCCAGAGCCGGCGCCGCGAGCTGGTCCTTGGCGGGGTTACGCAACACATCATCGACCACGCCGATCTGCCCGTTTTGCTGATGCACTGAGGAAGATAATAACCGGCGAAGGCGTAGTTGACCGGCGGCTGAGTTTGAGAGGGAGCGAGAAGGGCACAAGCCACAAGACACGCATCGCGGTCGTCCGGATCGCAGAAAGTGGCAGAAAGCCGCAGAAAGCAATTGAACTGGGCCGGCGAGGTGCTAGACTACGGTATGTGGTATACCAAATGCCAAATTCTTCGGCGCAACAATCGGCTGGTGCCATTGGCCCAATAACGAACAATCGCCGGAGCTTTACTTGGCGGGAGCAATTCCGGCTATAGTGAAGACCAAACTGCCCGCAAAACAAATGTCTGGGAGGACGCCATTATGAAAGTTACCAGAAGAATCCTTCTGGGATGTGCCCTGGCCGTGGGGCTCAGTGTCGCGCTACCGGCTTTCGTGAGCGGGACAGCTCTGGCTTGGGAGCCAAAGAAGCCCGTCGAATTCGTCATCATGGCCGGACAAGGTGGTGGTGCCGACAAGATGGCCCGCTTGATGCAAACGCTGATCGAAAAGAACAGCTGGGCCTCGAAGCCGCTGACGCCCATCAACAAGCCGGGCGGGTCCGGCGCCGAGGCCCTGGTGCATCTGCAGGGCAAGGCCGATTCCGATCCCGACCACACCATCATGGTGACACTCAACAGCTTCTATACCACGCCGTTGCGTCAGCCGGGTCTGGGTGTCGACATCGCCACTTTTACGCCGATCGCGCGGATGGCCGAGGACACCTTCCTGCTGTGGGTCAACAAGGACTCGGGCATCAGCAGCGTGGAAGAGTTCGCCGCCGCCGCCAAAGCGGCTGGCGGCGACTGGATCATGGCCGGCACCGGCAAGCTGCAGGAAGACCAGCTCCTGACCGATTTTCTCAACGCGGCCTATGGGCTCAAGATGAAATACGTGCCCTACAAGGGCGGCGGAAAGGTGGCCAAGCAGCTGGCCGGCAACCACGCTAACTCGACGGTGAACAATCCGTCCGAGCAGGAAGGTTTCTTCAAGGCGGGCACTACGGTGCCGCTGGCCGCCTTCACGCCGACGCGTCTGCCGCTGTTCCCCGATGCCCCAACCTTCCGCGAGCTGGGCAAAGACTTCGTCTACTTCATGCAGCGCAGTGTCGTCGGTGCGCCGGGCATGTCGGACGATGCGTCCGCGTATTACCAGGGTCTTTTCGCCAAGGTCTTCGCCTCGCCCGAGTGGCAGGAATACCGCACGAAGAAGAGCCTGCAAGGTGACCTGCTGCAGGGTCAGGCGCTCAAGGACTACTGGCTCAATGAGCGCGAGATCCATCGTCAGATGCTGGAGAAGATGGGCGCCCTGTAAGGGGAGCCCCGTTCACCTGCTTCATTGCTGACGAGGCGACAGAGAGAAGAAGGCCGCCATCATGCGCCGCGCGGAAATCGTAACGGCTGTCCTGATGGCGGCTCTCTCCATCTACTTCATGTGGAAGAGCGCCGAGTTGCCCATCGGGTGGATTCCTAACGAAGGGCCGGGCGGGGGGGCGTTCTCCTTCTGGCTTTCCGTGGCGATGCTGGGCTGCTGCGTCCTGACCATGATCAATTGGGTCCGGCGCACCACCCCGCCGTCGCAGTCGACCGAGCCCTTCATGGACGGCTTTGCCCGCAACAAGTTCGTGCTGGTCGGTGGCGGCGTGACGGTCATGATCGGTCTGGTCCAAGTGATCGGCATGTACGGCGCCATCCCGCTGTTCCTGCTGTACTACATTCGTTTCCTGGGGCGACATTCCTGGTTGGTGAGCCTGGCGATCAGCCTTGGCGCGCCCGTCGCCGTCTTCTTCTTCTTCGACGTGGCGCTGAGAATCGTTCTGCCGAAGGGATATCTGGAACCGCTCTTCTATCCGCTCTACGACATCTTCCTTTAGCCGGGGCAAGAGGCGGCCGACGACGAGACGATGGAAATAATACAACACCTTCTGGACGGTTTCCTGATCGCGCTCACGCCGTTGAATCTGGCGGTCGTCGTCGTGGGGGTCGTAGTCGGGCTTTTCATCGGCGCCATGCCGGGCCTGGGTTCCGTAAACGGCGTGGCCATCCTACTGCCGATGACCTTCCTGGTGCCGCCGACCTCAGCGATCATCTTTCTGGCGGCGCTCTATTACGGCGCGATGTACGGCGGCGCCATAAGTTCCATCATGCTGGGCATACCGGGCGCCTCGACGGCGGTGGCTACCACCTTCGACGGGCGGCCCATGGCCTTGAAGGGGGAGGCCGACAAGGCCCTGGTGGGCGCGGCGCTGGCGTCATTCTTCGGCGGGACGCTGTCGATCCTGCTGTTCACCGGCTTCGCGCCGCCGCTGGCGAGCATCGCGCTCGATTTCGGTGACCCCGAGATCTTCGCCCTCATGCTACTGGCTTTCGCCACCTTCGTGGGCCTGAGCGGGGACGATATTCCCAAGACCATCTTCTCGATCTGCATCGGCTTGGTCTTTAGCGCCGTCGGCCTCGACATCATGAGCGGCGAACCGCGGCTGGTCTTCTTTGACGTCATTGGCTTCATGCATGGCATCAACTTCCTCGTGCTGGCGATCGGAATTTACGGGATCGGCGAGATGCTCTGGACCATCGAGATCACCCGCGGCGAGAGCGCCATGTCGAAGGCGGTCTTCTCATTGCGGCGCATCCTGGGGGTCCTCAAGGAACTCCTGGGCACCTGGAAGGTCGCCACCACCGGTTCGTTGCTCGGGTTCTTCGTGGGCATCTTGCCGGCGGCCGGCGCCACGCCGGGCTCGCTGATGGCCTATGGCGTGGCCAAGATGACCTCCAAAAACCCGGCGAACTTCGGCAAGGGCGAGATCGCCGGCGTCGTCGCGCCGGAGGCTGCCAACAACGCGGCCTCGACGGGCGCCATGCTGCCGATGCTGACCCTTGGCATCCCCGGTTCGCCGACCACGGCGATTTTGCTGGGGGGCATGGTGATCTGGGGCATGGTTCCCGGTCCGACCCTTTTCGTGGACGAGACCAAATTCGTCTGGGGCCTCATCGCCAGCCTCTACGTCGCCAACGTCTTCGCGGTGCTGATCAACATCTTCTTCATCCCCGTCTTCCTCTGGATGCTGAAGATGCCCTTCACGATTCTGGCGCCGGTCATATTCGTCCTCAGCCTCGTCGGCGGTTTCGCGCCCACGCAGTCCATGCACGATGTCTGGCTCATGCTGGCTTTCGGCATCGGCGGCTATCTTATGAGGAAGCTCGACTATCCGATGGCCCCGGCCGTACTGGCCATCGTCCTGGGACCCATTGCCGAACCTGCGCTCCGGCAGTCACTGCTCATCTCCAACGGCGATGTCTCCGTCTTCGTCACCCGGCCGATCGCCGGACCGATCACGATCATCGCCCTCGTCCTGCTGTTCCTGCCCTTGCTCAAACTGATCTACGACAAGGTCAAGAATAGAAAAGCAGGCGGCGCCGCCTGACCGAGCGTAAAGCTATCCTGCATCGCGGGTGACGTCAGACGGAAAATGGTGACGCTTGAAGGAGATGTCCCGCATCTCGAGACGCTATCTGGCGCGGCATTTGGACGCCAGTCTCCTAACGTCACAACCCCGCCAATTGAGCTCTTAGATACGCGACGTTGGTGATGAGCCCAGGCAGCAGCCACTGGAAGAGCCTGGACATGTGGATCACTTCATCGAGCGGAGCGTCCTTGGCGGCGGCGGCTCTGAGGCTATCGGCCGAGAGCTCGCCGGGATTCGGCAGCTGGGCGCCCACTTGCGCCAGGCAACGCTCATGCAGCGCGGCGCAGATTGCCTCGTGCGCGGGGCTGCCGGCGACGTGTCGGAGGTCGTTCCAGGCCATCGCCCAATAGCTGGGCCAGCGCGCGAAGGCGCGATAATCCGTGTTGACGAAGGGAAGCTCAAGAACCCGTTGGACCTCCTCGTAGACCGCGC
>JGI24023J19991_10003493_pt1 | contig 11026 bp, 6 predicted proteins | sample Cruoilmetagenom1_FD_19991 | JGI IMG/M metagenome (IMG submission 19991)
TGGGAATCAACCTCTCCATGCCTTCAGTTATTGGTATGCTTGGACTTGCGGGGGTCGTGATCAATGATGGGATCATCATGCTGGACTTTTTACATGGAACCAGTGATATAGATAAGTTTTATGCAAGAGCAAAACTAAGACTACGTCCTATTTTGATCACGTCCATCACTACTTTTTTAGGGTTATTTACCCTCATTTTTTACGCTACAGGACAAGCGGTTATCCTCCAACCTATCGCCATTTCCATCGGATTTGGACTGCTATGGGGAACGGTACTGAACCTTATCTATCTACCTGCACTGTATGCGGTGGTCAATAAGCTAAAGCCATAAGAAAGTGATGCAGTTATTGTTTCAGTAACTGCTCAATCTCTCCAGCTATCTTCTCAGGTTTAGTAGATGATCCATAACGTTCGACAACATTACCCTTTTTGTCTACAAGGAACTTGGTAAAGTTCCATTTGATGCTTTCTGTACCAAGTATGCCACTGGCTTTTTCTTTGAGGAAAACGTAGAGAGGGTGTGTGTTGTCACCATTGACATCTATCTTTGAGAAGAGTGGGAAAGTGACGCCAAAGTTTACTTTACAAAAGTTGGCTATCTCTTTTTCTGTTCCTGGCTCTTGCCCTCCAAATTGGTTACATGGAAAGCCCAATACCTCTAAACCTTCTTTGTGGTAACGCTGATAGAGTTTTTCCAAGCCTTCATACTGTGGTGTATACCCACATTCACTGGCCACATTGACAACTAAGACTACCTTGTCTTTGTAGGTGGACATAGGTACTTCTTTGCCTGTGATGTCTTTCGCGTTAAAATCGTAAAAATGTTTTTGCATAGGTTCTCCTGCGTTGAGTGTAAGGGTGAGTAAAAGTGTAGTCAATAGTTTGTTCATCAAATGTCCTTGAATGACCTTATAGGTTTAAATGCTACAATGATAGCCTTAAAACAGATTTAAAGGCATCACTACATGACAGAAACAACATTCATAAAAGGTAAAGACTGCTCTCTCGAAGAGACGATAGAAAGTATGTACCAAAAGTTTGAAAATGTGGGTGTAGAGATAGATGAAGTCTCTGTGTTAAATCCTGTGCCTTATGTGTACTCACAACACATAAGAGATAAGAGCTGTAACCTCATGTTTACCAACGGTAAGGGTGCGAGTGAAAAGGCTTGTTTGGCATCAGCTTTGGGAGAGTACTTTGAACGTTTGAGTTGTAACTACTTTTTTGCAGACTATTATCTAGGTGAGAAATTTGCTACAGAGCCCTTTGTGCATTACCCCAACGAGAAGTGGTTTACATTTGATGAAGAAGATGAGTCTATGCCAGAAGGTGTGTTAAATGAGCGCTTATGGGACTACTATGACCCTGAGCGTGAGCTTCATCCCAACCAGATATTTGACACAAACTCAGGTGTGACTGAGAGAGGCATTTGTACCTTGCCATTTAGGAGACAGAATGATGGTGTTGATGTCTATTTCCCTGTAAATATCATAGGTAACATCTATGTGAGTAATGGAATGGCCGCAGGTAACACCCAGAGTGAAGCACGTGTGCAAGCCTTGTGTGAAATTTACGAACGTTATGCGAAAAACAGAATCATCGCAGAGGGTATCTCCCTTCCTCTCATCCCACAACATGTGATAGAGAGATACCCACATATCCAAACCTCTATCAAAAAACTAGAGGATGAGGGGTTTCACCTAAGGGTCTGTGACGCTTCACTTGGCGGCGTATATCCTGTCATTTCTGTGACACTTATCAACCCTAAAGATGGGTCAGTCTTAGCTTCATTTGGTGGGCACCCTTGTTTTGAAGTGGCACTTGAACGTACAGTGACGGAGTTACTGCAAGGGCGTTCTTTAGATATGTTAGATGACTTTCATGCGCCTTCATTTAACTTAGAGGAAGTCTCTGACTCACATAACCTAGAAGCACACTTCATCAATTCTACAGGACTCATCTCTTATGAGTTTTTTAAAGAGAATAGTGATTATGAGTTTGTAGATTGGGACTATGATGCAGACACACAGACGGAGTTAGTGCATATGATGCAGATCGCTCATGATCAAGGCTTTGAAGTATACATTGCTGATTATAGCCATTTGGGGGTGTATGCTTGTCGTATACTCATACCGGGGATGTCAGATATCTACCCCGTAGAAGATCTACTCTGGAACAATAACAACGAAGGTGCATACTTTCGCGAAGCCATCTTGTCACTTCAAAACTTAAATGATGAAGAGATGCAAGACATCTTAGAAAACTTAGAAGAGGGTGAACATAGTGACATGATAAAAGTAGCAGAGTTCATAGGTGTAGTACCAGATGCTAGGACTCCATGGGCTAGTCTACAAGTTGGTGAACTAAAAGCCATGCTTTACTTGGCACTGGGTGAGTATGAAGATGCACAAACATGGGTAACATGGTGTAAACACATGGCGGTCTTAGAAGAAAGCCGTGCCAATATGTACAGATGTTTAGACGCATTGTTAGAGATAAAACTAGAAAACAAAGTTTTGGATGAATATGCAATCAGTTTGGCATTGATGTACTCTAATGAGTGTGTTGCACTATGTAGTGAGATCATAGAAATGAAAGTAAGGTTTTATGGTTTACATTCTCCAGGTTTAAGTCTTGAAGGGTTTGAAAAACATCAATCATTGCTGGATGGGTATGCGAAGGTGCATAAAGCAAAAACTGACTATTGGGGTTAAAACCCTTTCATCACTACATCATACAGATGCTCCACTTCATAATCTTCTAAAAATACAGTGCTTTTACTTTCAAAAAAGTCTAGTATTTTTTTAGTAGGGAGTGAAGGACTGTAGATACAAGAGGGGTGAGCAGGTTTAAATGCCTGCATCAAAGCGATATTCTCTTCTATACGCTGTTCGCAGATGAAGCAGTTTTCCTCAGGGTAGAGTCTGCCTTCATAGTCTAGCAGTGCTATGTAGCTTTCACAGACGATGCGTTTGGGGTTTTGTTTGTCCCATTTTTTAGCAGCATTGAGGAGTAAGTCGTAGTAAAAAGAGTCAAGTTCTTCAGCATCACGCAGGTGTGGTTCAAACTTTTTGATGAAGTTGTGCCACATGAGAAGTTTGTTCTTATCAAAGAGCCATGGAAAGCCCATGTGTGAAAGAGAACGAAGACGAGGTAAAAAGCTACTTCCTTCACCTTCTACTTCAAAATCTACAAGATTTCCTAGCTGAAGTATGGAGTGCCGAGCTCCAAAAAAACGATAATAGGTTCTTACCTCCGAATCAGTCAAAACAGTAGCAGTTGAGTCTTCATTTTTTGCTTTTTTAACGGATAGTATGAACCCTTTGATGACAACTCCTTTTGCTTTTAAGTAATTATAGTCAAAAGGATGTTAAACATCTATGCACGTCCACGTGGGCGGTACATCGCTTAAACAAATCTTAACACCTATTTAGCTATAATCCACCCCATTATAGAGGCACTATATGATGTCTTGAACTATTATTTAAGGTTAGAACATGCAAGATTTATTTACTTCATTTAAAGACAACTGTGGATTTGGACTTTTAGCTTCCATCGACAATACACCTACACACAAAAACTTGGAAGATGCGATTACTTCACTCTCACGTATGATGCACAGAGGTGCAATCGCCGCTGATGGTAAAACGGGTGATGGTTCCGGTCTGCTTCTTTCTCTTCCTAAATCATTTTTTGCAAAAGATGCAGCTGCACAAGGCATAGAACTTCCAGAGACTTACGCCGTAGCAATGGTGTTTTCTAACAATCCAACAGACTTTGACGTCATCACAAAAGTGTGTGAGAACAATGACCTCAAAATACTCTACACACGTACCGTTCCCGTAGATACCAATGCACTAGGTGAACAAGCACTTGCATCACTCCCAACGATGAAGCAAGTATTTGTAGCACCTAAATCAGCTGTAGCAGCCAACCGTTTTGAAGCACTTGTCTACCTTTCACGTAAAGAGATAGAAGCAGAACTCATGGATGATGAGACTTTTTACATTCCATCATTTTCAACTTCAGTGGTGTCGTACAAAGGGCTAGTGATGCCTACACACATTAAAGAGTTCTACAAAGATTTGGCTAACCCAGATTTTGAGATCTCATTTTGTCTTTTCCACCAACGTTTTTCTACGAACACACTTCCACAATGGAAGCTTGCACAGCCGTTTAGAATGATCGCACACAATGGTGAGATAAACTCTGTGACTGCAAACCGTTTTAATGTGGTTGCTAAAATGGCTACAGCAAAATCGGACATCTTTACAGATGAAGAGATGCAAAGACTTAGAAACGTGATACAAAACGGCATGTCAGACTCTGCAAGTCTTGACAACTTTATGGAGTTCTTACGTGTCAATGGCGTAGACTTTTTTAAAGCCGCTCGTTCACTTGTACCTGCACCTTGGCATAATGCACCACATATGGACTCAGACCTTAGAGCATTTTATGAGTACGCAAGTACTTGTTTTGAGCCATGGGATGGGCCAGCAGCTGTCAGTATGACAGATGGCCGTTACATAGGTTGTGTGATAGACAGAAATGGACTTAGACCTTCAAAGTACATCAGAACAACGGACAACAGACTGCTTATCTCTTCTGAATATGGTGTGTTGAGTCTCCCAGAAGAGGAGATAGTGGAACGTGGTAGACTCCAGTCTGGTGAGATGATGGGGATTGACCTCAAGCATGGTAAAGTCCTTAAGTCTTCAGATATCGACGACTACCTTAAAGCTGCAAACCCTTATGACAAATGGTTATGTGAAAACATGTCTTACCTTCAAGAACATGTGCCTGCAGCTGAAGTGAAGAAAACTTCTATCCAGTATGGAAATATGGAAGAGAGACAACGTTACTTTAACTATACTCTTGAAGTGATGAGAGAGATCATTAAACCGATGATAGCTGAAGGAAAAGAGACAACAGGTGCGATGGGTGATGATACGCCTATCGCTGCATTTTCTACAGAACAACGTAACTTTACAGACTTCTTTAAACAGAAGTTTGCTCAAGTAACAAATCCACCGATTGACCCTATCCGTGAAAAAACAGTGATGAGTCTCAACACTGGTTTTGGTGAAACACAAAATATACTCAGCGACGGTCCTGAACACGGAAAAAGACTTAAAACAGTTCTTCCTCTTATGTCTGCTGAAAAATTCTCTATCTTACAAGAGTTTGGTACGGAAGGTAGTGAAAAGTATGATCCAACATATAAAGTGGGAAGTTATGCGACAATCTACAAAACTGACCTCAAAAAGAGTTTAGATCTACTTGTAGCAAAAATCATTATTGATGTGAGAGACAATGGTGTCAGAACTGTCATCCTAGATGATAGAGAACTGGATGCTGAAAATAAAGTCATGCCGATGCTCATGGTTGTTGGCCGTTTAAGTCAAGAACTATTAGAGGCAGATGTGAGACACCTAACAAGTATCGTTGCGGCAACAGGTGAAGTGTTTGATCCACATTCAGCTGCAACGATGATCGCATTTGGTGCAGCGGCTATCTTCCCTTATTTACTTTACTACACAGTGGCTGAACTAGAAGAAGGAAGTGAAGAACTAAAAGCAACACTGAAAAAGTTTAGACGTGCGATGGGTGCAGGACTAATGAAAATTATGTCTAAGATGGGTATCTCAACGATCTCCTCTTACCGTAACTCAAGACTCTTTGATGTCATTGGTTTAAGTAGTGAGATTGTTGAAGAGTGTTTTGTAGGTACGTATGGACTACTCAACGGCCTTGGATATGATGATATCGATGCACGTCTCAATACCAATCATCAACGTGCATTTACATCTGACTTTGAAGGACAGAAAAATGTACTTTACAAAGGTGGATACTACAAGTACAAAAAAGGTGAAGAATTCCATGATTTTTCCCGTCCTACCATTTCAGCTATACAAAAATGTGCAGAGACTGGAAGTAAAGAAGATTATGCTGAAGTACAAAAACTTGTCAACCATAGAGATAAAAAATTCATCCGTGATTTCTACAGTCTAAAAAGCGAGAGAAAATCTATCAGTATTGATGAAGTAGAGCCGTTAAGTGAAATCTTTAAACGTTTCTCAACTGCGGCGATGTCTATGGGGTCTATCTCTCAAGAGGCACATGAGACACTAGCAGTAGCTATGAATACCATTGGCGGTAAGTCAAACTCAGGTGAGGGTGGAGAGTCTCCATCCCGTTATGGGACAGACAAAAACTCTGCCATTAAACAAGTGGCATCTGGACGTTTTGGTGTGACTCCTGAGTATTTACGTTCGGCTACGGAACTTCAGATAAAAGTGGCACAAGGTGCAAAACCAGGTGAGGGTGGTCAGCTTCCAGGATCTAAAGTATCGCCACTTATTGCTGAACTTAGATTTACTAAGCCAGGGGTGACACTTATTTCACCACCACCACATCATGATATTTATTCTATTGAAGACTTAGCGCAATTGATTTATGATTTAAAACAAATCAATCCAAATGCTAAAGTAGCCGTGAAACTTGTTTCTACTGCTGGTGTAGGGACTATTGCAGCAGGTGTTGCAAAAGCATACGCAGATAAGATCATCATCTCTGGGTCTGATGGTGGTACGGGTGCTGCACCTATTGGGTCTATCAGATTTGCGGGTAATCCTTGGGAACTTGGACTTATAGAAGCACATAATGCACTTAAAGCCAACAACCTTAGAGGACAAGTCACGGTTGAGACTGATGGTGGACTTAAAACGGGACTAGATGTGGTTAAAGCAGCGATACTAGGTGCAGAACAGTATGCATTTGGTACGGGTGCCTTGGTCATCGTTGGATGTATCATGTTAAGAGTATGTCATCTTAACACTTGTGGTGTGGGTGTTGCGACACAAGATGAACATTTACGTAAAAAGTTTACTGGTAATGTTCAAAAAGTGATCAACTACTTTACACTTATGGCAGAAGAAGTAAGAGAAATCCTTGCAGAGCTAGGATACACATCTCTTGAAGAAGTGATCGGTCAAAACCACTTACTTGAAGTCATAGATGACGCATTTGCTAAGAAATTTAACTTTGAAGAGTTACTCTACAAACTTGATGGTGTAAACACATGTCAAGTACCATTTAACGAACCTTATGACCAAAATGAATATGAAAAAGAAATGATAGAAGAGTTGATGGCAACGATTAAGAACCCTGCAACGCCTATCGTCATCAATAAAAAGATTTCAAACCTAAACAGAAGTTTTGCAACACGTATTTCTGGTGAGATAGCAGCCATTCATGGTAATGCAGGTCTTCCAGAGGGAACCATTACGCTTAACATGAAAGGAACAGCTGGACAGTCACTGGGTGCCTTTATGTCTAAGGGTATCAACATCAATATTGATGGTGCAGGGAATGACTATATCGGTAAAGGGATGAACGGTGGCCAAATTGTTATTAGTTCTTCTAAAGCTGGTTATGAATTTGCACTGGGTGGTAACACTTGTCTTTATGGAGCTACAGGCGGAACACTTTATGTGCACGGTCAAGTAGGTGAGCGTTTTGGTGTACGTAACTCGGGTGCTACAACAGTGGTTGAAGGTACAGGAGATCACCCTTGTGAGTATATGACAGGTGGTGTAGCAGTAATCCTTGGCACAACGGGTGTAAACTTTGGTGCGGGTATGACAGGTGGTAAAGCATTTGTATATGATGTAGAAGGAAACTTCTATGAAAAAGTTAACCCAGAGCTTGTAGAAGCACTCCGTATAGATACGGATGAATGGGATACAGAAATGTTTGAGCTTAAGGCACTACTTAAAGACTATGCTGAAAAAACGGGTTCAAAAAGAGCGCTTTATATTTTAGACAAATTTAGAACGGAGATACGAAAGTTCTGGATGGTGGCTCCTCGTGGCATTAAACCGACTATCGTTGCAGATAAAAAAGGCGAATAGCACATTACTATGACTTCTTTTATTGAAGCCTGTATTAAAGCCAATGAAGCGATGATTATAATAGGACGTAAAATGAGCAAAGCTCATCTTTCCTTCGTTAACACTAAGTTCACTTCAGTAGTGGGCTCATACGACTAGTCGTATTAAAGGAATTCTATGACACCGTTCATTTCTGCCTGTATTAAAGCCAATGAAGAGATAGCTGAAGCAATCAAAGATGGTTTTGATCCTTCTTGGTTTGAAAAAACTGAAGTGGGTGCAGGTGGAGATGTCAGTTCTAAGCTTGACTTGATGGCTGAAGCGATCTTTGTAAAACATTTGAGTGCTTATGGTCAGATAGAGTCTGAAGAGTCTGGAATCATAGGAGAAGGGGAGGATAAAATTATCATTGACCCTATCGATGGTTCCGCCAATGCACTTTCACTTTTTCCTTTTTATGGTACTTCTGTTGCCAAAGTAAATGCTAATGGCATTTTAGATGCGGCAATAGTTTGTAACCTTGCCAATAGTGATATCTTTTTTACGACAAACGCTAATGGCGTACAGCAAGGAAAACTTTTTTCAAATACTTTTCATAACCCACATCCTACACCAAATGCCGAGATAGGACTTTTTGAAAAAGCCTATGCAAACCCTACATTAGTAGCACTTTTAGACCAAGAAAAACTAAAATTCAGAGCACCAGGGGCAATAGCACTTTCTTTGGCGTATGCACGTTCTGTGAACTATGTTTTGTACATGGGAGAGTTTCGCATTTATGATTTTGCTGCGGGACTTGCACTTTGTGAAGGTCTTGAGGTTATTGTTGAAGAGGATTATGTTATAGTATCAAAAGATAAAAATATAGCTTTAAAAATTGAAAGTTTAATCAAAAGTATTTAGGAGAGAGTATGTTTGGAAGTTTATTTAAAAAAGATGAGACAAAAGAAGAAACACCAAATCAATGGATAAAATGTCCAAAATGTACCTCACTGATGTACTATAAAGAAGTAGAAGCAAAACAAAATGTATGCCCCAAGTGTAACCATCACTTCCGTATCTCAGCTGAAAAACGCATCGCTTCCATAGTGGATGAAGGCTCATTTGTAGAACATGATATGTCATTGGCTCCTATAGATCCACTAAAATTTTCAGATAAAAAGTCGTACAAAAAGCGTTTAGAAGAGGCAAAATCTAAAACAGGTAAAACATCATCTGTGATGAGTGGTTCTTGTACCATTGGTGGATCTGATGTTGAGATAGCTGTCTTTGACTTTTCATTTATGGGTGGAAGTCTTGGAAGTGTTGAGGGTGAAAAAATCGTTCGAGGTATCTCTAGGGCCATAGAAAAAGAGTGTGGATTTATCATCGTTTCTGCTTCAGGTGGAGCAAGAATGCAAGAGAGCACCTACTCTTTACTTCAAATGTCCAAGACTTCTGCAGCACTTAACAGACTACACCAAAAAGGTCTTCCTTTTATCTCTATCTTAACTGACCCAACGATGGGTGGTGTTTCAGCTTCATTTGCGATGCTAGGTGACATTATCATGGCAGAACCAGGTGCACTCATCGGTTTTGCAGGACAAAGAGTCATCAAGCAAACTGTTGGTGTTGATCTGCCAGAAGGTTTCCAGCGTTCAGAGTTCTTGCTTGAACATGGACTCATCGACATGATAGTCGAGCGTGCTGATATGCATCAAACATTAGCTCATTTGTTTGAACTTTTTAAAAAAGATGCAAAAGTGACAGAAGAAGTAGTTGTGACTGAAACAGAAGAAACGTTGGTAGAAGAAGACACTTCCTTTGAGATTGATGAGACAGAAGTAAATGAAATTCAAGAGAATAAAGTAGCAGAAGAGAACAAAAACTAAACGCTGTAGTTTCATAAAAAGTACATAAGCTAGTTAGAAAGATAAAACCTTGTCTATCTAACTCGTGTACATAGTCATTTTGTAAAATGTATTGATGAAATCTCCCTAACTAGTCCTTAAAGCAAAAAACTTCTCACTTCTCATAGACTATGCTATATATTCACACTAAAACATGTCATCAAAATGCTTAAAGTATATATATATGACTTTATTTAATAGCTAGGAAATACATCATATTAAAACTAATATTATCTATAGGGGTTATATTATATTGTTGATCATAAAGTTAGAGTTATTGATTTATGGGAAGGTTTATAAAAGTTTTTTGTTTGAGTTAAGAGATAAGTAGATGTAGAGAGAACTTTTTTGATAAAAGAGAAAGGTAAAATACCTTTCTCTTTAGGGCGAACATTTACGGTGTAAATGTCAATTCATATCCATCAACACCAGCATCCGTTAAGAAACCTAGGTTAAGAGTTACATCATTAGGATTTATTCCTTCTATTTGAGTTACCTCTCCATATTGTGCTTTTATATCATCCATATTTACAGTGATAGTTACTTTTGTACCTTGTGGTTTAAAGATACATTGTTCCCATGTACCTAGTGCATTTGTTGTTACTTCAAGAGGGCTAACATGTCCTTCTGGTAATAAACTCACTCTTATACCTTCTAAACGTGTATCTGTCCCATTGTCAAATGTTCCATTGTTATTTTCATCAATGTAAACAAATCCACGGATGAAACCACATTGACGATAATTGTATCCATCTTCACCAGCATCTGTAAGTGTATCTGCAACGACTGTCACAGGGCTTGGATTAAGACCAGCTGTTTGTACAGCATCTGGATATTGGTCTGTTATATAGTTTTCATCTACAGTAACAGTTGCATCACCTACTGGAAGATTTTCAAATGTATATTTCCCATCAGTGCCAGTAACAGTTTCAAATGTTTGACCATTAACTGTAATGCTTACAGGTGCACCAACAATTGGAGAGTCGCTTTGGTTAAAGCTACCATCACTAAAGAAGTCTTGGTAAACAAATCCTGTTACGCTTCCTGTTTTAGGTATCACATATCCATCTATACCTGCATCTGTATTTTCTCCAGCTTCAACTACATAAGTGTCGTTGTCTGTACCCTCTACACGTACAGCACCAACTGGAAGTGTTGATTCATCTACATCAACAGTTACACTTCCAACTGGAACGCTATTAGCACACCATTTTCCATCAGCGTCCGTTGTAACTGGGTGAGTT
>JGI24023J19991_10003494_pt1 | contig 11021 bp, 7 predicted proteins | sample Cruoilmetagenom1_FD_19991 | JGI IMG/M metagenome (IMG submission 19991)
TTTATCATGGATGTCTTTCAGTGACTGTCGAAGTGTCTCAAGTACACTATCAACATCGTCATCATTGAGTAAAATATCAACACGTAAGCGCGGTGTGTGTCCGACCACTTTATCTCTTGCCGATAAATACGCATCGTTATCGACTTCGAGACCATGACCTTCCACATGACTAAAGCTATAGCCATGTACCTGTTGTAGGCCACGTAAATGGTCGGTTAACTTCTGTTGTACTTCAGTATGAACAATGAGCGTTAAATGTTTCATGCCCTCTCCTCAGATACAGCCAATTTAATCGAATGCACTTTATCTTTATCGCGTGCATGTGCCAGACGATACAGGGCAGGTAAAACAACCAGGGTCAATAAAGTCGATGAAATAATGCCACCAATAACGACAGTTGCTAACGGGCGTTGTACCTCGGACCCAATGCCGGTGTTCAGCGCCATGGGGATGAAACCTAGTGCGGCAACCAAGGCCGTCATCAATACGGGCCGGAGTCTTGTCAAGGCACCATCAATGATGGCTTCTTCCAGTTTTTTACCATGTATGCGTAAGTCACGAATGAAGGACACCATGACCAGACCATTCAATACAGCGATACCTGATAGTGCTATAAAACCTACTGCTGCAGATATTGAGAATGGTATATCGCGAAGTATTAGCGCAAAAATACCGCCAGTGAGCGCCAAGGGTACGCCAGTAAAGATGATAGCTGCATCTTTTATCGAACCCAGTGCCATGACTAACAGGCCAATAACCAGTAGTAGTGTTAGTGGTACAACAACCGCTAGTCGTTTGGAGGCAGATTGTAATTTCTGATAGGTGCCACCGTATTCGACCCAATAGCCTGAGGGAATCTCGACATTACGGCCAATCGTATCCTGAACATCACGAACAAAAGAGCCCAGGTCCCTGCCCCGTACATTGGCAGCGACTACGATCCGACGCTTACCATTTTCCCTGTACACCTGGTTATAACCTGTTGCTGTACTGATTTCTGCCACATCACCTAAAGGCACATACCCGCCGGATGGTAACGCTACTGGTAAACTGGATAACGAGTCGATATCGGTCCGCAGTTTTTCAGGTAGACGTACGACTATATCTGAGCGGCGATCACCCTCGTACATTTGACCGGCTACCGATCCTCCCAGGGCAGTTGATAACATGTCCTGTAGCGATTGTAATGACAAGCCATAGCGCGCCATGGCCTGGCGGTTGGGTTCAATCGTCATGACCGGTAAGCCGGTTGTTTGTTCGACAGCTACATCAGCAGCGCCCTGTACGGTATTGATCGCCTTTTCTATTTTATTGCCGAGTGCAATCAGTTGATCGAAATCATCACCGAACACCTTGACCGCAAGCTCAGTTCGGACACCGGCTATCAGTTCATTAAACCTCATCTGAATCGGTTGAAGAAACTCATAACGATTACCGGGGATGGGTGTGACAAGGGCTTCGAGTTCCTGTACGACTGTACCTTTGTATTTTTTTGGATCAGGCCATTCATCCCTGGGTTTCAATATAATGAAATTGTCAGCCACACTGGGTGGCATTGGATCAGTCGCGACCTCGGCCGTACCGATCTTGGAAAATACTCTTTCTACCTCGGGTAATTTTCGAATTTCTGCTTCAAGAATTTTTTGTAGATGGATGGCTTGTTCCAGTGAGGTGCCGGGGATACGTAACGCATGCATGGCAATATCACCCTCATCGAGATTAGGTACAAATTCCGAGCCCAGACGTTGTGCCATATAGCCGGATACGATCACTAATATCATTGCGAACAGTATAATGGCCCATCTCAGTTTAAGACTAAGTAAAAGTATCGGTTTATAAATACTTCTGGCGCTAGTGATAATAATACTTTCTTTTTCCTTAATCGGTTTTCTGAACAATAAAGCCACACCGGCCGGAATAAAAGTTATCGACAAAATCATGGCGCTAACCAGAGCAATAATGACCGTGATAGCCATAGGGTGAAACATTTTCCCTTCGACTCCAGATAAAGCCAGAATAGGAATGTAGACCGCAGTAATGATAAACACACCAAATAAAGCCGGACGGATCACTTCTCGTGTGGAATCAAACACAATCGCAAGCCGTTCTTGCAGTGGCAAGACACCTCGTTGACTTGCTTCGCTTAACCTCCTGAGGCAGTTTTCAACAATAATGACGGCCCCATCAATAATAAGCCCGAAGTCAAGTGCGCCCAGACTCATCAAATTCGCACTGACACCTGATTTTAACATCCCGGTGATAGTCATTAACATGGCAATGGGTATGACAGTGGCAGTTAAGATTGCAGCACGGATATTACCCAGTAATAGGAACAGGATGACAATCACTAGTAATGCGCCTTCGACTAGGTTTTTCTCAACAGTGAAGAGCGTTTTATCAACCAATTCGGTACGATTGTAAACAGCAGTGGCAGTTATTCCTGGAGGCAAAGTGGATTTTATTTCTTCCAGTTTTTCTGCGACATCATTGGCAACTGTATGGCTATTTTCACCGATTAACATAAACACAGTACTCATGACCACTTCGCGGCCATTTTGTGTCGCTGCACCCGATCGTAATTCTTTGCCGAGACTGACCGTGGCCACATCCTTTATACGTATGGGTACCCCTTGATGTTGCTGTATAACAATATCTTCGATATCAGTCATATCATTGACCTGCCCGGGTACCCTCATTAACCACTGAGCACCATTGCGTTCAATAAAGCCAACACCACGATTGTCATTATTACTTTGTAATGCCTGATAGACATTTGGGTAGGCAATACCATAGGCCAGCAGTTTTTCTGGTGATGGTGCTACCAGGATTTCTTTTTTGAAACCGCCTATTGGATTAATTTCCGCCACACCAGACACTCTGGATAATTGTGGGCGAATAATCCAGTCATGAACCGAACGTAAATCTGTTAGTGTGATAGCACTACCATCAGCATTGGTCGCTCCAGGTTCTGCATCGACAGTAAACATAAAAATTTCACCAAGACCGGTAGCAATCGGTCCCAGTTTTGGTTCCAGTGTTGGGGGAAGATCACTCTTGGCCGCAGTGAGTCGTTCATTGACCAGCTGCCGTGCAAAATAGATATCCGTCCCTTCTTCAAATACAACAGTGACAGAAGACAGACCATAACGAGAAATAGAACGGGTATATGATAATTTGGGCAGGCCGACCATCGCGGTTTCGACCGGGAAACTGACNCGTTGCTCGGTTTCCAGTGGCGTGTAACCCGGTGCGGCAGTGTTGATTGACACCTGAACATTGGTGATGTCAGGTACGGCATCGATCGGTAATCGTGTGAAATTCCATGCACCCAGCCCCATAGCAATGAGTACGAGGACCATGATGAGACCACGACGAGCGAGCGAGAAATTGATTATGGATTCAAGCATGATAACTCCTTAATGGTCATGTGACGCGCCGGACTTTTCAATGTCGGCCTTGATGACGTAGCTATTTTCTGTGACATAGCGGGTGCCAGGTTCCAGTCCGCCCAGGACTTCTGCCCACTCGCCTGCCTGCAAGCCGAGATCCAGCATACGCACCTCATATTCTTCACCGATTTGAGCGTAGACGACGGTGAAGTCTCTGAACGCCTGTAAACCGGTTTTCTTGACGGCCAGTTTGGCTGCATGTTCGCCGACTTTTATCTTAGCCGTGATAAAACTTCCCGGGATCAACTGACCTTGAGTGTTATCCAGTACGACCAGGACTTTAACGGATTGGTCTGATTCGGCGGTTACATTGATCCGGGAAACCTTACCCGACACAACCTGTTCGCTGGTTGCGCTGCTAATGGTGACAGGTGTCCCCGGCTTGACCCTGGCAAGGTCTCGTGGAAAGACAGATAACTCGGCCCACACCGTTGAGGTATCCATGATGGCAAATAGCATCCGACCGTTAGTCTGTTCACCAGGATTGGCATCGCGTTGAGTGACGACCCCGTTGATCGGTGATTTGATCGAGTATAAATTCAGACTTTGATTACTCTCGATAGTCGCCATTTTTTGATTCTTGACTACCCGGTCACCAATAGACGGTACGACAGATTTAATCAGGCCGTCAAAACGTGCACTGACCTTTCTCATTTGGTCAGTATTAGGTTTGATTTGGCCATATACGGAAATGGTTTTCTCCATGACTACCGGGCCTGCAAGCTGGGTCTTGATCTCTAATGCTTGCGCTACTTGTTTTTCAATTTTTGTGCGCCCTTCAAAATTATCGTATTCCCAGGTATGTGTTGCACCCGCATGTTCCGCCTTAATAGTTACAACGAATGAATGAGGCTCATATATCACCGTATCACCACGTAGGGTATCACCATGTGGATTGAATTTAATCTGATCAGTTTTGCCTCCCAGACGAGTCAGGGTGATGTTGAGGTCGACGTCATCCGGTTTCAATTGTTGTCCATTCAGTGTGGTCCAGGCACGGTATTCAGGTGGCACACCCGTTTCAAAGATCGATAGTTCCAGGGTGAAATTACCATCCTTAAGTAACCTGCCCCCGTGAGTGCCTTTTTCAGGTTCAATTTCTACTGTTTCGCCATGATGTCCCTTAGAGGATGATTCGTGTTCAGATTGCCCTGAGCCGCAAGCAGTTATCAGTATGCTTAGTAGTAATAGCCAAATAAGATGTGCATGTGTTGTATTCATTGTTTTCATAATTGGCCTCATGGTCTTGTAGTCGTTTGCGTAACACGTACGCCTGTTAATCTTTCAATTTCTATTACATAGCGATGTGCATCGACACTCGCTTCGATAAGAGATATTTGTGCATCCAGTAATTCAGTCTGTGCACTACGCCATTCCAGATAAGTATATCGACCGAGTTTGTAGGCACGACGAGACTCTTTTAAAACTTGCTGTAAAGGCGGGATGACGTGTTTACTCAAGGTATTGATGCGATGTTGGCTATGTTGTAATTTTTCATATAAAACAAAGAGAGAGGTTTCAATGCGAACACGTACAGCTTGCTCTTCAAGACTGGTTTTTTCCAGGTTAGCGCGTGCCTCGACTATTCGGCCTGTATTTCGGGTTGATTTTCCAAAAGGGATATTTATTCCTGCGACCAATGCCTGATCGTTAGTGCTTTTGATATGTCTAATGCCGGCACTGAAGCGCCAATCACTTTTTACCTTGGCCATTTCAAGGTCTAGTTCTGCTTTTTTCAGACGTCGATCGGATAATAGTCTGGCAAATTCAGGNTTTTCGCTTAATCTTGTTTTAAGTGTCTCGAACGAAGCTAGTTNAGGTAAACTAGTTATATTACCGTCTACCATTTCAAAGTCAGGATTTAATTCACCCCATTGCGCGGACAGACGGCGATTCGCCGATTCAAGTTCATGTTCGATATCTTCCTGTTCCAGTTTTTGACGAGCCAACTCTACACGAGCCCTGGAAAGTTCTGCTGCTGGTGTTTGCCCAGCATTGACGAGCTTCCTAACATCCTCGATGGTTTCTTTTGCTAGTTGCACGGCCTTGTCTGCATTAATCATTCGTGCCTGATATGCCAAACTGGCAAGATAGCGCCGACCTGTTTCTGCTGCAGCATCAAGTTGTTTAATATCTGACTCGATAGTAACTAAAGATGTACCGGCACGTGCTACATTGACATAACGTTGCCTGGTGCCACGTTCGAGTACCCACGCGATACTGAGTGTCGCCTGGGCTTGATCGACACCTTTGTATGTGTCTGTGCCAAGGGCATTCTCTATTTCAAAGTTCAATTCAGGACTGGGCGATAGTTCCGCCTGCACGATTTTACCTTCCTGGGCCCTTATTGCATATTCCTGTACACGTAGATCAGGGCTGTATTTTAGCGTTTTTAACACAGCTTCATGTAAACTCAGCTTACGTTTATCTGTGCTTGTGCCTGCGGCTGTACTAACACCAGCATTAATAATACAAAATAAGAGAACTGCAGTACGAATACCATACGTTATCGATATTAGAAAATATTTCCTCATTGCAAACTCCTTATAATCGTTTGCTGTTAGATAACCGTCAATCGGGTGTAATCGGAGCGTGTTCGAGACGAACACAGGAGGCCTGATATTTATAGGTAACTACCTAACCAACGACAGCCTGGTGTGTAGGTATTTACTCGGTTTGGAGAACCGTAAAGTCTTCCAGACCTTAAATATATCAATCAGGATTTAGATTTGTGGTGGTGCGCGTAAAGGGGGGGATAATATGTAGTGATTACGTAGCTTGATAGTGGGTTCCTGGATCCGATGTAGAATCAGACGAGCAGGAGTCAGCATTATGAGAATGAAGATAAATGCCAGTACATCTATAGAAAAAATATTGTTGTTAGTGTTTTTTAATAAACCATCTGGACTAATATCTATACTGGATGATACATCGCTATGATGATAGATAAGTGACGAGTCCAGAGATGAATGAGGTTTACTGATATGTTCGTGATTATGAGATGTTTTAGAAAAGTCACCCATACTGGTAGCAAGTACCATATGCCCGTCTTGCTCATGGTCCATACTATGGACATGTAGGCCGATACCCTGCGCACACAGTACAGAGATGGATAGTAATACAACCCATGTCAGTAGTGACTGTTTGTTCATCTGCCGAAAATATGTCATAGCTGTGGATTCTAATCAAATATGTCAGGTTAGCGCAACTGGTTTTTGCAATAACTATGAACTGTATCGGCTCGATAAGTTCATACTTTAAAATCAATCATGTGGAACATATACCATTATTTCATGGTGTTCGTTACACTATCGTAGATAATAGAAACAGATGGTTTCGCTTGTCTTGCTGTATTAGTCTGACGGTATGCTAAGGCAATGGCTATGTTGGACAATGACTGCGTATGTCGCTGAAAAATAGATATAAATCGAAGTATGCATCATATACATGATGTCGTGATCTAATTTGATCGTTACTTAGCGGGTTAAAAAAACGTGGATACACATCACCACCATCATATCGATCCCGATACCAGTAATAAAAACCTGGTCCTGGCTGTTGCAGTTAATGTATTGCTGACGGTGGTTCAGGTCATCGGCGGCCTGGTGTCCGGCAGCCTATCACTGATTGCAGATGCCGTGCATAATTTAAGTGATGCCGCAGCCCTGGGTATCGCATTATTCGCGCGTATCATATCCAGGCGCCCTGCGGATGCCTTCAAGACCTTTGGCTACAAGCGTGCGGAACTGATTGCGGCCCTGATTAATCTGACAACGTTGATATTGCTTGGTATCTATCTTATCTATGAGGCGCTGTGGCGTTTTGCAGAACCGGTACATATCGAAGGCTGGATAGTGATTATCATAGCCGCCGTTGCTTTCCTGGTGGATGCCATTACCGCAGCCCTGACCTACAGGATGTCAAAACACAGCCTGAATATCAGGGCAGCTTTCCTGCATAACGTGTCCGATGCCCTGTCATCAATTGGTGTCATCATCGCCGGTACCTGCATACTGCTGTTTGGTTGGATGTGGGTCGATGCTGTGATGACATTAATCATTGCGGCCTACATCCTCTATCAGGGTTTTAGTGAATTACCCAAGACAATACATATACTGATGGACGGAACACCGGCGCATCTTCAAATTGCCGATGTGATTCAATCACTGGAAAGTATCGAAGGGATATCGAACGTGCATCATGTTCATATCCGCCAACTCGATGAACATCAGAATGCACTCGAGGCACATATTGTAACTGACGTGTCAGTGGGTAATTATATGAGCATCAAACAATCAGTACGTGAATTACTCCATTGCAAATATGCGATCGAACATTCGACATTGGAAATGGAACTACCTGATGAGGATTGTTGCGTACAAAATAAACATTGCCATTGTTAATATTATTTGCGCATGAGTTTCTGTTATCTCTTATAGCACAAGCGTGTAATATTATTACGGAGATGGAAGCTCGAGATGGCAGGATGTGTTCTTAATAAAAAATGATTGCCTAGTTAATTCCCTTTTGTATTACATCCGTATTACCCTCATTATCGTCACCATTATCCTTTTTTTGAATCAGGGCCATCACTGACCAGCCTGCCCCGGGTTCCAGGACCTCGCCTGATATAAAAGGGATAATTTTTCCTTTCGGATTAAACGCAAACAACGGGATGGAACGTCCATAATATTTTTTGTTGTAATCGCTCATTTCAAACTTGTCCGTAATATTAGTAGTACGGATTTCAGCGCCATTTTGTAACATTTCCGCCAGTACGGGATAGCTGGCATCATCATCAAATAATGCCATTGTTCCTTTAGGAGGAGTAAATTTTCGTTTTTCGGTTGAATCATCATTTGTGCCCGGATTTAATAAATACAGATGGCCGGTTCCAAACTCGGTGCGGTATCTCATTGTCGCCAGTGCATTTAATTCTGCTCGTGATGATAATGCCAGTAACTGTCCAATCCCTACCAGGTCAAGGTGTCGATCGGCATGCTCTGAAACAGCGTTACCATAGTAGGTTTTTAATCCATCCATTAATGCGCCACGGATATGATCCCAGGAGGAATCAATCAACAGCGTACGATAATCTTTTTCATTGAGCGCTTTGGCAACTGCACGGGCAAACGGATTAGCGCCTATGATCAAAAACCCCTTTGCCTCTGGCTCCGCGACACCCAGCCAGCGGGCGAAGGGTCTGGCCGTGGCACTTTGCAGGACGACCGTACCGATAATGACCATGAATATCAGCGGTACCAGCAAGTACGCCTGATCATCTCCCTGTTGCTGTAGCCGTAGTGCGAACAGTGCCGTGACAGCAGCTGCGACAATGCCACGCGGCGCTATCCAGCTCAGTAATGCCTTTTCCTGCCATGTCAACGAGGACCCCCAGGTTGATACCAGTACCTTCGCCGGCCTGGCAATAAACTGAATGGCAAGGAACACAAGCAAGGCCTGCACACCGAGGTCACTAAATTGTGAAAACTCTGTTCTTGCAGCAAGGATGATAAACAGGCCGGAAATCAGTAACACACTCAGGCTTTCCTTGAAATTGAGTATGTCATCGACATTGACGCGTTTCATGTTGGCCAGCAGCATCCCCATGATCGTAACGGCGAGTAGTCCGGACTCTTCCTGTGCCCAATTGGATAAAGTAAATATGCCAAATACCAGGGTGAGTGTCGCCACATTGTGCAAATATTCCGGTAGCCAATGATTTCGAAGTATGATGCCAAGAGTATAACCACCGAGTGCCCCTGTCGCCAAACCTATCAACAGGGTGTATGCAAATGTCAGCAAGGTATGGCCCAGTGCGCCACCCCCTGCCTGGTTGGAAATAATAAACTCAAACACCAAAACCGCGAGGATCGCCCCAATAGGGTCAATCACTATCCCCTCCCAGCGCAGGATATTGGCGATCCGTGCAGTCGGTCTGACCGTACGAAGCATGGGAACAATAACCGTCGGTCCGGTCACTACCGCTACGGCCCCAAACAGAAATGATAAATTCCAGGAAAAGTCGAGTACCCAGTGGGTTGTTAATGTGATAATTATCCACGTGACCAGCACACCGACGGTGACCAGTCGACGTACAATACTGGTTAGACCGCGGATCTCATCCATCCTCAGGGTCAGGCTGCCCTCAAAAAGAATCACCGCAACGGATAACGACACCATGGGAAATAACAGATCACCAAACACCTTATCGGGTTGCAGCCAGCCAGTGAGAGGACCCGCAGCAATACCTGCCAGGAGTAAAAACAGGATGGCCGGCAGCTTGACCCACCATGCAAACCACTGACAGGCGATGGATAACAGGCCAATCCCTGTCAGGGTGATCAGTATTTCTTCATGCATGTTTGTCTATGCTGCCCTGATTAAGTCATAATAAAGATATTACTATGGATTTTGGGATCATTGTTAGTGATGATGGCATCTTATCAGGTCATTTCGTTGTAATAAATATGAAAATTTACCATCGATTATGAATGAAGCATTAAGCAACATAGCCACCAATGTTATTACCGGATTTCTGGGTGTCGGTAAAACCACCGCTATTCTCGATTGGTTGAAAAGCAAACCACAAGATGAACGCTGGTCGGTATTGGTGAATGAAGCCGGCCAGGTCGGAGTCGATGGCAAGGTTATGGAAGATGCTGGTATTGCTGTCAAACAAGTCCCTGGTGGTTGTATGTGTTGTGCCTCGGGATTACCCATGCAGGTCGCCATCAATCAATTATTGATCGCCACCAGACCGCATCGACTCCTGATAGAACCCAGTGGCATGGGCCATCCGCGTAACATCCTCAAAACGCTGGCATCAAAAGAATACCAGGGTGTGCTCGATTTGCGAGCCTGTCTGTGTTTGATCGACCCACGCCATCTATCCGATCAGCGTTATCTTGATAGTGAGCTGTTTATGGATCAGGTTTCAGTCGCGGATGTCCTCGTGGCCAATAAAACAGACCAATGCTCTGCAGCCGACCAACAACGTTTTAACGATTTTACTAACTCAGTGACTAACACGATACAGGCAAGTGGCTGGGTGACCCATGGCAAACTCGAACCGGCATGGATGGAATTGGCTCATCTACCTGACAGCCGCCCTGCCTGGGTAAAGACAAGCAAAGGAGATTCAAGTCATCTGCACAGCTTCAGTATGTCGATAGCGGATGACCTTATCCTGGACATCGTGAAGTTACAGGTTTTTATCGACAGCCTCCAGGTCGAACGCCTTAAAGCCATTGTTAAAACGAATCAGGGGGTCGTCTTCATCAATCATGTCAATGGGCAGACGAGTATATCGCCAGTGAATGATAGTGATAGTTATCGTTTAGAAATCGTATCCACTACCCCTGTCGATGAGGTCGTTATAAAAAAGGTCTTGATCAATATCGCGTTTGTTGTACTAAAGAATGATATTTGATACTCAACTATTAATGGGTGACAGGTTTTCTTTTTAATACATAGCCATAAAGTCGTCGATGTATTACAACAATCAAGTTTATATATCCAAAACCAGTTTCAGACCTTCGTTTAATTCTTGTCTCTGATTCCTGTTCAGTT
>JGI24023J19991_10003495_pt1 | contig 11019 bp, 16 predicted proteins | sample Cruoilmetagenom1_FD_19991 | JGI IMG/M metagenome (IMG submission 19991)
CAAACGGGAACGTTCTCTTAACTGAACTTACTAAGAGACATAAAAAGATCCTGGATGATCTTAAACTATGTGCCTAAAAGTAGGGAAGTCAGGCTTAAACTGTTTTTATGAAACCACTGGGTGCTCTTTTCCTCTGAAATTATTCCCCCGAGTAATCCAATAGCCTTTTTGTAAGAAGGGAAACAAATGAAAAAAGATTTAATTAAAAAAGCCGATAGCTTTTTATGTACCTGATATCAATATTGGATTTTGAGGACAGGATTGGAAGAATAGTTGAAAGATCGATCGAATTGAAGAGCACAGAGCACAATGAAGACCTGAAGGACAAGAGCCTCGCAATGATATTTGAAAAAAAGAGCACCAGAACGAGGGTGAGCTTTGAGGTAGCGATGACTCAGCTGGGAGGACACGCTCTCTTTTTGAGCTCTGAACAGATGCAGCTCGGGAGGGGCGAAACGATCGAGGACACGGCAAAGGTTTTGAGCAGGTTTGTTGATGGAATTGTTTACAGAGCCTACAGTCACGAGCTTATGAAAAAACTTGCCGAAAATTCGAGCGTGCCAGTTATAAACGCCCTTGATGATCTGGAGCATCCCTGCCAGATAATTGCGGATCTGGTGACGATAAAAGAAAAAAAGAGGGAATTAAAAGGGTTAAAACTTGCGTACGTCGGGGACGGTAACAATGTCTGCAATTCGTTGATGCTGGCATGCCCGATCATGGGAATGGACATCAGCATTGGTTGCCCCGAAGGCTGTGAGCCCTCCATGTTGAGTGTTTCAGAAAAACTTGCAAAAAAGTATGGAACGAGCGTAACCATATTTGAAGATCCAAAAAGAGCGGTTGAGAACGCCGATGTCATCTACACCGATGTTTGGATTTCCATGGGAATGGAGAAGGGCGACAGGGAGGCCATCTTTAAGCCGTATCAGGTCAATAAGGAGCTTGCCAGCTATGCAAAGGAAGACTACATATTTATGCACTGTTTGCCTGCCCACAGAGGTCTGGAGGTCACCGGCGAGATCATCGACGACCCGAAGCATTCGGTTGTTTTTGATGAGGCTGAGAACAGGCTTCATGCTCAAAAGGCGATATTGCTGGAGCTGCTGAAATGATCGAAAGAATTGAAATCAAGGGTGTTGAAGCCAGAAGATACATTGAGCTGCTGGAAATAAAAAACTATAAGATAAGCATCAACCATAACACAAGCATAAAGAGTGTGAGAAAAAAGGAGACAAAGGCTGAGATAGACTTTTCTTTTATAACCAACTACCTGCCCATTGGAATGATAAAAATAGAGGGGTGCATGCATTATAAGGGCAGGGTTGATGAGCTTTTTGAAGGGTGGAACAGAGAACACAGGATAGTCAACAAAGAGATAGCGACCGAAGTGCTTAACGTTCCTCTGGCCTTCTGCATGCCTCTGGTTTTTGCCCTGGCAAAAGAGTTGAATCTCCCGCCACCGTTGCCCCTGCCACGGCTTAAGTTTGGGGAGAAGAAAAAGATCGATAAAGAGAGCGAAAAGCAAGCCTACCTTTAAGAACAGAATACATTCTGAACTCCTGAGAAAAGGAATAAAGCCGGAACATATTTACAAAGAAGGGTAAAAAGTATTTGTTATCTTTAGATATAAGATCCATAAAGAGATTGTTTACCCTGCTTGAAGCTACTGAAGCTCAAATAAAGGATCTCAACAAAGAACTCATGAATTACCTTGAAAACAATGGAGATGCTAAGATTCTAACAACAATGAAAGGAATAGGTTATTACTCTGCTTTAGCCATAATAGCTGTAATAGGAGACATAAACAGATTCAGAGATTCTGAAGCTCTATGCTCCCATTTAGGTATAGTTCCTTCCACGCATCAATCTGCTAATACCACCCGTCATGGAAGCATAACAGGGATCTGTCAATATAAGACGGCTGTTAATACAGTGTGCCTGGGTCTCCATGTTACAAAGTGTAAGAATAGTTCTTTAACTCAATTCTATAACAGGTTAGCTAAGAAGGAAGGTAAGAACAAAGCAATAGTTGCTACCACCAGAAAGATGGTTAAAGCGATCTACTGGATGCTTAAGGACAAAGAACCATGTTGAAGGATACACACCTCGATGTTTCCATGCACACTAAGTGCAGTATCATGACTGCGGGAAAGTGTTCTTCAAGGTATAACGAATGCCATACTGCAGATCAAACTGCGAATAAGTGATTGTTAATGGTAAGAAAAGGTTTAACTAGGAAGGAGGTGATTATTTATGATTTGAGAGGATTTTTAACATGAGTGGAATGTTTATGCAAGCTGCAGCCATTAGCATACCTGGCACGATTTTATCACACGTACATATGCAAACCATCTCATCGAATAGATCGAAGTGGCTTTTAATCATAGCTTCAACCAAATCTGCAATCAGATCTCTGCTTGGGAGTGGATAATACATACCAGAAGATCCTTCTGAGTAACCATCGCAGAGTGCAATTGTGTTAAACTTCATCGGTGTTCGTCCGATATTCGTATACTCGAGCTTACAACTTTAGAGGATCTCTCAAATGTAAAATGGCCGGCGACAACACCAGTCCAAGAATTGGCTATTGCTATCATAGGTCTCTGAGTTCCTTTTCTGAATATCCAGCTGCCTTAAACATTGGAAAATCAGCTCTTTTACCTCCTCCTACTGAAAGTTCAAAATCTTGATCTATATATTCTTTGTCTCTCTATCCTCTTTGGCATTATCCGAGTAATTTTTGCAGCTTAAGCAGGTCAGTCATTTCGCCTTTTACCTTAATCTTTCCTGAAGAATATGCATTTATAGGGTTTAGTTCTTTTTTTAGAATTCCAAGGAAGGTGTCACCACCTATCTCCACAAACANATCAGGTTTCTCTACGGCGCCCTCTTTCATCTCCTTTACTGCCCCACTCTCAAAGATCAGGCAATAGTTTAAGCCCATGTCNTTGAAGCTGAACTGCATGGTCTTGTTGAACTTCATGAACCTCTCTTTCAGCTTGGGGTCGTCCAATTTCTTGGCTACTTCCTTCAATCCCTCCTCTACTTCATCTTTCGTTACCATATCCTTACCTTAAATAAAAGCTCATTAAGTTATTATAAACCTTTCTCAACTTGCACTTCGATTTTGAGACATATGACTTTATTTTCTTCCAGGTATATTCATGAATGCAAGTACTATGCTATATTCCTGAAATCGAAGTTGCACTCAAAAAAGTGTTATAAGCAAGAATGTCATAATAATACACATGAAAGCTTTGATTACCGCTCCATTCCATGAAGAAGGACTAAACATACTGAGAAAATACATGGAAGTTAAATACGAGAGCTGGAAAGATACGGGTAAGATGTATATGAACACCGACTCGTTCATAGAAAAAATAAAGAGAGAAGGAGCAGATGTTCTCATAGTTGAAGCAGATACCATAGATGAAGAGGTCATGGATGCTGTTCATCCCAAAATAATAGGATGTTGCAGAGGAAATCCATTAAACATAGAGGTGGAAGCGGCAAAGGCGAGGAACATTCCATTTTTTCATACCCCTGCCAGGAACGCTGAGGCGGTTGCTGAGCTAACCATTACCATGATGCTTGGTATAGCTAGACATGTTATAGATATGGACAGAACACTTCATTCCGGCAAATTTTTTGTAGAAGATGAAAAAGATCTTGTAGATCTATATACTCGATTCATTGGAGTAGAACTTACTGGAAAAAGAGTTGGTATAGTTGGATTTGGTAGCATTGGCTTCGAAGTGGCTAAGAGACTAAAGGGATTTGATGTTGAAATACTCATATATGATCCCTATGTAAACGATGAGAAAGTGGAGAAAGTAAATGGAAAGAGTGTGGATTTAGAAACGCTTATGAAGGAATCAGACTTTATAACAATTCATACTACAGTAACTCCAGAAACAGAAAAATTGATCGGTGAAAAAGAATTTTCGCTCATGAAGCCTACTGCCTACTTCTTCAATTTGTCTAGAGCCTATTGTATTGACGAAGATGCGCTTTACAAAGCAATTGAAGAAAAAAGAATAGCTGGTGCTGGGCTTGATGTGCACAGCGTAGAACCTGTAGACTCAGACAACAGATTCTTAAAGTTTGATAATGTTATCGTTACACCTCACATAGGAGGACAAACTAAGGATTCTGTTAGAAAACAATCTCTGATTATGGCGAAGGAAATAGAGAACTACTTACTGAGGAGGTGAGCTAATGGGAAAATGTTTGCTGGCAATAGATGCAGGAACTGGCGCAGGTAGATGCCTTATCATTGGCGAAAATGGTAAAAAGATTTCTTCTTCATATAAGGAATGGCAGTATACTACGCCTAAAAACTTAGACCCACTCGGTAAGGAACTTGATCCAAACTATTTTTGGAAGGTTATATGCAATTTAATAAAAGAAGCCAGGATAAAGGGGAATATCTCTAAAAAGGATATAAAAGGGGTCAGCTCTACAGCCCAGAGGCAGGGGGCAGTATTTTTAGACGAAAATGGAAAGGAACTCTATGCTGGACCAAATATTGATACAAGAGGGGTTTTTACTCAAGATATAATAGAAGAGGCATTAGGCGACTCAGTCTACGAGATTACGGGGCATGCACCTTATCTAGTTTACATTCCAGCTAGACTTTTATGGTTCAGAGAAAATGAGCCGGAAATTTACAAAAAGATCTCACACGTATTGGCGATAAATGATTGGGTCTTATTCAAGTTGAGCGGTGCTTATGCTACAGAACCTTCCACTGCTTCCGGGTCTTTACTTTTTGATATTAGTAAAGTAATGTGGTCGAAAAAAATTCTTAATGCTCTTGAATTTCGTGAAGACATTCTGCCTGAACTGAGTAGAGCTGGAGAACAAGTAGGAGAGGTAACATCAGAATCATCGATGGAATCTGGTCTTGAGAAAGGCACACCAGTTATAGTCGGAGGGCCTGATGTAGAATGTGGCCTTCTCGGCAGTAAAGTATTTGAAGATGGTGAAGTTGGTGGCACATTAGGTAGTACTGCTCCTATCCAAATGATTACTTCTAAACCCTTCATCGATCCAGAAAAGAGGATATGGTCTGGTTGTCACGTATTACCTGAAAGATGGACTATTGAAAGCAATGCCCAGATGACTGGCCTAGTTTATCGCTGGCTTAGAGATAAAATCATAGATTACGGAGGGAGAGATATATCATATAAAGAAATGGATGAAATGGCTAGGAATAAGCCTATTGGCGCTGGAGATACTTATACCTCTTTGGGGCCCGAAATTATGGATATACAAAAGATGCAGATAGTCAGGCCCGGAATGTTTCTTTTTCCACCGCCTGCCAATCCTGTGGTGATGCCAATTGATATGGGAAATTTTATTAGAGCTACATTAGAGAACATCTGTTACGCTATCAGGGGAAACTGCGACCAGCTAGCTAAAATATCTGGCAAAAGTGTTAAGAAATTGAACGTTAGTGGAGGATTAACTACGAGCAAATTATTTACTCAAATTTTGGCAGATATTTTGAATGTCCCCCTATCAATTCCAAAAATTAAGGAAGCTAGCTCTTTTGGCTGTGGTGTGTGCGCAGCTGTTGGTGCAGGTTTTTATGATAATTTAATAGAAACATCAAAAGAGATGGTCTCTATGGAAAAGGTTATGCCTATAGAAGAAAATGTAAAAAAATATGAAGAACATTATCGCACGTGGTTATCTCTATATAAAAAACTGCCTGATTTAATGTGAGGAGGGAATATGATAGACAAAGTCGAAAAATTGAAGGAAGAAATAGTAAAATACGCAAAGCTTATGGCAGAGAAGGAACTGGTCATAGGCACATCCGGTAACATAAGTGTGAGAGTTGGAGATAACGTAGCCATCACTCCAACGAGCGTTGACTATTCTCTGATGAAACCTGAGGATATACTCCTGCTGGATATGGATGGAGAGGTAGTTTCTGGAGAGAGAAACCCCTCAAGTGAAAAAAAGATGCATATGGAGATATACAAAAAAAGAGAAAACGTTAAGGCCATTATCCACACCCATTCGAAGTATGCATCTGCCCTAGCATCTCTGGAGATCTCCATTCCGACTATCTTGGATGAACTGGTCAATTTTCTTGGAGGAGAAATAGAGACAGCGAAATACTCAATACCTGGGAGCTCTGATCTGGCAAAGAACGTCATTGAAGCTCTGGGGGACAAGAATGGAGTTTTGCTCAGCCATCATGGTGCTCTGGCCTGTGGAAAAGACCTTAAGACAACATTTGAAAACGCTTTGCGTCTGGAAAGGATCTCTGAGATCTATATAATTGCAAACAGTATAGGAAAGCCAAAGAGCATACCTGAAGAGTCCATAGAGATGGAAAAGGACATATTTGAAATAATGAATCTCTGATTGATCTATAACCATGTCATAGACCAAGTATAGATTCAGCGTTTCTTCCCATAATGTCTAAAATCTCTTCCTCATCAAATTTAACTTTTGATCTTTCAGGGAGTTCTCTTATAATTCTAAGGTACTCTGCTGGAGGACATACAGATCTAAACCCCGGTCCATCTGTTCCAAACAGTATTCTTTCACTCCCCAATTCATCTATGAACTTTCTCAGTATTTTGCAGAAATCGCCATAATGGGTCATGACTTCCATTTCCCAACCGGAGACATCTACAAACAAATTTGGTTTTACCGACGCTATAGCCAGCAGATCTCTCCACCATCCATGGGACATGTGAGCCACTATTATTGTCAAATCCGGGAAGTCTGTGGCTACATCGTCAAGATATATCGGGTGAGCAGGCTTACTTCTGAGAGGATATATGATGGGCCCGGAGTGAAAAAGAACTGGGATTTTAAGGTCCAAGCACTTTTCATAGATGGGATAAACCCTTTTATCATCTGGAAAGAAGCCAGTACCTGGATGTAATTTGAGCCCTCTCATCCCCCGCTCTTTAATGCACTTCTCAAGAAATTCGAGACAACTTTCTCGCCTAGGATCTATACCAGCAAATGCCACCAATTTATCCGGGTATTTCTTCATGAGTTCTGCATGTATTCTATTTTGTTCCTCGATCGTTACTTTGGGTTTACTCAATCCAATCTCAAAGTCCTGCGGTAATATAATGGTCTTATCTATTCCAGCCGTTTCCATTTCCTCCAATAAAATCTCGCCAGAGGGGTCCCACAGATCAGGAAGCACGCTATCCGCCATCTCTTCAAACGGAACCTCTGCTCCCATTATCTTCTTCGCCTTATTTACGGCCGTTATGACTATTCCCTCCCAAAATTCCTTTGGAAGCCACTCTTCCACAAATAGATGTGAATGGATGTCGATTATCATTCCATCCCCAGCTCTTTCCTAAGCTCCTTTTCAACAATGGCGAGTTCGTTATCCTCCCTTATTTCCTTTAATCTGTTGTATAAAGGATATCCCGCTTCCATATCTTCCTTCCATTTTTTGGCGAACTCCCCACTCCTTATGTTTTCCAGAGCTTTTCTCATATAATCTTCAACAGCATCTCTAACCTCTAAATCCACATTTGTGCTCGCTAAAACCGATCCAAACTGGCTTGTTCTGGAGTGATAGTCCATCTGTTTTATTAGTCCAACTTCTGCCATCGCTTTAAAAGATTCCCCCAGTTCACCCGACATGTACATCTCTATCAAAATCGCTTCTGGTGGAAAACCCTCTTCCTTTAAAAGCACATATTCACCAAGCATGGCAGCCCCCACCATGGGCCCGAATCCCTGCTCGGAAAAAAGATCTAAATGGGCCTCCTGCTCTAAACTCAATTCCAGAACACCCATTCTGGTGGACCCTATCGCCTTCGATATAGCAAGAGCAATTTCTTTGGCTTTCCCTGAGTGATTCTGATCAACACCGAAAAAGCTTGGGAATCCTTTGCCTCTTTCAAACCTCTCTCTTACAAATCTTCCCAGGCATCTGGGAGCGACCATGACGACATCTACAAATGGTGGTGGTTCAATGAAATTGAAAGCTATGTTATAACCAGATGCAAAATTTATGACATCATTTTCCTTCAATTGACTCTCTATCTGTTCTTTGTAGATCTCTGGTACGATCTCATCAGGCAAAAGAATGGAGGTGATGTTTCCTTTCTTTGCAGCCTCTTTGATGGGATAAACCTCAAAACCATCTTTGAGTGCAGATTCCATATACTCATCTTCAATATTTCCAATTATAACCTTCAATCCACTATCTCGCATATTCAGCGCCTGAGCTCTCCCCTGATTTCCATACCCTAAAACAGCTATGGTTCTGTCTTTTAAAAAGGAAATGTCGGCAGCCTCATCTCGATATATTTTGCTCATTTTTCTTCCTCCTTTTTAGATTTTCCAGTAAATTCAGACCAATCTTCATCGGATATCGGCGGCTCTATGTTGAGTTCATTTTTTGCATCTTCCAGATTCTCAGCATCTCCAGTTCCCCTTTCAAAAATTCTATTCCTTGTAACAACAGATCTCAGTGGAGTTGTGAAACCCATCATTTTGGAGTAACCCTCATAAACCACCTCTTCATCGCTCACTTTAACACGTTTCATAAAATATTTTCCTTTCACTCCAGGTATTTTGGTTTTCAACGTTCCCTCTTCTATCGACCAATCTTCAGAGTATGTGTTGTCTACCTTGAGTTCTCCAATAGGGGTTCCCCAGTGCCTACCTGTGAGCCTGCGTCCTTCCCATGTGCTTTCTTCATTTTCTCCCTTAAGTAGATATTTTCCAAATGTCATTTTAACCTTTCAGATGACTTTATTATATCCTACCCGGTAGATATAACCTTTGATCGCCAAGCCGATTGCACGCTCCTTTATTAACATCAATCCCAACTCAATTCTGGGTTTAATTGATGCTTTTTTCACATTCTCTATTTGATCGTCTTCTTTATTCCGATAGAGATTTGATAAATGCATCGCTTACGAATTCTATGGCTCCTCCGATCACACACAGCAGTATGCAGAATAAAAAGTCATAGAGAACATTCCCAAATATGGTGGTAAACTCAAATTTTACTATGCCACTCAGTGGGCCAAGAACAAGCGATATTCCGACCATTCCTGTGATTGTGAAAAATGTTCCCAATCCCTTTAAGGCCATAAAGCCTATTTCTTTTCCGCTTGGTATGCTCAACGTTGGTTTTTTCGAACTCATATTTTTACCTCCTTAACTTCATAGTCTATCAGTTCCCTAATCCTTGTGCCAGAGAAACTCTGCCAGAATGCTGCAGATACATTCATTTTTGATTCCTCCTTTATCCATGTCTTTAGCTCTGGTGAGTACCAGTTGATCTGGTCATTAACCGTTGTAGATTTTGTGACCCCTGATCCGGATTTCACAGTGAAGATTGTATGAATCTTGTAACACTCAAAAGTACCTGCGGGAACAGTTATATTTTCTTTACTTACCGTTACGTTTATTGTTGTGCTATCCCCATATTCTGGATAAGATCCTTTGGTTTTATAGGTAGATACAATCCGGGATCCGGTCTCGTGCACCCACAGATATGTTGCACTTTCACCTGAGTACACTTTTCCTTCCTTTAAAGGAAATCCAACGAACGTAAGGGGTGTTACATATTCGGTTATGTCCGTATTAGAATTAACTTCAAGATACCAGTACAACGCATTCCCGATGATGGCCTGGTAGAGATCAACGTAATCAGAGTTGTCTGAACGGGTTATTCTCCACCATGCAGAATCGTAGGGTACAGATTCCTCTATTGCTCCCTCTTTTGTCTGTCCCTTCACTCCTTCCTTTATCCCCCTAAATTCGTGGTACTCTTCATGCTCATTTGGCTCTTCTGTTGTTGCTTCTCTGTCTCCAGTGACCCTTGCATGATAGGTGAACCTATCTCCTATGATGGGTAAGGGAATGTTTGTCGCCTGTTCCTCTTCAGCGCTCAAGCATTCTGTCACACCAGAAAATGAAACAAGAAGGAGTATCGTTAGAATAATCAAAAAGCTCTTTTTCATTTTTGTTCTCCCTCCGAAGGCTTTGTTTTTATGTACTCAGCCCAATCTTCGTCAGATATCGGGGGCTCTATTCTAAGCTCGCTTCTTGCCTCCTCCATGTCTTCAGCTTTTCCAATCCCTCTGTTAATGAGTCTGTTCCTTGTGGCAGTCATTCTCAGTGGAGTTGTGAAACCCATCATTTTGGAGTAACCCTCATAAACCACCTCTTCATCGCTCACTTTAACACGTTTCATAAAATATTTTCCCTTAATTCCGGGTAGTTTGGGTTTCAATATGCCTCCTATTGTAGACCAATCTTCAGAGTATGTGTTGTCTACCTTGAGTTCTCCAATAGGGGTTCCCCAGTGCCTTCCTACGATCCTGTGCCCTTCCCATGTGCTTTCTTCATTCTCTCCTTTAAGACTATAAGGACCAAATTTTTTTTCTTGCATTTGCTTCACCTCTTTCCCCTAATTTGCTTTCATACATGTAACTTTGCCCCATCTTTGTCTCATCGAGCTCCCTAGTTCTTTTTCAAAAGGGTGCTTATTGCTATATCCCTACCTTATGTAAAAGTCCATTAAGTTATTATAAACCTTTCTCAACTTGCACTTCGATTTTGAGACATTTGACTTTATACTATGTGCATAACATCCTTTCTTTAAGAGTTTTACCTCTCTTTCTCTTTACAGGAATTCTCGTTTTCAGAAAAGGAAAATCCTTTTCTATCCCCCGATATCCCAGATCTGCATCTATCTCCACACCCCGGAGGATGTTTATCTCTGAAGAGGTCGTAATCGTGCTTCCTTCCACGTACATGACCCGTAATATGGATGATCAATCCATCCTTGTTCATTATTATCTGTGTTTTGACCGTTCTTCTTCTTTCCAGAATAGTAGCTCTTTCTCCTCCTCTTATTCTTAAGTCTAGGAATCTCCTGTTCAGTAGCATCCAAAAATGCTTTCATTTTACATTCCTCCTTCAATACCTAGCCTTAAAAGAAGCTCTGATTTAGGCCTGCCCGTTTCCCAATCCCATCTTCGAGCTTTGTAATATTCACCT
>JGI24023J19991_10003497_pt1 | contig 11014 bp, 7 predicted proteins | sample Cruoilmetagenom1_FD_19991 | JGI IMG/M metagenome (IMG submission 19991)
GCAACCTGCTCCCGCATAACAGCAAGGTCGATACCTACCTCGCCGATATCGAGCCGGTCATCGCCATGAAACCGGATGCCCTGATCATGGCCGATCCCGGCCTGGTGATGCTGGTGCGTGAGCGCTGGCCTGATATGCCCATCCATCTGTCCGTGCAGGCCAACACCATGAACTATGCCTCGGTCAATTTCTGGCAATCCGTCGGTGTCTCGCGCATTATCCTTTCGCGGGAGCTATCGCTGGATGAAATCGAGGATATCCGCCAACGCTGCCCGGAAATGGAGCTGGAGGTATTTGTGCATGGCGCCTTGTGTATCGCCTATTCCGGTCGCTGCCTGTTATCAGGTTATTTTAATCACCGCGATCCCAATCAGGGCACCTGCACCAATGCCTGTCGCTGGGAGTATTACCTGTCACCCGCGCAAGAAGATGCCACTGGTGATATCCACGCCAAACATCCCGTAGTGGAACAGGCTCCCGCACTGTCCGCCTGTGGTGAGCTGCAACGCCACCCCATGGCCGATCAGGTCTATCTGCTGGAAGAGGGGCAGCGCCGTGGCGAAATGATGCCGATCATGGAAGACGAGCTGGGCACCTACATCATGAATTCCAAGGACCTGCGCGCTATTGAGCATGTGCAGCGACTGGTGGACATCGGCATCGACTCACTCAAAATAGAGGGTCGCACCAAATCCCATTATTACGTAGCCCGTACCGCCCAGCTTTATCGACAGGCGATCGACGACGCGCTGGCAGCCAAACCCTTTAACGTTAAGTTACTGGGTGCACTGGAAGGCCTTGCCAATCGTGGTTACACCGATGGCTTCTATCAGCGCCATCATACCCAGGATCACCAGAACTACATGGAAAATGTCTCGAAGCAGAACAAACAACAGTTCGTCGGCGAGATCAGCCATTATGATCCACACACGGGTATGGCGGAGATACAGGTGAAAAACAAGTTTTCCGTCGGTGACTCGCTGGAACTGATATTGCCCGAAGGCAATCAGCGTTTTCAGGTTAAAACGATGGAAGATTTACATGGAAAGCCCATGGATGCGGCCCTGGGTAGTGGTTATCAGGTACGTATTCCTCTGCCAACGGCTCCCGGCGAACTGGGCCTGCTAGCCCGGAATCTCCAGGGAACCTCTGATTAATGCTGGATTGCCAACGCAGGGCCAGGAACATATTAGCCTACAAATGCCCATTCATGAATTAATCAGAGGTTCCCTGGGCTGTCTGCATAAAAAAGGGGCCGCAAGCGACCCCTTATAGTGTAAAAATCCCTTTTTCTTGAACAAGCAAGATATGGATCCAAATCATGCAATTCCCTTCGCGCCCCTTCCTTATCTCTCTGGCGACCGCCGCCCTCAAGTCTCTGTCGTGCTTAGCTTTTCCTATAGAAAGGGGCCGCGAACGACCCCTTAATTACCGGGTGATAAAATGCCCTTTTTCATGATTGGAGCAAGATATGGATCCAAATCATGCGTTTCCGTACGCACCCCCCACCATATCTCTCTGGCTACCGCGCCCTCATGTCCCGGTAGCCAGTAAATTAACCCAGTACCCCTTACAGGCTACTTACAAAACGTAAAAAAATGTGAAAATTTCACTTCTGGATGGAATTATAGATTTTCAGGGTGGCCTTGGAGGGGGATATTCCCAGGATATTGGACAAATTTTTGCGACAACGCTTGAATAACAAGGCTGCGTCGCTATCACGACCGACGTTACGGTAACTTTGCATCAACGATTGATAGAACTCCTCGGCAACCGGGTCGATTTCCAGGGCGCGCTCGTAACAATGGATACTTTTTTCCGACTGGCCGAGTAACTGCCAGTAATAACCGAGGGCATCGGTCAATTTCAGAAAGCGGAGATGCAATTTCTCCTGCATTGGTGCATAGGCAAACAGTTTTTCATCTGAACCGAGGAAATCCCCTTGATAGAGATGAAAGAATTGTTCACTCAAACGCTGCACCTGGTCCTGGTCATCAGGATTCTTGAGTGCCACTAGATCCTGTAATTTACCTGATATCCTGAGGAAGGCCAGGTTATCGACCCAGATATAACGCGCATCCAATGATAAACGCCCGTCCTGCATCACCACACCGGACTCTGATAGCAATTTTCTCAAGCGATGGGTGGTGGTATACAGTGATTGAATAGCCGCATCACCTTCTGAATCAGGCCATAAAATTTCGACTAGGGCCTCCTGACTGACCTGCCGGCCGCCCTGGGCAATCAGGGCCTTGAGTAATTCCAGCGGTTTCTTGCTCGACTTAGCCGCTACTGACAGCGCCTCACCATAACGTGTCACCGAGAATCGGCCGAGCGTATAAATACGCACTGGCCACTCCCAATTATCAAGATGCAGGGGTGCCTCAGAGGGCACCAGTCGATAACTTCGCACCANTTCGCGTATGAAGTCCTGCTCAAACCTTTGCTCAAGTGCCTGAACACAATTTCCCGCCAGGCTCATATCCCACCAGAAACCATGAAAGACCCTGCCAAGATCGCGCTCACAGTCATAGGCCTCTTTCAGCATATCCACACCACGATCGATCTTCTCACTGGAAAAGGCCGCCTCGCTGGCGACCAGTCGATTCAAATAACTTAAGCTGTAACTTTGAATACGCTCGGCCATATCATTGATGCGATTAAGATGAAATACCACTTCATTCATTTTGCCTTGTTTGATCAGGCATAAAGACAGGATAAGACGCGCCAGTAATTCAGGATACAAAGCACCCGAACGATGTCCTGCTTCGAGGGCGATTTCTGCAAACTCCCGCGCCATGCCCAGCTCGCCACGTATCAGCGCCATACCAGTTGCCAGATAATGATAATGGACCACATCCACCAAACGATTTCGATTCAGACGCGATTCCATTTGCAGCAAGTATTTTTCTGCCTGATCCATCTTGTTTTGCGCACAGGACGAGTAGATGCCACTGGCCAGCAATAATACATCGAAGGTGTGCACATCAAAGATGTCGGCGACTTCCAGCCCTTTTTTGACTGATTGAATTGAAGCGTTGGCATCGCCCGTCTTCCACAAAAAAGTGGCATCGGTAGAATGCCAGAGTATTTTTGATAGCGGGTCCATACTCTCAAGATCAATGGACTGCAGCAATACCTTGCGTAACACCGTGGCCTTCGGCAACTCACCTGTCCATACTGTGTAATACAGTAATAACTGGGTACCCAGGCTGAGACGTTCGGCGAGGTTCGGGGTGTTGAAAATAATTTCCCTGACCTTTTCTTCCCAGTAGAAAATCTGCTTGTTATCAGGCTGACGATACATCAGGGCACTGAACATGGCGATGGAAACACGCGCATTCACTGTCGTGTCGATAGAGGGATCGACAGACTGGTATATCTCCTCCATCAGCGGTATCCATTGATCCAGCTCGGTAAAACTGGCGAGGTCATGCACATAAGTCTCGATAATGCCGGACCAGGATAGCAATTGACCGGTTTGATCACCCCTCTCTGTGAAGCTTTCAAACGCCCTGACAAAATGATTGCGACTATCACGCGTATTGATCGGCTGCAGACTCATGGCCAACCAGTATTCCATCCACGGGTCTTTGTTGAGATATTCGAGCGGCACAGACTGCACCCACCCTCGTAGCAGCAAATGCCTGCCTTGACGCATCAACTCGCCACCTTCTGTTTTCACCAGCGTGGAAACCTTGTGCCATTCCTTTGCCTGGCGATACAGGTCGGCCGCCTCAACCAGCCATCCCAGTTCAACAAGCAGGTCACCGGCATAGGCCTGCACTTCACGTAGCTCGCGTGCATTGAAAAAAGTTTCCAGTCGACTGAGCAAAAACTCACGAAACAAGGGGTGGTATTCATAGGCCTCGGCCATGGAGTCCGAGCTGTAGGTAAAATAATTACGCTGGGTCAGATTCTGTAAAATAGACTGCGCATCGGCATTATGTGTTAACAACTCGGCTATTTTTACACTAAAAAACGGCAGCAATGCCGTCTTTAATAAAAACACCATCGTCTCCGGCGTTTCACGTTGGAATATTTCACCGGCAAAATAGTCGAATATCAGGCTATGATCATCCTGCTGGGCAAAATCCTGGAGGACATGGGTTTTACGTGATTGCTCGAGCATCAACACCAGGCCGGCAGCCCAACCGCGCGTTAGCTGATGAAACTTGGTGGCGATCTGACTGGCCTCCTTTTTCGCCAGGCTGGTCAGGCGTGCCTGGCAAAACTCCCTGGTTTCCTCTTCGCTCAAGGCGATATCCTGCCAGCCCAGCACAGCAATACTGCCATTGGCGCGGTAACGCAGATAATCCTGCGCGGGCTCACTGCGGCTGAGGACCAAAAGATTTACGCTCTGCGGTATCTCTGCTATAAACTGCCGAATAACATGGTGGGTTTCCGAGTCAGAACACAGTTCCTGGAAATTATCCAGCACAAGAAAACCGCCTTCACCCAGTTTTTCATACAGGTAGCGGCTGTAGATGCGCGCAAAAGCTGCAATACCCTGACTATATGCTGGCGTAAATATCGGCATGCTGACAGGCAATTTACCCGCCTGACCCTGCAAGGCATTTTCTATGAACGCAAAAAAAGCGGCCGGGTCGTTGTCACCTTCGTCAACCTGGTACCAAAGGGAGTTTTGCAACGCCTGTTGCAGGTAGCTGGCAGCCAGCACGGTTTTGCCGGCACCACCAGGCGCCGAGATCCAGATAACCGGAAAGTCCCTGAGCGAGTCCAGCTTGTCAAAGAGGCGCTCTCGCAACAAGACATTTTGTAATCGCGGCGGGCTCAGCTTGGCGAGGTTTACATGATTGACTTTATTGGTTGTCATTCAGAGTTACTTATAAAAAATTTATGATCCATATAAATGCTACAATTCCATATCACTCAATTTACACCGTCTTGATTTATATTCAAGCTGATTTGTGCGCTATGGTTAAATTTTGAATACAAGCATCCCTGTACCACCATTATCACTATACATACATATTCCCTGGTGTATACGCAAATGCCCTTATTGCGACTTTAATTCTCATGAAATTCGGGATAATTTTCCTGAAAAAGACTATATAAAGGCATTACTGGCCGATATCGAGCATGACCTGCAACATGTCCTGCACCGACCGATTTCAAGCATTTTTATTGGTGGTGGTACACCAGGCCTGTTTTCTGCTGATAGCTTTGACGCATTGTTCAGCGGGCTTCGCCAACAACTGTCATTCGACCACGACCTGGAGATCACCCTTGAAGTTAATCCCGGCGCCATTGAAGAGGGAAAATTCAGTGATTTCCATGCAGCAGGCATCAACCGTCTGTCCATTGGCGTCCAGAGCTTTAATGACGATATGCTGGGCAAATTGGGCCGCATCCATGATCATCGTGCGGCCATCAAGGCGGCCGAAGCAGCCCACTATGCCGGCTTCAGCCACTTTAATCTGGACCTCATGTTCGGCCTGCCCGGACAAAACACTGCTATGGCACGCAAAGACCTCGAATACGCCACCTCACTACAGCCTGGCCATATTTCCTGGTACCAACTCACCCTGGAACCCAACACCCTGCTTTATCAGCACCCGCCTTCCTTGCCTGACGATGACCTCATCTGGCAGATCCAGGAACACGGACAGGACTACCTGGCAAAGAAAGGCTATCAGCAATACGAGATCTCGGCCTATGGTCACAATCACCAATGTCGACATAATATCAATTACTGGGAATTTGGCGATTATCTGGGTATCGGCGCTGGCGCCCATAGCAAGCTCAGTACAAAGGATATAAGCCAGGTCCTGCGCCAACAACGCCGCCGCCATCCCTCTGACTATATCAAGCAAGCGGCGCAGCGGGATGTGATCAGTTCACATCGACTCCTGGGGTCATCGGATCTCATCCTGGAGTTTATGATGAATGTACTTCGCCTGAATAATGGCATTCACATCGATCAATTCCAGGCACGGACCGGACTGGAGATTGATCACATCCGCAAGGCACTGGATATCGCCATGGAGAAAGAGCTGCTATTATCAACATCAACACGCATTCAGTCTAGTGCACGCGGACATCAGTACCTCAATGATCTATTGGCGTTATTTATGGATTTAGCAAAATGACGACTTATCATCCAATCTCCTGTGATAGGCATAGCCGCTATGAGTTATTGGTCATGCATGGGACAAGACATCAATGGCATTACCAGGATGCGCAGGGTCTTGAAAATATAACCCATGGCGTCGCCATCGATCTGATCACACACCATAAAGAAGAGTTTATTGTCATCCAGAAAGACGATCATTCAACCGTCACCATCAGGCTGGATAGAATCACCCGTTACCAGTAAAGCGAGTATTTAGGGTGTTATAAAATAACTAACAATGATTGATATAAGGCTGTTTTTGGCGCCCGCAAAAAATAAAAAATCAATAACTTACAAGCCAAGGCGGCCCTATTAAATTGATATAAAACAACGATATAAAAAATTAACCACCAAAAAGCGTCAAAATGTGATAAATTATACATAACTACACGTGCAAGGGATTCACAATAGTATTGACAACCAGGAAGAGGTGGTATTGATATGAATGATTCAGTCAAAAAACAGGCATTTGATTTCAGCGAGTGGTCCGATCTTGCCGCTAAAGACCCGCAGGCCTTCGAGAAACGTCGAGAGCAAACCATCGAAGCGGCGATCCAGTCCATGCCCGGTGCAAAGCAACAACGGATACGTTGCCTGCAATGGCGTATTGACCAGGAGCGTAAACGCTCAAAATCTCCCATGGCCGCCTGTATTCGTCTTTCTGACATGATGTGGGAAAACCTGATCGGCGAAAATGGCTTACTGGACAACCTTCGCCATGTTGACCACGCCAAAATCAGGCCATCTGCTCCAAAAACAAACGCTAATATTCTGGAATTTCCACAGCAATCCAAATAAATCCATCTGTTTGTTCTTGATTGGACTTGCCGAAACCCCGCTTTCCGCGTAATATACACGGCCCTGTCAGATGGGTACGTGAACACATTTTTTGAGGTCGAGCTATGAAGCCGAACATACATCCTGAATATACCGAAGTGACTGTCTCATGCAGCTGTGGAGAGTCTTTTACAACTGGCTCAACCTTGGGCAAGGACCTACACATTGACGTCTGTTCAAAGTGCCATCCTTTTTACACCGGCACACAGAAAATAATGGATACTGCGGGTCGCGTTGATAAATTCAATCGCAAATACGGAAAAAAATAAGCGCGCAGGCCCTTCGGGCTATGTTCGTTTAATCGAAGGCGCCCTTTTACCAGGCGCCTTTTTTTATTCCCTGCATAGACTAATACCTGAAAAAAGTCAGCCAACGGCGGCAAAAATGGTGTTTCTGCTGGCCCTCACCTGCCTGTATTGCTTAACCAGCCCTGAATCCCATGCGGCCTGCCCCCAGCAAAAGATAGACCTGCAAACCCGGGTCGTCCGGGTTGTTGATGGAGACACGATTGATATTATTGGCGGCAAAAGGATTCGCCTGATTGGCATCAATACCCCTGAAATAGGCTATAGAGGCAAATCATCTGAACCTTTTGCCGCTGAAGCCAAACACGCCATGAGCGATATGCTGAACTCTTCCACTTACCGGATAAAGCTACAATTTGGTCGGCAACACTACGACCGTTATGGACGTATACTGGCACATGCCTTCCTTGCCGATGGCCGTAATATCGCTGAGCAATTGCTACGACAAGGGCTGGCAGTGCGCGTTGCCTTCCCACCCAACCTCTGGGGACAGGATTGTTATCACCGCAGTGAACGTCAGGCCAGAAGGGTAAAAAAAGGCCTATGGCGTGACAATATCACCCTTGTCGAACAACTGCAGCCAGGCCAACGCGGATTCCATATCATCAAGGGTAAGGTGGCCCGCATTGGTCAAAGTAGCAAATCGATCTGGCTAAACCTTGCCGATCATTTTGCGGTACGGATTGCGCGCCGTGACCTGGGACAATTTCAGTCTGTCGACCCCAGGCAACTGTTACATAAAACCCTGCTAGTGAGGGGATGGATAGTCGGCAAAAAAAATAAAAGTATTATGCATCTGCGGCATTCCTCTATGCTCGAGATCGTGAAATAATAGCCTCATAAAAACCTGGAACGCTTTCATGACTAAAGACCTGAAACAAGCCTCGCTTGACTATCACGCCCAGCCGACCCCTGGAAAGATTGGCATCCAAATCACCAAGCCCTGTGAAACCCAGCACGAGCTGTCACTGGCCTATACCCCGGGTGTCGCCGAACCGGTGCGTGAAATCGCCAAAGACAAAAATGCGGCTTACCTGTACACCTCAAAAGCCAATCTGGTTGCAGTTATCACCGATGGTACTGCGGTCCTTGGGCTGGGTAATGTGGGCGCCCTGGCAGGCAAGCCTGTCATGGAAGGTAAGGGTGTCCTTTTCAAACGTTTTGCCAATGTTGATGTGTTTGACATCGAAGTTGAAGCAAATAATCCCCAGGAATTCATTGACACCGTATCACGCATCGCCTGTACTTTTGGCGGCATCAACCTGGAAGATATCAAGGCACCCGAATGTTTCGAGATTGAAAAGGCCCTGATCGAGCAACTGGATATTCCGGTTTTCCATGACGACCAGCACGGCACGGCCATTATCATTTGTGCGGGCTTGTTAAATGCCCTTGCGATCGCCGACAAGGATATCACCCAATCCAGGATCGTTTGCCTGGGTGCAGGGGCTGCCGGGATTGCCTCGATGAATTTGCTGGTGGCACTGGGCGCGGATAAACAGAATATTTTCATGCTGGATCGTAACGGAATTATCCATAACGGCCGTGATGACCTCAATGAATACAAACAGGCCTTTGCAATAGACACTGAATTGCGCACCCTTGAAGATGCCATGCGCGACGCGGATGTCTTTATCGGCGTCTCAGGCCCGGACCTGGTTACTGAGGCGATGATCGCGTCGATGGCGCCAAACCCCGTGGTGTTTGCTCTGTCCAATCCCGACCCGGAAATTAAACCTGCTCTCGCTCATAAAGTGCGCAAGGATATCATCATGGCCACTGGCCGCAGTGATTACCCTAACCAGGTTAATAACGTACTCGGTTTCCCGTTCATTTTCCGCGGCGCACTGGATGTCAGTGCACGCACCATCAATCAAGAGATGCTACTGGCAGCGGTGCATGCCCTCAAGGATCTTGCCAGACAGCCTGTCCCGCAAAGTGTCCTGACTGCCTATGGGTGTGACAAACTGGAATTTGGTCCTGAATACATTATCCCGAAACCATTTGACCCCAGGCTCATCGACATCGTCCCGGCCGCCATCGCCAGGGCGGCGGTTGATTCGGGGGCTGCACGTAGGCCCTATCCGCAACACTACCCTGATTCCAGCCACAGCAAAACAGCCTAGGGCCTGTTAACACTAATGACGCCGTTGCGGGGGCGTAATTAGTCGCCCCTGAAATATTCACAACACTTTGAAAACAAGAATAAAACGATAAAAAAACAGGTAACAAAACGTCCAGAAACAGGTAATATTAAGCAACAATCTGGACGAAAGAGTTTTAAGCCATGTTAAAAGATAAACCCACAGACTCGGCTCAAATGACCTTCTTACACGCCGATTTACTGGAACAACTTAATCCAAAACATCCCTTATTGAGATTGGCCAATCACATCCCCTGGGATTATTTTGAAAATGAATTCAGGCCACTGTATTCTGACCAGGGAAAGCCGGCTAAACCGATTCGATTAATGGTTGGCTTAAGCATCTTAAAGCACCTGGAAGACCTCAGTGATGAAGTACTGGTGCAACGCTGGGTACAAAATCCTTACTATCAGGTCTTTTGCGGAGAAAACGAATTTCAATGGGAATACCCCTGTGATCCATCCGACATGACTTACTTTAGAAAGCGGATCGGCAGCGAGGGATTTGAAAAGATATTATCGACCTCCATTGCGCTGCATGGAGAGGCGGCCATCGAAGAAGAAATGACCGCCGATACAACCGTGCAGGAAAAAAACACGACTTTCCCAACCGATGCCAAACAATACCGCAAGATACACAGTCAACTATTGAAACTGGCCAGAACAGAAGGCATTAAACTACCCCGCACGCATGAAAAGGAAGTCAAACAACTGAAACAACACACGCGTTTTGCCTCGCACCCCAGAAACCGTAAAAAAGCCCAGCGAGCCGTTAAACGGCTCAAGACCATAGCCGGTCGAATACTACGGGAAATGCAGCGTCAAATGAACGCAGCACAGCAACAAGAACACCATGAAATCCTAAGTCTTTATCAGCGTGTACTGAAACAAAAACGCGGTGATAAAAACAAGATCTACAGCCTGCATGAACCCCATATCTATTGCATGAGTAAAGGCAAGGATCACAAACGTTACGAGTTTGGCACCAAAGCCTCCATCGCCAAAACCCGTGACTCCAATATCATCATTGGTGCATTGGCCTTTGAAAAAAACCTCTACGATGGACACACCTTGCCAGCGGTATTATTACAAGTGAAGCGCATTATGGGCATTGTGCCTAAAATCTGTTTGGGTGATCGTGGTTATCGTGGGAAAAGCAAGGTTAACGATACCCGGATACTCATTCCGAAACCCGCGACAAAGCATGCCAGCCAAGCCATGAAAGATGAAATGCGCAAACGGTTCCAACGGCGCGCCGCCATCGAACCCGTCATTGGTCACCTGAAGAGCGAACATCGATTAGGCAGGAACTTCCTGAAGGGCTTTGAAGGTGACCAAATCAACCTCCTGATGGCCGCAGCAGCGTTCAACTTCAGGAAGTGGATGAGGGAGATTTATTATTGGCTTAAAAATACCAAACAGATATTGATCTGGATAATGAGTCCAGATCAATATCTGAGTCGATGTGCCTGAATAGGGGTATTTCAGGATCGACTAATTTAACGTAACAGCCTCTTGCTAATACTTAATATGTGGCCAAATAATAAAAATGCCACATCATATGGATGTGGCATTGATAACTGCTAACGTATC
>JGI24023J19991_10003498_pt1 | contig 11011 bp, 10 predicted proteins | sample Cruoilmetagenom1_FD_19991 | JGI IMG/M metagenome (IMG submission 19991)
TATCGACACTTCCGTCAGAGACGGAGCAGACCCCACAACACCCGGAGCAACACCCGACACCTGGGGCACCTGAGAAGCCTGGGGCACCTGAGGTATCGACACTTCCGTCAGAGACGGAGCAGACCCCACAACACCCGGGGCAACACCCGACACCTGCATCGGAGAAGACTGTGCAGAGGGCTGCAGATGCTCAGGAGCGACCCTGCCCTCCAGAGGGCGGGAAGTAGTCGTCGCAGACCCACCAAGGTGAAGCGGAGAAAAAGTAGAACTCGCGGAAAAAGGCATCGGCGCAGAAACGCCGGCAGCCGCAGCAGGTAGCGCACGCTGCCGGTAATCGGCGATACGGCGCATCTTGCGTTCCCATAGTTGTTCTTCTTCTCGTTTTGCAGCTTCTGTCGCCATAAATGTGTAGCTGACGAAGAGCACAACGAGCGCGGCAGAAACCCACCAGAAAGTGGACCAAAAAATGCCGAGCAAAATCGACACAGAGGTAGCCACTCCAAGAGAAAACTGTAGATTCTGACGGCGACGAGCAGAGCTGGCAGACTTGCGACCAGCTTGTAGTCCGGATTGCTTCTGCTCCGGGCGCCCAGCAACTGCACCCTTTATCCCAGGTGCTTCAACGGAAGAACCGAATGAGCCAACCTCGGTATCCATGGAGGGAAGCCTCCTCAACCTCTCTCGCCCACTGGAAGCGGACGATCGATAACGGCAAATCGACGATAGAAAAGAGACGAGAAAACAGCCGAAGGCCAAAAGGCCAGCGGACCTCTACCCCGTCCCTCTATGTCGATGCGCCAATTGGCGCACGACTCTTGCGGAAGAAGAGGGGATCTGTCAAGCGCGAAAGCTGACGGCAGCTTTTTCCTCGAAAGGGCCATTCGCCCACTTTCCGCGATCATCTCGAAGCACCACCTTTTTCAGGATGCACCGACATTTCTCCTTTCACCAGTTCACATGCATGATGTAGCGCTGGAACAAGGATTTTGAGACCATCACGTACTCCACCGGAGGAGCCAGGCAAGTTCACAATCACCGTCTTTCCGCAGATTCCTGCAATCCCACGAGTAAGCATTCCAAAGGGAGAGGGAGAACCGTTCCTTACAGCCTCCGCAAAACCTGGCGCCTCACGTTCAATGACCATCCGCGTCGCTTCCGGAACACAGTCACGAGGACCAAACCCTGTTCCGCCACTCGTGACGATAAGATTCACTCCTGCACCCACGAATTCGCGTAAAACCTCCATTATCTCTGGAATTTCATCAGGTACAACGCGAATCCCTTCAAGAGAGAATCCGGATGCTTCAAGCAGTTCCGCAGCAAGCGGTCCCGATTTGTCCACACGCGTTCCTGCTGTTACTCCATCGCTCGAGACCACTACAGCAGCTCGCAGCGCAACACTTTCGCTCATGTGTCTCCATCCTTGTGCCCACCCTAGTGTCAGGAACAGGGGTCAGGGACACGTGGCTTTTCATCGTCTTCACAACCCGGTCCCGGGTACCTGTACTATCCTTTGTTATCCGTCGGGTTGTTTATCGCTATTTCCGTTTTCTGACCAGACTCTGTCTATTCGTGGCTGTTTTCCATAAACGACGCGCAAACGGCACACCGTTTTGTCACCATATTGCCGTACGCAATCCCTGAGCGCACAGATGCCACAGGCAGTCAGGGCAAAAGTCCGTGAGAACGAGACCTATCTCGCCGCTTCCATCCGCCTCATCCCCGCGCCTCGTCCTATCACGTCACAGGCTTCTTTGCCCGCCCGTCTTCTCATCTGGCCCGAGAGGTCTGTGCCAGTGGCCGCTCCGCCCTCCTTCTTTCTCCTCAAGTGCCACTGAAGTGATCTCCATCCAACGGTCGACGCTCTTGGCCATATCGTAAATCGTGAGACCTGCCACTGCCGCCGCGGTAAGAGCTTCCATCTCTACGCCCGTACGACCAACTGTTTCGACGACGGCAGTGATTTCCACAGTGTCTTCGCCAAGGTCGAAGTCCAGTTTCGCAGCTGTGAGCGCCAGAGGGTGACACAAAGGCAAAATTCCCGGAGTATTTTTTGCTGCCATGATGCCTGCTATCCGGGCGGTCTCCAGGGCGTTCCCCTTCGGAAGGGTACCCTCTCGTAGCAAAATAATGGTCTCACGACGGCATCGCAACACAGCGCGCGCAACAGCCCTGCGTCGCGTCTCTGCTTTTTCGCCAATTTGCACCATACGCGCGTCACCAAGATCGCGACTACCTCCGATCTCAGAGTTGGAGGTACCAGAAGTGGCCTTCTCTCCCTCACGCAGCACCTCACTATTTTCTGCGCGCGCCTCGAACCTTTCCGTTTTCGGCGACATATCCGTACCGGCATTCTGCTCGCTCACGACTTCTCCCCGTGTCTCACACGCGCACACCGCTGTCGAGACGTTCGCGGGCCCAGTTCAAAGGAATTGTCGGAACAAGCTGACCTGTCGCCCATTCGTCCTTGCCCGGAGGAAGAACCGCGAGCGCATCGGCAAGGGCGAGTCCCGAAAGCATATGAGATCCTTGCCCGCCTGTTGGATACAGCGAACCTTCCCGAGATTGCACCCTCACGAAGTGCGTTTTTCCATCATCTGGCCGCTGTAAAGGTGTTCCAACCCGACATTGGACAAACGGAGGAACCACAGGCGTGATACCCATCATCTTCCGTACTGCAGGACGCACATAAAGCTCAAAAGCCACTACTGCCGACACGGGGTTTCCTGGCAGGCAAAAGAAAACAGCCCCACCGGCCAGACCAAACCCGATTGGTTTCGCAGGCTTGATCGCAGTCTGCCAAAACTCGACTCCCAAATCACTCAAAGCCATTTTTACGGCGTCGTATTCGCCTCCCATCGAAACGCCTCCGGTGGAAAGGATGAGATCGTGCGAAGCAGCTAATTCCAGCAAATCCGACCGCACCGTCTCGATGTCATCACCACACGAAAAAACAGTCGGGGCGCAAATGTTGAACCCGCTGCGAAGCAAAGCCGCTATCACAAAGCAATTCGAGTCATAAATTTGTCCGGGAGCAAGCGGGCCTTCTCCAGGATGCCGCAACTCATCTCCTGTAGAAACAACAGCCACCCGGGGAGCAGGGTAAACCAAAAGCTCCGCCGCGCCGACTGAGGCAGCAACACCAAGATGGGCGGCATTGAGACGGGTTCCCAGGGGAATTGCCACTGCTCCGACGGGAACATCTTCCCCTGCCCCACGCACATGAGAAGCCTTTGGGCCGGCTTCCTCCACAAGAACACGCTTCACAAGGTCGTTTCCGCCACTGGCCTCTGCGCCGTCTCTGCCGTCTCTGCCGTCTCTTTGGGAGAGATCCGCTGTTCCTCGATCCGGCGTCACCTCTGGAGCACACGCGGGCTCTTCCCCGACACTCTCCTCCTGTCGTGTCCATTCGACAGGCACTACAGTGTCCGCTCCCTCCACCATGACTGCGCCGGTGAGAATGCGCACAGCTTCCCCTGGCCCGACCCGCTGTGGAGCAGGATGGCCCGCAGCCGCCACGCCAATCACGCGGAGCGCAACTGGCGTTTCTCGGGAAGCAGTGGCCACGTCGGCCTGGCGTACGGCATAACCGTCCATGGCAGAGTTCGCAAAAGGAGGAACCGGTATCGCCGACACGACTGGTGCTGCAGTGACATGTTCCCAGCATTGATCAAAGGGAAGTTGTCGCGGAGTATGTCGTGACACTTGATCAAAAATACGCTGTCGAGAAGCTTCCAATGAAAGCATTAAGTGATCCCGTGTTGCTTACAAAACGCGCCTAAAAACTCGCGGAATTGCGGACCCACATCTGCACGTGCAACGGCCAAGTTGACGATAGCCTTCATGTAGTCGATCTTGTCACTGATATCGTAACGGACCCCGTCATACACGTATGCATACGTTGTCTGAAATCCAGCCAGGTTCCTAATGGCGTCAGTAAGCTGGATCTCCCCATGCTCATCTGGAGGAGTGTCTTCCAGGGCATCAAAAATCTCTGGGGTAAAAACGTACCGACCAATCACTGCAAGGTTCGAAGGAGCATCTTCGGGGTCTGGTTTCTCGACAATATTGAGAATCCGGGCAAGACAGTCTCGCCTTGCCTCAGATTCAATACAGCCATAGTTGGAGATCTGATCTTTTTCAACTTCAGTCACGGCAATGACTGACCGTCCGTACTTTTCAAACTCGTTGATCATTTCAGCGAGCAGATTGCTCTCCGGATCAGGCAGATCATCTCCGAGCATCACCACAAAGGGTTCTCGCCCAATATGCTTCTCTGCCACCATGACCGCGTGCCCAAGTCCCTTCGGCTCCCGTTGCCGAACATAATGTATGTCAGGCAAACGCGAAATCTCCCGAATCTCCTCAAGCACATCGTATTTTCCGGCTCGTTCGAGACTGTCCTCAAGCTCACCAGACCGATCGAAATGATCCTCTATTGAGCGTTTCGAATGGCTCGTCACCATCAAAATATCGTCCAGGCCGCAGCGAATCGCTTCTTCGACGACATATTGGATTGCCGGCTTGTCGACGAGCGGCAACATTTCTTTTGGCTGGGACTTGGTTGCAGGCAAAAAACGGGTACCCAACCCAGCAGCGGGAATCACAACTTTACGAACGCGCACGTCACCTCCTCTCCATCTCAACTCCGGGTATGCCCGCATATGGCAAATGACGCAGCGCACTCTCCAGAAAAATTTTCGCAGCCAAAGAAACTACGAAAAACAGAGCAATATGGAAAACTCCAAAAAGAGCTGAGACCCATCGCTACCAGCACTCTGGAGCAGCCCTGCGAAACCCGGCAAAAAACATAGTTTTCCAAACAGTAGTCACCACAGTCTCAGAAGAAGGACCTTCTCGCGAAGTAATGGCTCAGAGAAGGGCCGGTAAAAAAGAAAAAGCCATTCATTCTTCTTTTACAACACGGGCCGCTACCTAACCTGTTCAGGCGGATCGTTCTTTCCTTTGCCTTCCTTCCTCTAGTCTTGGGCAGTAAACAACAAACAAAAAACTGGTGCATACCCTCGCTCCGCTTGTCGCGATCCATCCCGCGAAAAACACAGAAAGAGAAGCAAGGCTTTCTTCTTCTCTGCATTCTTGCGCTCAGAGTCCAGCGAAACAGGTAGTCACCTGTTCACCACAATCCCACACCAACAAGGAAATAAACATGCCGACTTACGAATACGCCTGTCAGGAGTGCGGCGGTCACTTCGAAGTCGTCCACAGTTTCACTGACGCACCTCCCACACAGTGCACAACATGCAACAGTGAGAGTATCCGTAAGGTCTACTACCCCATCGGGGTTGTCTTGAAGGGCTCCGGGTTCTACAAGACCGACAACCGAAGCGGAGCGTCATCTTCGCAAGGATCCTCCCAGTCTTCGGGAGACAGCTCCTCCTCCGGTGATTCCTCCTCCGGTGATTCCTCCTCCGACAGCTCTTCCTCCGACGAGCTCTTCCTCGAATAGCTCTTCCTCGAATAGCTCTTCCTCGAATAGCTCTTCCTCGAGTTCCAAAGGTTCCTCATCAAGCGAGAAAAGCGCTTGAAACCTGCTAGATCTACCTCTCTCTTTCCATAAAGGACATGGACATGTCTTCCCAGACAACTCAGCCAGAAATAGGAGTATTCGGCGGATCAGGCTTCCAAAAGCTCCTCGAAAAGGCAGAAATGCGCGAGATAGATACCCCCTGGGGGCGTCCATCAGCTTCGATCGCCGTTGGCATGTTCGCTGGGAAAAAAATTGCCTTTCTGCCACGTCATGGTGTTTCGCATGAGTATCCGCCACACGCCATCCCATACCGCGCGAATATCGCAGCCTTTCGAGAAATCGGTGTAAAACGCATTATTTCTCCCTGCGCGGTGGGAAGTCTGCAGAGACACGTGGCACCAGGCAACTTTGTCGTATGCGACCAGCTCGTCGACCGCACAAAACAGCGCGGCGACACCTTCTACGATTCACCCAGCACTGGCCCCACAACCCACATCAGCTTCGCAGACCCGTATTGCCCAGAACTACGCCGGCTTGCCACACAAGCCTGCGAAACCGCCGGCGTCACCATGCACCCAAGCGGAACAGTTGTTGTGGTAGAAGGCCCCCGCTTCTCCACACGAGCTGAATCACGTTGGTTCACTTCTCAGGGGTGGGAAGTCATCAATATGACACAGTATCCAGAAGCAGCCCTCGCACGCGAAAAAGAATGCTGCTTTGTCAACATCTCTCTTGTCACCGACTGGGACACCGGTTTCAGCCTGGACTCCGGCATCGAAGCAGTCACTGTCGACAAGATCATTGAGGTATCCCAACAAAACAACAAAAAACTCATCGATGTCCTCGAAGTGCTCATCGCCTCCCTCCCGCCCGCCGCGACTGCAAGCTGTCAGTGTGAAAACGCACTGGAGCACGCGCAGCTCTAACCACAGCCCCTTGGCATTGACGACATTGACAACGACGACGACGACAACGACAAGCACCCCGGTCAGGCTTGTCGGAAAAGAAAGAAGCCGGTCCTCACGAGGCACGCTGCAAAACCGATACACGCACGGCTCCCAACATCTCCGAGATGGGACTGCAATATACCCACAGAAAGTGCAGTTCCTGACTCGCCCGGCTGCCCCCCGAAAAACACCCCCGATTCGAGACCCGTAATCCCGCGAGACATATCCAGCCTCGTTACGCTCGCCCTACACACAAAAGCTGGAACACACCCCGCACACCCCGCCTTCACGCCTCCACACTCACATGCCCACATGCCCACATGCCCACATGACACCCCGCACTCCACGCCCACACGCCTCATGCAAAAGTCGCGCTCGGCGTCTTCACGGCAAACAACAGGAGGAAAAATCACCCGTCCCGAAAGAGGTTCTTCGAGAGTCCACGCGACATGTCATGCTATATCACCCGAGCGTTTCCCCTTGTAGAACCTATTGCACGAACTTATGTCGCATTTCTCGTCGACATATGGCATCCTCTTGGGCATGACTGTCGCGCTGCCACCTTCCGAAAGCGTTCCGGTATCACACCGGGTAATCGAAATGCACACACCAGGACGCCTGGGACCAACCGTGACGATCGCACAAGCAATCGCCCGCTATGGAGTCAGCCGCGCCACTATTCAGCGGCGTCTCGCAGATGGTGCAATTGAGGGTGCCCACAAAAAACCGTCTGTTCATGGCGAAGAATGGCATCTTCCAATCAACGCTCTCGACAATCTTTTCACTCCACTCAAAGAACCCGACACCGAACCAAGACCAACGAAACACCGCCCAACCTCCGAAGATATAACCGTCCTTCTCAAGCTCCTCGCTGACATGAGGGCTGATCTCCGCCATGAGCGCGAGAGTCGCCGGCTCGAGCTCACTGCAGCACGCGAGGAAAGCCAAGAACGCGAACAAATGCGTTTATATTCGCGAGAGAGCGCGGCCAGACTCGAAGGAGAACTGCAATCCGCGCAGCACCATGCCGCAAAAATCGCCGAGCATCACAGAGAAGAGATCACCCTGCTCCGGACGCAATCAGAAGAAGAACGTCTCCGTCGCGAAACACGCGACAGAGAAATTGAGCGTTTGCGTAGCCTGCTCTCAAAACGCCAACTACGCAAACTCCGGCGCTTGCAACAAGAGTAATTCCACGAGAAACAAGGAAGAAAAAGAGAAACACAGCCTTGGGCGGATCTCCCAAACAGCACGCGCGCGAAAAAAATACTTTTTCTTGCCGGGCACGTCGCCTCACTTTCCGACTTTTTCGCTCCTACCTCCGTCACCGTTCACGCTCAAGCTCCCTCTGCCTTTTCTCTCGGTTCTCCGCACACCGGGAAAACCAGCTGAGGCGGCATCTCTTGCCTGTGCTTCTCCTCCGTCATCCTTTTTTCTTGTGCGCTCCATTCACGTGATACAGCTGCTGCAGGAGTGGGGCGCTCCCTATTCGAGCAGCGCCCCCCCAATCACGATCGCAGACAGCACAAGGCGGTATATCACAAAGGGGACGAGTGTCCGGGTGCGGAGAAAACGCAAAAGCCAGGAGACTGCCGCGTACCCCGTCAAAAAGGAGGCGGTGATCCCAATCACAAACTGCCAGACGCCGATGCCTGCCGGGAAGCCGTCGCTTACGAGCTCCGCCCCTTTCAGCAGTCCCGCGCCTCCGATCACGGGAAGCGACATAAGAAAGGAGAAGCGCACGGCGTCCTCACGAGAGAACTCCCGATACACGCCCGCAGTAAGCGTCACGCCGGATCGAGAGGTGCCAGGCGCAAGCGCAATCGCTTGCGCAAACCCAATGAACATGGCGTCACCCCATGTTGTCGTGTCAAGCTTGCGGGATGTTTTCGACGACCTGTCCACATACAACATGAGCAGGCCAAAGAGACCAAGGGTAATGCCCACACTGAGAGGACGGTCCAGGTTCTCCTCAATGAAATCCTCCCCCACCAGCCCAAAAACCGCTGCTGGTACAGAGGCCAGGAGCAGCAACCAGGGAAGACGATCCTCAAAAGTCACAAGACGGCGGTCAGAAAAAGTGCGAAAAACCGCCGAAAAAAGCCCGGCTACTTCCGCACGAAAGTAAACAAGAACTGCAAAAAAAGTCCCGAGATGCAAGGCGACGTCAAAGGTTTTACCGAGTTCATCAGGGAGATCCCAGCCAAACAACCAGGGAGTCAAGACAAGATGGCCAGAAGAAGACACGGGAATGAACTCGGTCAGTCCTTGCACAATCCCCAGAACTATTGCTTGGAAAATGCTCAAACAGAAAACTCCTCGAGTCCGCGCGACGACAGGCCATGGGCCTCACGCGCGATCTCGACGATGTGCGCGAGCATTGTGTTCAGCTCGTAATCCTTCGGGGTGTACACACAGGCCACTCCGAGAGAACGCAGTTCGGCAGCATCCGCATCTGGGATAATGCCACCAACCACCAGGGGAATGTCATCAATGCCTTGCACGCGCATGAGGCGTAGGATTTCCGGCACAAGTTCGCGGTGTGAACCGGAAAGAATAGAGAGGCCGATTATATGCACAGACTCTTCTAGCGCCGCTTCGACTATTTTTGCCGGTGTCAAACGAATGCCTTCATAGACCACTTCCATTCCCGCGTCACGCGACCGCATCGCGATTTGTTCCGCCCCATTGGAATGGCCATCCAATCCAGGTTTCCCCACAAGAATCTTGAAAGGACGCCCAAGCGCACTCGAGGTCTCTTGCACTGCGGCCCGCAGGCTTGTCAAAGAAGACGCGTCCGAAGGCGTGGACACTGCCTGCGCCAGGCCAGTCGGCGCACGGTACTCACCAAAAATCTGTCGAAGTTCATTTGCCCACTCTCCTGTTGTGACCCCCGCATGGGCGCATTGGATCGAGGCAGGCATAATATTCTGGCCAGTCTTTGCGGCCTGTCCGAGGGCGCTGAGGGCAACAGTGACCGCTGCTGCGTCACGTGCGTCCTTATGGCGGGCAAGGCGCTCTCGCTGGGCAGTTTCCGCACGGGCGTCAGGCCGCAAGATACCCCCTTGCCCGTCGGCTGTGAGTGGCCCCTCTTCCCCTTCCAGAAAGCGATTCACACCCACAATCACATGTTCCCCGCTCTCAATCGCGGCGACGCGGGCCGCGTTTGATTCCACGATGCGACCCTTGGCGTACCCAGTGTCAATGGCTTTGACCATCCCGCCAATCTCGCGGATCTTGTCCATCTCCATTTTTGCTTCAGCAATGAGGGCATTGGTCTTTGCCTCAATCACATACGATCCGTCAAAAATATCGTCATACTCAAGTAGGTCTGTCTCATACGCAAGCACTTGCTGCACCCGCAAAGACCATTGCTGGTCCCAAGGACGCGGAAGACCCAAGGCTTCATTCCAGGCAGGAAGCTGCAACGCGCGGGCACGGGCACCCTTCGATAACGTGACACCAAGGCTTTCCAACACGATACGAATGAAGTTGTTCTCTGGTTGCTGTTCCGTCAGACCAAGCGAGTTGACCTGCACCCCATACCGAAAACGCCGCTTGCGTGGATCTTCCACCCCATATTTCTGCAAAACCAGCTGATCCCACATTTGCGTGAAGGCCCGCATCTTGCAGACTTCTTCCACAAAATTAATACCGGAGTCCATGAAGAAACTGATCCGCCCACACACATCGGGCATCATGCTTTCGTCCACTTGCCCGGATTCCCGCACCGCGTCCAGCACTTCTGTCGCCATGGACAGACCAAACGCAAGCTCTTGCACAGGAGTCGCGCCTGCTTCCTGCAAGTGGTAGGGACAAATATTGACAGGGTTCCATTTCGGAAGATGGGTGAGGGTATAGGCAATGGTGTCGACGGTCAGACCCAAGGAGGCTTCGGGCGGAAAAACGAACGTACCACGCGAAAGGTATTCTTTTTGGATATCATTTTGCGTGGTACCGGTGAGCGCTTGCACCTCGGCGCCTTGTTCTTGCGCAACCGCAATATAGAGCGCCAACAACCAGGCCGCAGTGGCATTGATCGTCATCGAGGTATTCATCTTGTCCAGGGGAATCCCATCAAAAAGCTCTCGCATATCTGCGATAGAGCACACGGGAACCCCAACTTTTCCTACTTCCCCGAAAGCCTCCGGCGCATCAGCGTCATATCCCATCTGCGTGGGCAGATCAAACGCCACTGAAAGTCCCGTCTGCCCCTTCGCCAGGTTCTTTTTGTACAAGACATTCGATGCCCCTGCTGAAGAATGCCCGGAGTAGGTGCGAAACACCCACGGTCGATCCCGTTTCGGCTGCCCGCTCATAAAGTCGTGCTCCCCTGGTTATCGCCGGGATAAAATGTCAAAGACGAAATACGGGCCAGGAATCATCCTTCGATGCCCCTACGCATCCGCCGCTTGCATCTCGGTGGGCGGGCAATAAAAGTGTCGCCACAGCGCCTCGCCCCCTTCTTGTCTGTTGTCTCACGCACCAGGGCAAAACAAACGGCTCACACCCTGTCTGAAATGGAGTGTAGGTTCGTTGTAGCGCACAGAAAAAAGTCTGGAAGCCTCTTCTCTGC
>JGI24023J19991_10003499_pt1 | contig 11011 bp, 13 predicted proteins | sample Cruoilmetagenom1_FD_19991 | JGI IMG/M metagenome (IMG submission 19991)
GCCTGCAGGCTCACGATCGGATTACCCGCTTCGACAAACTGCCCAAGATCGACCTGGCGTATACCGGCCAGACCGGCAAACGGTGCGCGTATCACTTTACGCTTTATGACCGCTTCCTGCTGTTTTAGCCGGGCCGTTGCGGCATCGTAACGTGCTTCGGCTTCATCGTATTCCGACTTTGAGGTCACACGTTGCTTAAGCAGGTCCTTGGAGCGATTGAATTGTATTTGAGTTAGCTTACGCTCTGCACGCAAGGCATCCAATGCGGCCTCGTCTACGGAATCATCCAGCCTGATCAGTACCTGGCCCTGCTCAACCGGTTGTCCGGATTTAAACACCACCTCACTGACAATACCGTTGACTTCGGTACTGACATTAATGCCGTTGATTGCCACCAGTGAGTCGACGGATTGCAGTGACGGTTGCCAGTCTTCCTGTTTGACTTCGGTCGACGCAATCACGGCAGGTGGAAACCCCTGGGGTTTCGCTGCTTGACGCTGTACGTTTTGCCAATACATGAAAACTGCTACAGCCGTTATGACCACAGCCAGTACTACCATTGCCAGTACTACCATTGCGATAATCGATCGTTTTGACATGGCATGGATTTCCTGTTGAATTGCCGATTGACGGCAAGTGAACGATACCTTGCGACACTAGTATATAATCAACGCCCACAAAAGTGCACGAGCTTAAATTTAAGGCTGAAGTTAGATGTCGGACCAATGATTCCTTAGGGTGATGCTCATAATTTCCGGTGTGCTGATTGAGGCAATGAATTTTACGCTTTAGGGATGAGGTTAAGTAACAGGGGTATACACTGTATAAATCTGCGGGTTTATCTTTGATTTGTTGCAAGTATCAAGTAGAAGGCAGAGAGAAAGAAACCGAGCAGAGAGCAAAACTTGCTAATGCGAGAAACAATTGCGCTCCACCCCGGTTCTTTTCTGCGGTTATTTTTACTTGCTGATAATGTTGTTATTACGTCGTGATATTTCTGTGACATTTTTCAGGTATTAATACAGATAGCGCCGGTTGTACAATAACCGGGGTCGATGACACATGGCATAACGTCATGACTTCAACAGTAAACAACCTTAGGAGGATATATGACTACAAGAAGGAAATTTACCACAATCGCAATGGCCTCAGCTGCAGCGGCATTGTTTTCTGCCGCACCGATGACTGCTGTGCAGGCTGGCAGTGACGCCAAAGTTCATTGTTTTGGTGTTAACAAGTGTAAAGGCCATAATGACTGCAAAACCGCCTCGAATGCATGTAAGGGGCATGCTTCATGCAAAGGCCAGGGTTTTGTAAAGATGTCCAAACATGCTTGTGAAGAAATTGGTGGCTCGGTTAATAAACCCCAAAAAGGGAGTTAACTGCCCCAATGGATTGGCTGGCGCCTTACTTCTCCGTATAGGCGTCAGTCCTTTTCATATCAAACTACACAACATCAAGGGATGACGCATGGCCGCTGACGAGCACAACAACAGCCGCCCCTACCTGGGTTACGGGCTGGGTTTACGCAAAGAGCATTATGATGCGGTGCTGGCAGAACGCCCCAAGGTAGACTGGTTTGAAATTATTTCCGAAAACTACATGGTCGAGGGCGGCAAGCCGCTGGATTATTTAAGCCGCATTCGCGAGCACTATCCCATGGTGATGCACGGTGTTTCCCTGTCGATCGGTAGCACCGAGCCCTTAAATTTCGATTACCTGCAGCAGCTAAAGGCCCTTATCAAACGCGTGGAACCCGCCTGGTTTTCTGATCACCTGTGTTGGACCGGCGTTGATGGCGTCAACCTGCACGATTTAATGCCACTGCCCTATACCGAAGAGGCAGTACAACATGTGGCCGATCGTGTCAGCCAGGTACAGGATTATCTGGGTCGCCAGATGTTACTGGAAAATGTCTCCAGCTATGTCAGCTATAGCGATTCACAAATGAGCGAATGGGAATTTTTGCGCGAAGTGGCCGAACGCGCCGACTGTCTGATCCTGCTCGACATCAACAATATTTACGTCAGCGCCTTTAATCATAACTTTGATCCCTACACCTATTTAACAGCGATTCCGGGTGAGCGTGTTTATCAGTTTCACCTGGCCGGTCATACCCATGAGAACAATTTAATCATCGATACCCATGACCACCCCATTGCCGACCCGGTATTTGAATTGTATGCCGCCGCCGTGCAGCACTTTGGCCGGGTATCTACCATGATAGAACGTGACGACAATATCCCGCCGCTGCCTGAATTACTCGACGAACTGGCACAGGTGCGCCGTATTGCCGAAAACCATTTTAATGATTCGGCCACTAAAATTCAGATGGCCTGAAATTAATGCACATGAAACAACTCGCTAAACTACAATACACTTTTCAGGCTTGTGTATTACAGCCCGACAATCAGGCATCGACGGCATGGATCAGCGCCAGTGGTCGTGCCGCCCCTGAAACCCAGTTATCTATCTATTCATACGCCTATCGTGCGCGTTTAAAGGAAGTCTTGGCGAATGATTTTCCTGCCATGCTGATGGGCATCGGCGATGATCACTTTGACCAGCTTGCCGATGACTACATCCGGGCGCACCCTTCACACTACTTCAGCCTGCGAGATTTCGGCCGTCATTTGCCCGACTTTGTATCCGACTTGATACAGCAAGATGAACGCTATCAGGATCGGCACTGGCTACACGAACTGGCCTTATTTGAATGGACCCTGGGGCAAGCCTTTGATGCGGCTGATGTCGCGATCTTTACCGAGCAGGATATGGCCGCCATCCCACCCGAAGCCTGGCCGGAGCTCAAGTTTGTTATTCACCCTTCCGTGCAGCGCCTCGACCTTGAATGGAACATCCCCGAAATGTGGCAGACGTTAACCGACGATAAGCCGACACAGGTCACCGCCCTGCGTGAAATAGCCAGTCCATGGTTAGTCTGGCGCGAACAACTCATTACACGTTTTCGTTCAATGCAAACTGACGAACAACGGGCGCTGGACACCTTATGCGAGGATGCGAGTTTTAATGATATTTGTGAGGTGCTCGCCACGCTGATGCGCGAAGATGAAGTTCCCCTCCGTGCCGCCGGCCTACTCAAAGCCTGGTTGGCACAAGGTTTAATCTGCGGGATTCAATAACAAGCAGTGGAGATATTCGACACCACACCAACCCTGGTCGGTAAGCGGCTTTAGTATGCATCAACTTTTCTTAGCGGCTTATACAGTCTTGTTACTCCGTCACTTCATCCAGCCATGCCTTCAGGTTCTTGACTTCGCTTTGCAGGAATTTTGGATCATCAAATGCATTGGCAATACTGGCGATACCCTGACCACGGGCCAGTAAATGCATGGCCAGTTGTTTTGCGTTTCGCTTTTGTCCGAGTTGGCGAAACTGTGTGCTTAGCCAGTCTCGAAACAGGGCAAAGATGTCGGTGGCTTCATCGTGCATGTCGTGGCTGAGTTTGGCCAGTTCTGTGCACATGGTCCCGACCGGACAACCATGTTTTGTGACGTTGCTCTGGTTGGTGGTCAGGATATCGATATAACGGGTGATGCGTTGTCTGGGATCGGGGTATTTGCTTTCCCACTCTTCCAGCATGGCACGGATGGCATCCAACCGTGCGTCGAGCACGGCCGAGAGGATGTCATCCTTGCTCTTGAAGTGATAATAAAAATTGCCGCGCGAGATTTCGACCGCGTCGGAAATATCACTGAACGAGGTATTTTCATAACCTTGTTCATAGAAGAGTTGATCTGCGGCTGCTACGATTCGTTGTCGTAGCGCATCGCCTTTTTGTCCCATAACAGTTTTTTACCTCATACATACCGACCTGCGTGACTCTGTCAGTCAACCCGTTCAGGCCGATGCTGCTTCACGATCTTTGCTTTGTAGAAAGGGGTAATCCGTATAGCCTTTTTCATCCCCGCCGTAGAAGGTGTCCTGGTCCGGGGTATTGAATGGTGCATCGATTTTGAAACGGTTGACCAAATCCGGGTTGGCCAAATACAACACCCCAAAGGCGACCAGGTCGCAATCGCCATTGGCCAGGGCGTTTTGCGCGCGGGTCTTGTCATAGCCGTTATTCGCCATGTAGACACCCTGATAGCTGTCACGTAAGGCGCGGTAATTCACCTGGCACTGCTTGGTCATCATGTCACCTTCCAGCATATGGATATAGGCCAGACCACGTGCATTAAGTTGTTTGACGATATAGTCAAAGTGTTGTTGTGGGTTTGAATCGGACATGGAGTTAAAGCTGTTCTCCGGCGTCAGGCGGACACCGACGCGGTTGGCAGGCCAGACCTCGCAGACGGCATCGAGTATTTCATTTAAAAAGCGCATGCGGTTTTCGATGCTGCCACCGTATTGATCGCTACGTTGGTTGCTACCATCGCGCAGGAACTGATCAACCAGGTAGCCATTGGCAGCATGTACCTCGATACCATCAAATCCGGCAGCCTTGGCCTGGCTGGCGGCATGTTTGTATTGGGCAACAATGCCGGGAATTTCATCGGTCTCGAGTGCGCGGGGTTCCACAAACGCCTGCATGCCTTCATAGGTGATGGCCTCACCGTCGGGGCGTATCGCCGAGGGGGCGACGGGAGCTTGCTGATTGGGTAGCATGTTTGGGTGGGAAATACGCCCGCAATACCATAACTGGATAAAGATGTGACCACCTTCCTGATGCACCGCATCCGTGACCTTGCGCCAGCCTGCGACTTGCTCATTACTATGAATACCGGGTGTCGCTGGATAGCCAACCCCCTCGGGGGAGACTTGTGATGCCTCGGTAATAATCAGGCCCGCAGCGGCACGCTGGCGGTAGTATTCGACATTCATGGCCTGCGGAACATTGCCCGCAGCGGCACGGTTGCGCGTCATTGGGGCCATTACCATACGATTGGCCAGGCTCAGATCACCGATAGTTAACGAAGAGAATAAGTCCGAACTCATAGTTTGCTCCCTGTATATTTTTGATTGGAATAGGACGTTTGTCCTAAGTCTGATGTAAAAGTAATACGCATGTCCAAATATGTCAAGCAAGGAGCGAATAAACGGGGGGTGGATAGAATAAAGATTAACCAATATTCAGGATTCTAATCATTACAGAAATTATTTTAGTGTGTGAAAGAAAGTTTACATTATCCCTGCAACAGGATTTTGTGTTTGAGAACCTTACCCTTTGATGGCGCAGGCGCCAGATGGTCGGGCTGACGAAGTCCCCTGGCGGTGGATGACACAGCCTTTGACTTGTTAAAGCTTAATAGTTTTTTGCATAGTGCAATAGTTGCAAAACCCGGTTTTCGATAATACTGCAACGGTAAGTCCCTCTTGAGATACCTGCAGAGCTACCAAAGTTTTTGCGGGTCCAATTATTCTTGATCAGTTCGAACTCGGCATCACGAAATTTTATCCAGTTGCGTTGTGCCTTTTTAAGTTCAGTCTGTTGCGCTTTCGGCAATTTGATTATTAACAATTTATAGGCAATGTTAAGCTCCCTATCCAGAAACGTCTGGTATTTGTCATAAGCAATTAAATAAGCGCGTGTATTATTGTCCGGCTTATCTATCGCTTGCTGGTGAACTCGTGCGCGTGACTTGAATTCTCCGATGAGATCGGCTGCGCCCGGGTTGTCGATGGCAAATACGGATGTTGTTAGCAAGCTTGCGAAAGAGAGAAAAAGGCCCAACAGCCTTCGATATGTTTTGATGTTGTGCATGGCTACCATTTTTTATAGATGTTTCTAGAGTAAATATTCCATTCGGCCTGGCGTCTGTTCTGCAGGCCTTTGTTAATTTTGCCTTGTGATTTGTTCCATGCCATCCATGCATCTTCCAGACTCGGGTAAGATGTGTCTGCTGCAGGATTGTTAACCAGCTTTAAAACCGATGACGATTCAAATCCACGCGTTCCAATGTTGAATGTGAAAATGACCAGGGCATCAAATTCGTATTGCGTGATGTTGGCTGTAACGGAGTTTTTCACTTTATTACTGTACGGGAGCAAGTCGGTTTCAAATAACTCGAGTGCTTGTAGCTCTGTTATGCCATTTTTATATTTTTCCCATTCATCTTTTGCTATTAAATGTCCGTAGCCAATCGTGGCTCCCTTTACCCAGNCTGTANTATCGTTACCNGTTTGATCATCGTAAGGTGTTGTAGCGAGTTGTTCGATTGATTTTAATAAATCGATACCTTTTTCACTAAGAGAATANTCACTGGCCGGTTGCATGCCNGCCAGCTTTTTAAAGGTTTTCCCCTCGGGGTCGACGCGNCCATCGGGATGGGCCATCAGCAGGATCGTCTTTTGNAATGTCTCAATCCTTTTATACGTNTTCTCACCGGCTATACCATCTACTTTTAGTGGTATATCTTGATCTGGAATNTTATAGCTATTCAGCAGTTTTTGAATGAGTGTGACATCAACCGGTTGGTTGTCACCTCCNCGNCCTACAGATCCGCTTATTCTTTCCATAATGAGTTGTCCTTTGTCTTGATTTGGTNNGGACTGGATTCCAGCCCCATCANTAAATCGAGGCAGGACTTCNGTGCCAGTNAGCCGGCCCTCTGTCTCCATTTATTGGAACAATAGCAAATAATAAAATTAAATATCAAGGGAATAAGATTTAACCAAAACCGGAGATAAGCCAAGATATATCCACATGTTCTTTGTTAAAACTCCGCATCATAAAAGCCATCAGCGCCTGCATCAGGCATGACGACAAGGCCACTATCAAAGGCCAGGAACTGCTGCGCGCGGTGGCCAGTTGTCTGGGTTGCCCGATTCCGCCATTTATGCAACACCCACAAATTGTCACCGATCTGGTATTATGCGCGGCATTGTAATCAATTTAGGAGAGCTCAAATGGCGACAGCCAGTGCAAGACATATCCTCGTAGACACTGCCGAGCAGTGTGAAGACCTGAAGAACCAGATCGCCGCTGGTGCGGATTTTGCGGATATTGCCAGCCAGTATTCAAGCTGCCCATCCGGAAAAAGTGGCGGGGATCTGGGGGAATTCGGTCAGGGCATGATGGTGCCGGAATTTGACAAGGTGGTTTTCAATGATGAATTGAATACTGTGCATGGTCCGATTAAAACCCAGTTTGGTTATCACCTGCTGGAGATTACCAGTCGCTCGGAATAATAACGGCTGCGGGATTACTGCAAAAAAGGCCAGCTTAATTGCTGGCCTTTTTAGTTTTCCTTCTAAGAAATCATGCTAGGGCGTGGCGAAACTGGCATGGATGGCGCGGGGCATGAGCTGTCTGAAGTCTTTCCCGTTGAGGTGTACCAGATGAACATGATCGCCGCCTTCAAAATACACATCGGGGCATTCATCCAGGCTGTTGTCGAGCATGACATCAATCCCGTAGGCCTCGCCCACAGGGGGTACGGCACCTGGTTCACAGTCATCAAACACTTTGCCAAGTTCGGCTTCGGTCGCCAGCCCCAGCAGGATGTGGAATTGCCGGTGTAATTCACCAAGGTCAACATGGTGATTGGACGGAATGATGGCTAACAGGTATCGACCGTCTTCATCTTCCAGCATCACGGCCTTGGCAAGGTGTTCACCGGGGATGTGGGCGACTTCTGCTGTTTGGGTGCTGTCGCGGGTGGGGGAATGTTTCAGTAATTCGTAACTTACACCGGCATCAGCGAGGTATTCCTTTAAGGTGATTGCAATAGCCATAAAATAACCTCCTCTATGGTGCTGATTATATAAAAATTTAATGAAGTCTCTCTATGATGTGTGCTAACAAAGATCTTTTATCAGATTTGTATTACTTCGACAATGATCCTGGTCAAAAACTGNTTTGGTACAAATATTTATTTTGAATTGTAATTAATTACTGCAGGGTTAGTGTTTACCCAAATTGTGTGTAGAATACTTCGCTTATATAGCTGGAGCAGAAAATGTCAAAACAGATTGCAGAGCAGTGGTTAAAAGAAATTGCCGAAACGGCCAATGCGAAGGATTTTGCTGGCCATATGGCGCTGATTTCCAGACGCATCAGCCTGCATGGTGTACCGGGCTTTGAAACTATTGGTTATGATGATTGGGCCAGGCAGTGCCAGCATGAATTTGAAAATAATATTTTAAAAAGTGTGCAATATGAGGGTTTTAAGCTGGTGGCGGCGACGGAAAAGGCGGTGATGTTCAAGACCTTTGAAACAGTGGAAGGCACCGATGGCATGGTCAATGCCCAGGGAGTGGAGATCCTGCTGGAACAAGAAGATGACGGAAAATGGCGCATGGTACAGCAGCGTATCCTGCCGGATGATGAAACAGCCCATGATAAATTGTTAGCTTAAGCGCCGGGTGTGATGGCATGAACTGTGGTCGTGTTACGAATAAAATGGTTTTTCTTGATCTGTCAGGTTGATCTTTGATATGTCCATCTCTAAATTAAAATTATGATTTACGGTTATATTTCGTNNGTGTTCNGNAAGGAGTTGACGCATGACCGAAAAGCGGAAATTACCTNACTGGTTGAAAATTCTGGGACTATTCTTTGCGGCNAGCTTNTATGGTCGTAGCACCGCGCTTATCTTCCGCTGGCTGGGCTATTTTTTTAATCAAACGCTGATCGGACGCACCCTGGTTTTTTCGACATTTCCCTTGATCCTGTTGGGTTTTGCCTTGTGGCCGCAGGATCACTCCCCGCCCATTTTTGATATGCAGGTTCACTACAATCAGGAGTCATGGCGAAGGGTGTCAACCGAAGCCATCCTCAATACCGTCGAGGAATTGAACATCCCCTGGCTACTGGTGGGCAGCACACCCAATGAAGGAACCTTGCGCTTATATCGTGAAGCCCGGGATCGTGTGATTCCGATGCTGGTACCCCAGTTCAAGCGTGAAGATCGGCATAACTGGTTTAATAACACTGCGATTTTGCGCTATATGGAGCGCGAAATCAGTCGCGGGATATATCGTGGTATCGGTGAGTTTTTCCTGTTCGACGGTCAGGTAGACGCACCGGTGGTGCGAGGGATGGTGGAATTGGCGGCAAAGCATGATCTGGTTCTACATGCACGTTCGGATCCCCTTGCAATCCGTCAGTTATTTGCCATGAACTCTTCTTTGCGTATTCTCTGGGCCCATGCCGGCATGTTTACCCCTCCCGAAACCGTTAGTGGCATGTTGGATCGTTATCCGCGCCTGTGGGTGGAGATCTCGCATCGGGGTGATGTGGCGCCTGGCGGCAAACTCAGTGATAAATGGCGCAAGGTCCTGTTACGCCATTCGGAACGTTTCATGCTTGGCAGCGGGACTTACTCAAACAAATACTGGTATCAATTTCGTTATTACATGAGTCGTTATCGTGATTGGCTGAAAGACTTGCCGCCACAGGTGGCCGAGCGTATCGCCTTTCGGAATGGCATGGTATTGTTTGATGTAAAGTATGAAAGCCAATATAAGAATGCAAAGGCCTACGGCACAAAACCCGTATTGTCCGCAACACATTTTGGTTTGTCCCATCCTTGAATCTTGTTTCTAGATTGAGTAATGTGATTTCTCACTCGCGTTTTAATAACCTTATTGAACGCTAACCATTTAACTCATGCGTGAATATAAATCGCAGTAACCAGGTAAAGACTATGTTAGAAAAAAATCAAACTGCCCCGGCATTCAGTTCACCCAATCAGGATAATAAACTTGTACGTCTTGCCGACTTTAAAGGTGATAAACATGTTGTCCTGTATTTTTATCCCAAGGATGACACACCGGGTTGCACCATTGAGGCCAACCAGTTTACCGAGCTGGCCAGTGAGTTTGCCGCCCATGATGCCGTCGTGATTGGCGTGAGCAAGGATTCCTGTGAAAGTCATCAAGCCTTTATTGACAAGTTTGGACTCAAACTGGATTTGCTGGCCGATACCAGCGGCGAGGTGTGTGAAGCCTATGGTGTATGGCAGGAAAAGGAAAAGAACGGTGTGAAAAAAACGGGCATTGTGCGTTCCACCTTTGTGATCGACAAGGCCGGTGCTTTGCAAGAAGCGGTTTATGGGGTTACTGCCGAGGGGCATGCCGAAGAGATACTGGCGAGGGTAAAGCAATTATAAATTCAGGGCGGTAGAAATATCGTTTATATCACCGGAAAATGCCACATTTTGTAACAATGATAGTAAGCAAAACCAGATTATATCCCAATAAATCAAATGGTTAGTGCTTATTGATAAATACCAAGTAATCCGTAAATATCGTAATGTAATATGAAGCCTGGCCGCTATAATAATAAGTCTTTATAAATAAGCCGCTAGAGGTGTTTTATGGTTTGCCATAATCGAGGTTGTTTGGGGAAATATGATTTTGATCAGATTGCCCTGTATGCCCGCAAACGCTTTATCGAGGGCATCGACACGGTTTCGTTGATGAGCCAAGCGAGTTCGGAGACGGAAAGAGAAGAGATTGCCCTGGTCTGTTTGCTGAGTGTTGATGATGAAGTCGTAAAGGACATTCAACTCAATTGTAGATATGCGGGCAGCTGCAAGCTAACCAATTGCCACGACAAGCTGCGAGGCCTGCTTGAAAAGGAACTGACAGTAAAATAATCCCGATTTATTGAGCGCTTGTTCAAACCTCTGGATGAGACCGATATCGCATTGTATCCAAACCTTCCAGCCGCCTGTTAGCGATCAGCACAGGTTCACTTCTTGCGGTCAATCAGTATCATTGCCAATCACCGCATCGTGTGCCATATAACTTTTTTGTAATACCGATGCCTGTCTGCCGGAGATATTTGTTAATATGTTGTTTGAAAGCTAATGTTGTTTAGCTCAAGGAGGGAATGATGTGTCACACATGACTTATCGTGGAAGTTGTTTATGCGGTGCGGTGGAATACGAGGTAACGGGTGAGGCTACGCGATTTTATCATTGTCATTGCCAGCGATGCCGTAAAGCGACGGGTACGGGGCATGCCACCAACCTGTTTATCAAGGCGGACAAGGTGAACTGGTTAAAAGGCGAGGATCTAATCGCCAATTATAAAATTCCGC
>JGI24023J19991_10003502_pt1 | contig 11004 bp, 8 predicted proteins | sample Cruoilmetagenom1_FD_19991 | JGI IMG/M metagenome (IMG submission 19991)
CGCCGCGCCTTTGACGTGCATCAATACACGGCCAGGCAATTCTGCTACGATACGCTCATGATTGTAGCCGGGCAAAGTGCGCAAATGCCCAGCGCAAGCCTTTCGCAGTTTGACCGCGACGAGCAAAATGAGGTGGCGGCGTTCCTGGCCGACCCGTCGTCCCACGGCGAAAAGTGTGCGCGGGTGGAACGGATCGATACCCATGGCGCCATGGTCTTCCTCGCCGGTGACCGCGCCTACAAGGTCAAGCGCGCGGTTCGCTTTCCCTACATGGATTTTTCCACGTTGGAATTGCGGCGTTGGGCTTGCCGCCGCGAGATCGAGCTCAACCGGCGCACCGCCCCCGAGCTTTACATCGGCGCCGTGGCCATCACCCGCCAAGCCGATGGTGCGCTAGCCCTGGGCGGGACGGGTGAGGCGGTCGAATGGGCAGTCGTCATGCGCCGGTTCCCGCAGGAGGCCCTGGGCGACCGCCTCGCGCAGGCGGGACGATTGACGCTCGACCTGGCCCGCGCCCTGGCCGATGAAGTCGCTGCCTTCCATGACCGTGCGGAGCCGAAGCTCGCGGCTGCCAGCGGTGGCGCGGCGGGACTGCGTGCCGTCATGGACGAGAACTTTGCCGAGCTGCGTCAACGGCCCGACCTGTTCCCCCTCGCCGAAGTCTCCGACCTCGCCACAGCGGCCGGCGAAAACCTGGTGCGTGTCGCGGGGCTACTCGACGATCGGTTGGCCAACGGCCTGGTGCGCCACTGCCACGGTGACTTGCACTTGCGCAATATTTGCGTCGTCAATGGCCGGCCCCGGATCTTTGATTGCATCGAATTCAACGACGACATTGCCTGTATCGACGTGCTCTACGATCTGGCTTTCCTGCTCATGGATTTGGAGCATCGAGGCCTGCGGCCCCACGCCAACCTAATTCTTAACCGCTACCTGCAGCAGTTCGACGATGTTGCCGGGCTGGCGGCACTACCCTTGTTCCTCTCGACCCGCGCGACCGTGCGCGCCAAGGTCAGCGTCAGCGTCGCCGACAGCCAGACGGACCCGGAAGCGGCCCGCCGTCTGTGTGATGAGGCGGCCGGCTATTTCCGCGCCGCGCACGCCTTTTTGCAGCCGGTGGCACCATGCCTGGTGGCCATCGGTGGACTATCGGGCACCGGAAAGACCTGCCTGGCGCGGGAGCTGGCGCCTGGCCTTGGGGCGCCGCCCGGCGCCCTGCACTTGCGCAGCGACGTGCTGCGCAAATCGTTCCATGGCGTCGACGAGCTGCGCCGCCTGCCCCCATCAGCTTACGGCGCCACGCAGACGACCGAGGTCTACGCTCGCCTCACCGCCCACGCCAAAGCGGGACTAAACGCCGGGCGCGCGGTTATCGCCGATGCGGTCTACGCTTCTCCCGCAGAACGCGCCGCCATCGAGGCCGTCGCCCACGAGCTCGGCGTGCGCTTTGTCGGGATCTGGCTGGAAGCGCCGGCCGAGCAAATCGTCGGCCGGGTCGCCGGTCGCCGGGGCGATGCCTCGGACGCCACGCCCGCCGTCGTGCGACAACAATTGGCCTATGAGATTGGTCCGCTAACCTGGCAACGGCTGGACGCTTCCGGTGCCCGCACGGCCATAGCCGCTGCAGCGGAGCAGCTAATCAAAAGTGTGCGTTAAGCCAAGCGCGCGTACCCCAGTGCCTTAGAATCGTTTTCGATCTCGATGATTCGGTCATAAGCGCCCTCCGGCAGCACTTCGGCGCCAGCAATTAGCAACGTCTCCCGGACCGCCGCCAGGCCGGGATCGTCGAGGGCCGCGAACAGGGCGGCGCGCAGGCGCTGGAGCAAATCGTCGCTGGCGCTGGCCCGCGTGACATAGGGCAGCCCCGGCGCATCCACCGACGGACCGAGCACACGCAGGTTCGCCACCGCTCCAGGCCGATGCCGGGACAGCAGCGCGTGCGTCACGCAGTCGACGGCACAAACGTCGGCCTTGCCCTCGGCAACCAGTGCCAAACTATTGGCGTGGCCGCCGCTGATCACAACCTCGGAAAAGAAGCGGCCGGACCGGGCCAGCGGCGCGATCGTGCCGCGCAAGGCGCTATAGCCGGATTGGGAGTCGGGCCCGTTCGCGGTGGCAACCCGGCCACGCAGATCGTCCAGGGCGCTCGCCGTGTCGTCCGCGCGCACGATAACGAGACTGCAGTACCGCGGGCCCTCACACCCTGGGCAATCGAAATGGGGCGTCGCCACGACACGTAGCTGCCCCGCGAATTCGTGCATCAACGGATAGCCGCACGTCTGGCTGAACAACAGATCCGGCGCCCGCCAGGTCGGCTTCACATCGTCGTCACGGCGCAATCCGTCGGGAACATCCTCAATGCCCTCACGCCGCATCGCCCGGGCAAGCCCGGCCCACCAAGCATCGGTCGCCGCGGTGACATCCGGCAGATCGTACATGGCAAGACTGGCAATACTCATGAGGGAGCCTGGCCCTTGGGCAGTTGCTCCAGGCCATCCTCGATCTCGTAGTAGTCGCCTTTGTCGGCCACGAAGATGTGGCGGATCGTTTTCAGCCCGGTCGGCGCGTCGATACTGCCGGCGGCGATTGCGACCGAGTCATCATTGAGCAAGTCCCAGAACATGCTGGCGCCGCATTCCTGGCAAAAGCCACGCCGCGCCGCATCCGACGACTGGTACCACTTGAGCCCGCGCTTTTCCGCCATCACGAGATCCGCCCGACGGACGCGGGAATACGCGGCCATGTGTCCGTGCGTTCGCAGGCACTGCTTGCAGTGGCAGTTCACGACATCACGCATCGGACCGCGCACCTCATAGGCGACAGCGCCGCACAGGCAACGCCCGGTGGCGCGCACGCCGGTGGCATGTGATGCTGCCATGCTACCCTCCCGCAACAAGGGCCGGGGCCGTCTCCAAATCCTTGGCCAGACGGCCGATGAAATCGAAGACATCTCGCGGCTGAACCATGGAGGCTCGAATCAGATCATCGAAATGCCGGGTCAGAACGCGGATGTGCTCCGTCGAATTGAACACCACGTACATGTTCCCAACATACAACGCCGCCCGCTTCGGGCCGAAGACAGTCAGCGGCATCGAATAACGCTGCAGGCCATCGAACAAAAACCAGCGCAAGGTCGGATAGAGCTCATCCAGCAGTGTCTGCATTGCCTTCAATTGGGCCACGCGGCTGGCAGTGGAAAGGTGCTTCCATATGCCATGGCCAAGGGCGAACTCCTCCAGCGACTGCACGGAGCTGCACACCTCCATATCGGTTTCCGGTAGGCGGCTATAGGCCAGCCGCTCTTCCGCCTGCTCGATGCGCGACAACGGCACCTGTACGCCGTACTCCTGATATTCGTAGCGGATGACCTCTTCGGTCTTCAATAGNTCCGGCAGCGTNGTCGGCACATAGCGGATCTTGTAGCCAGCCGCATCGGCGTGCCATCGCGCCAATCGCGCATCCGCCGGCGACGCGGCTCCTGGCTCTATCTGCAGAACACCGGCCATGACGTCAGCGCGAAGCTGCCCCTCTTGACTGAGCCCCAGCAGCCAATCGACGCTTACCTGCTCACGCTCGGCGATGGCGGCGATGGTCTCGGCTCGTGGCAGGCGGTCATTTGACGGCGACAGCAACTGCGACAAAGTCGAGCGGTCCAGATCCGCTTTCTCGGCGAACGCCGTGCGGTTGAGGCCCGAACGCTCAATGACCTCGCTCAGGCGCTCACGGAATACCTCTACAGTTTTTCGGCGATCCATATCTTCTCCGCAAATACCGGCATACGACAACCTAGCCCCTTCTGGCTAGCCCCACGCATGCAACGCACATTGTGCACAATCGTTGTATATTGTCATCAAAAATTTCTTATGGTGACCATACGCTATAGTTTGTGCGCATGATCTCCTTGTCGTCACAGGTTTGGACTGATATCAATGTAATTCAAATTTGCGCAGCCGTGGCGGGCCAGAAAACGGGAGTTTTCCAACGGTTTTCGCTACCCGGTAGCGCCGCCGGGGCAGATAGGCCCGGCGCCAAAGGAATGACCGAGGAAGTATGGCAACAATTTTAGATAACTCTTTGTCATCAAAGAATTTAAGAGGACGGATCGAATGGCCGACCCTGGCGGTCGCCGCGATCATCTATAGCGGCTACGGCGTACTGACCTGGTTCTATCATGTGCTGCCCTGGTGGGTGGTGCTGCCCCTAGGCGCCTACCTGATCGCCTGGCATGGCACCCTGCAGCACGAGGTGGTGCACGGCCACCCGACGCCCTGGCGATGGGTCAATGAACTGCTGGTATTCCCGTCCCTATGGCTTTGGCAGCCCTACGCGCTGTATCGGGAAAGCCACCTCACACATCACCGGGACGAGCACATCACCGATCCCAGCGAGGATCCGGAGTCCTTTTATGTGAGCGCGGAGACGTGGGCCCGTATGGGCCCGCTGCGCCGTGGCATGTCCTGGTGCCTAAATACACTGAGCGGTCGACTGCTGCTCGGCCCCGCGCACTGCGTCGGTAAGTTTGCTATCGGGGAGATCAGGCGTCTTGCGCGGGGAGATTTCAGCAATCTGGGCGTTTTGGCCCTGCACAGCGTGGCCTGCGCCGTAGTCCTGTACTGGGCGCTCTGGGTCTGCCAGATCCCATTCGTTGACTACGTGGTGTTCTTTGCCTATCCCGGATTGTCGCTCACCCTCCTGCGCTCCTTCCTGGAGCATCAGGCCCGGGAGAACACCGGCCACCGCACCGCCGTGGTTGAGGCCGGGCCGATCATGTCATTGCTGTTTTTCCACAATAACCTGCACACCGTCCATCATGCCGAGCCGCGGCTGCCGTGGTATCGGATACCAGGACGTTACCGGGCTGACCGCGAGGGTCAACTGGCGGCCAATGGCGGTTATCTGTACCGCGGCTATGCCGAAGTGTTTGCCCGCCACTTACTATGGCCAAAGGAAAGTCCGGTGCACCCATTTGCCGGGCAGGCGCCTCGGCCCGCAGACAAGCCGACCGCCGGGCTCAGCGTGGAGCCGGTGGTCTAGTACCGCAACTCACCGGATGGTGGTGGCCGGGCGCTTCTGACCTCGGCTACGATTCCAGGTGTTTGGCGAGTTCTTCCGTCGGTGTCGAATCGATCAGCAAGCCGTGGTCCCGCTGATACGCCGCTATCGCCGCCCGCGTCCGTGGGCCTGAACGGCCGTCGACCGGCCCCGGGTCATAACCCCGCTCGGTCAGCGCCGACTGGATGCGGCGCACTGTCGCCGAGTCAGTCCACGCATAAGACCGCTGAGCCGACCCCTCGGAGCTCTGCTGAGACTTGCCGCGCTTCCAGACCGGTTCACCTAAGTCGATGCTGTCCTTGTCGCTCAGAACGCCGGTCACACCGCCAACCGCCGCGCCGATCAGCGCGCCATTCAGCACGCTCAACCCCGTCACAGCGCCAATGATGGCGCCCCCGGCGGCACCGATTCCGGCACCGCTGATGCCTCGGTCCTCCGGGGTACTGCCACACCCGGCGGCCAGTACACCCACGGCAACGAGCACAGAAACTGTGCGAATCATAATTCATCTCCCCTTCGGCAATTCAGCCCATTACATATGGGGCCGTACCCGTGGGAATTGTACCACCGTCCCCGGGGATCGTCTGTGACATCCGACGGGCAAACACTAGGACTCCAGGGCGCCGCCTTCCGCCCGGCGCCGCTCCACGAAGGCATCGAGAGCCTCAGCCACGGACGGGTCCATTGCCGGCGGCTGGAAATCGGCGAGGACCTGCTTGTAGATCCGGTGTGCTCGGTCAGTGGCCGTCTCCGCCCCCGCCTCTTCCCATGATTCGAAGTTGCGCCAGTCCGATAGCAAGGGCGCGTAAAACGCTGTTTCATAACGCTCTAGCGTGTGCGCCGCGCCAAAGAAATGGCCCCCTGGACCGACCTCACGAATAGCGGACAAACCGAGAGTATCCTCGNTGACCTCGATAGGCGCCAAAGTCTCCGCCATCATTTGCAGAATTTCGACATCGAGGATGAATTTCTCGAACGACGCACATAGGCCGCCCTCCAGCCAACCGGCCCCATGCATCATCAGATTGGCATGGCCCATCGTAGCACCCCAGACGGACATCTCCGATTCATAGGCGGCCTGAGCATCGACGGTGTTCGAGGCGTTCGCATTCGACGACCGGTAGGGCACATTATAGCGACGGGCCAACTGGCCCCCGGCNANCGCNGCCTTAACGTACTCCGGCGTNCCGAAGGCCGGGGCGCCGGACTTCATNTCCACGTTCGANGTAAANCCGCCATAGGCGACCGGCGCCCCNGGATTGACGATCTGGGTGAACGCAATGCCCGCNAGCGCCTCGGCATTNTGCNGCGCNAGGGCGCCGGCAATGGTCGCCGGGCTCATCGCCCCNGANAGNGTGAACGGNGTGATCACNACCACCTGGTTGCGCCGCGCCATCTCNATGANGCCCTCGATCATCGGCCCGTCCANGCGNANNGGCGACGAGGTATTGACGATGGTGAACAAGCTGGGCTCGCGCAGCATTTGAGCCTCGTCGATGCCGCGCGCGATGCGCGTCATCTCTAGGGCATCCAGGATACGCGTGCGGCCCAGCGAATAGCCGTGAAAGACCTTGTCCGACAAGGTCGCGAAAGCACGGATACAGTCGAGATGCCGCGTCGCCGGCGGCAAGTCCACCGGCTCGACCGGATAGCCGCCAAAGAGGTGGACGATGTTGAAGGCCTGCCCCAGCCGCAGGAAATTACAAAAATCCTCGAAACAGCCGGGCCGCCGCCCCCCCTCCATGTCCGAGGCATTGGGGGCGCTGCCGACCGTGCAGAAATTGATACTGCTGCCGCCCATGGTCAGGTTGTGCGCCCGGTTGCGCGCGTGCAGCGTATAGGACGCCGGCGCATGGCCGACCGCTTCTTGGATAAGACCGCGATCGAAACGGACCCGCTGGCTGCCGGCCTCCACCTTCGCCCCAGCGGCGCCCAGAATGTCGAGCGCCTCGGGGTGCAGGAAGTCCATGCCGATCTCTTCCAAGATGCGCATGGAGGCATCATGGATAGCCTCGATCTGATCCGCGGACAGAACCTCTATCGGCCGGTAAGGATTGCTGACCGACCGCCACGATAGCTGCGGCAAGGCAGTCCCGCTACGCGGCTGCCGGCCCCGGCGCCGTCCCCCGTCCCGTGCCATCAACTCCACCCCTTCCCTGTCGCCATAGCGCCCCCTCGTGCGTCACATGCAAACCCCAGCCTTCCAGCGCTTAGGTGGGTTCACCCACAAATTGTACATACAACTTCCCGACGCAGTTGTATATACGACTTGGCACTCGTGAACTCTGGGGTTTTTAGGCGTAGCGCAGCTGCTGCCCGATGCCTAGGCGCTGCGCCTTTTCCAGCATGGCGGCGCCAAGGGCGATATCGGAGAGCGACAGGCCACGATGCCAGAATAGGATCGTTTCTTCATCGCTTTCCCGCCCCGGGCGGTCACCGGCGATAATCTGGCCAAGCTCGCCGTGCAAGGTTTGCGCGCTCAGCCTGCCGGTCTCCACATGGGCGCGCAGCGCGCCGAATTTACCGCCCTTGCACTGGCCCCAGTCGTCGACCACTACTTTGTCCATAACATCGGTGAGCGATAGCTCCACGGCGCTCATGGTGCCGTAGGGGATGACCAGATTGCCCGGCGCCACCCAGGCTGTCTTGAAATGCGGCGCCGGCGCCTCCAGGCGCGACGCTTCCACCTGAATGTGAGCACCGGCTAGGCACGCCTCCCAGGTGTCGACGGCCCGTACCGACTTGCCTAGGTCCTGGCTCAGGCGGGCGGCAAACGGCTCGCGGCTTTCGGCTCGGCGCGAATGGATTCGGATCTCGGCGAAATCGAACAAATGGTCAAGCAGGCGCACGTTCCAATAGGCCGTGCCACGGGCACCGACATGGCCGAGCACGCTTGTCCCCTTGCGCGCCAAATACTTTGCCCCGAGTGCGGTGACGGCACCCGTACGCATCTCGGTGATCGCGGTGGCGTCGAGCAACGCCATCGGCATGCCGGTGCGCGGATCGAAAAGCGTCAGCAGCGCCATCTCCGACGGCAGATCCTGCCGATAGTTGTCGAGGTAGTCGCCGACCACCTTGACCCCCGCCACACCCAGCGGCGCCACATAGCCGCGCAATACATTGAAATGACCCCGAAACGCCGGATCGGGCTCAAGGTGGACGCGCGGCTCGATGACCGTCTGCCCCTGCCCTTGCGCCCGCAGGCCAGCTTCGACCGCACCGAGAATCTCGCTGTCGGTCATGGCCAAAGCGGCGATGTCCGGCCCGGAGAGATAGGCGAAATGGATTTCCCGCATTTGCCTTAGTCCAGCAGCTCGTCCATGGCCACCTTGAAGGCGGCAAGGACCTTGTCCTCATGCTGGTGGCGACCGTCCTGCACCACCCAGCGGCCGCCAGCCATCACCGCGCGCACCGGATTCGTGTTACCGGCGAAGATCAAGGAATCGAGCAACACATCCTCNTCCCGGCCATACAGCGNCGGGCTTTCGTCATCGAGCACCAAGAGATCGGCTCGGCAGCCNGGCGNCAACTGTCCGATGGGGCGGGCCAGCGCCTGGGCGCCNCCGGAAAGGGCACGGCGGAANAGCAAAGCGCCGACCGACGGCGCCTCCTCACCTCCAGCGAGCAGGTTGCGCTGCTTGTGCGTCAACCGCTGGCCGTATTCCAGCCAGCGTAGTTCCTCGATCGGGCTGACCGAGATGTGGCTGTCGGAGCCAATGCCAAACGCCCCGCCCTCCGCCAGGTAGTCGGGCGCGGGAAACACTCCGTCACCCAGATTGGCTTCGGTGGTCGGACAGAGGCCGGCGACCGCACCGCTCGCGGCCAGGCGCGCCGCCTCTTCCTCGGTGATATGGGTGACNTGCACCAAGCACCAGCGCGGACCGACCGCCGCATTCTGTAACAGCCATTCGACCGGACGGGCGCCGCACCATTCGATGCAGTCCTGCACTTCCTTGCCCTGCTCGGCGACGTGGATATGGATTGGCGCGTGCCCATCCATGGATTGCACACCGGCAACCGCGGCCGCCAATGTATCGGCGGTCACCGCCCGCAGGCTATGCGGCGCCAAACCGACAACAACTTGCGGATCGGCCGCCGTATCAGTGCGTACGGCCCCAACAATCGACAACAGACGGTCCGGCTCGTTCAGGAAGCGCCGTTGCCCCTCGCCCGCCGGCTGACCGCCGAAACCGCCGTAGCCATAGAGCACCGGCAACAAGGTCATGCCGATGCCGGTGTCTTTTGCCGCCGCGACCACGCGCCGCGCCATCTCGGCGGGATCGCTGTAGGGGCGGCCCTCCGGGTCATGGTGCAGGTAGTGAAATTCGCCCACCGCAGTGTAGCCGGCCTTGAGCATCTCCACATAGAGCTGGGCGGCAATGGCTTGCACGTGATCGGGCCGCAGGCGGCGGACAAAGCTGTACATCACATCGCGCCAGGTCCAAAAGCTGTCGCCTGCCGGGCCGGCACGCTCGGCCAAGCCGGCCATGGCCCGCTGGAACGCGTGGCTGTGCAGGTTGGGCATGCCCGGCAGGACCGTGCCCCCCGCGCGCTCGGCGTCGCCGGGCGCCGTGTTCGGCGTAACCGCCGTAAGCCCGCCGGCATCCGAAATAGCGAAAACGACATCGCGCGCCCAGCCGTCAGGCAAAAGAGCGCGGTCGGCAAAAAGTCGGGCTTCTGGCACTGGGAACAGGCTCGGTTGCAGGTTTCCGATGGCGAGCTTATGACGTATGACTGGCCTTGTATAGGCAACCGCGCACCGAAGACACAATCGTGTGGGATGCTATCTGGCATGTGGGATGCGATCTGGCTCAACGGCCGCCTGGCGACCATGATGGACGGGGGCGCCCCTTACGGAGCTGTCGACGACGCAGCTATCGCTACGGAGGGCGGGCGCATCGCCTGGTCGGGCCGGCGCGGTGACCTCAAGGGCGAGCCGCGCAGCCTAGCGCGGGACGTCCACGACCTGGCCGGGCGCTGGCTGACCCCCGGCCTCATTGATTGCCACACCCATCTGGTCTACGGCGGTGACCGGGCGCGCGAATTCGCACAGCGCCTGGAAGGTGCCAGCTACGCCGAGATCGCCCGCGCCGGCGGCGGCATCGTTTCCACCGTGGCGGCCACGCGAGCCGCGGACGAGGAGACGCTGTTCGCCGCCGCCCACCGCCGTCTGGTGGCGCTGTTGGCCGAGGGGGTCACGACGGTCGAGATCAAATCGGGTTATGGCCTGAACTTGGCAACCGAACTGAAGCAGCTTCGCGTCGCCCGTCGTTTGGGCGCCGAGATGCCGGTGACCGTCCGCACAACCTTCCTCGGCGCCCACGCCCTGCCCCCCGAATTCGCCGACCGCGCGGATGCCTACATCGACGCGGTGGTAGCCATGATGCCCGAGGTGAAGGCCTCCGGCCTGGCCGACGCAGTCGATGCCTTTTGCGAAGGCATTGGCTTTACGCCCGAACAGACGGCACGCGTCTTCGCGGCAGCGACAGAACAGGGTTTGCCGGTAAAATTGCACGCGGATCAGTTGTCCGACCTGGGCGGGGCCGCCTTGGCGGCGCGGCACAACGCCTTGTCCGCAGATCATCTGGAGTACACCAGCGACGACGGGGTTGCCGCCATGGCCACCGCCGGCACGGTAGCGGTCCTGTTGCCCGGCGCCTTTTACTTCTTACGCGAGACCAAGCTGCCGCCCATCGCCGCCATGCGCGCCGCCCAGGTACCTATGGCGATCGCCACCGACTGCAACCCAGGAAGCGCCCCACTTACGTCGCTGCTTCTGGTCCTAAACATGGCCTGCACTCTTTTCCGCCTGACACCCGAGGAGGCGCTGGCTGGGGTCACCCGCAATGCCGCGCGGGCGCTCGGTTTGCGCGACCAGTGTGGCACGCTCGAGGTCGGCAAGGACGCTGACTTCGCCATCTGGAACATCGACGATCCGGCCGAACTGGCCTA